>Ga0206878_10505_pt1 | contig 10039 bp, 13 predicted proteins | sample Alteio_BWOrgCont_8_FD_152621 | JGI IMG/M metagenome (GOLD analysis project Ga0206878, IMG submission 152621) | Enriched cells from forest soil in Barre Woods Harvard Forest LTER site, Petersham, Massachusetts, United States -... | ecosystem: Environmental > Terrestrial > Soil > Temperate forest >... | reverse complement strand
CTATTAGATGAAGATCCTCACCTATGCCGCCGTCGAGGAGATCCTGTTTCAATTCCACTCTGGTCCTATTAGATGCTCAACGACAACGCGCTCAGCACGCTGCACAGACAGGTTGTTTCAATTCCACTCTGGTCCTATTAGATGACGGGCACGACATCGGCGAATTGCCGGCGTTCAGCGGTTTCAATTCCACTCTGGTCCTATTAGATGAGCGGTTATTGTCGGAGCCGCGGACGCCCTGGTTGAGTTTCAATTCCACTCTGGTCCTATTAGATGGGCTGTCGACACGAACGATCTCTTCTTCGGCTCGCTGTTTCAATTCCACTCTGGTCCTATTAGATGAAGGCACTTGCTGGCGGCGCATGGCGAACGGCTTGGCCTGAGTTTCAATTCCACTCTGGTCCTATTAGATGGAGCCGGCGTCGGCTGCTCGTATCGTTGATCGCAGGTTTCAATTCCACTCTGGTCCTATTAGATGTAATAGACCTCACGTCTATCACTGGATCAAAATCTTGTTTCAATTCCACTCTGGTCCTATTAGATGCCGCCGATCGGTGCGCATCGATTCACGTACCTGCAGAGTTTCAATTCCACTCTGGTCCTATTAGATGCATCGACGCCGAGCAGACGGCAAGCCTCGCGAATGAGAATGTTTCAATTCCACTCTGGTCCTATTAGATGTTTAGTCCAGGCAGCGACACGTTCACCCCGACGTCGATGTGTTTCAATTCCACTCTGGTCCTATTAGATGACCCGGCCACCGCTGCAGAGACCATACCAAAGTACGGTTTCAATTCCACTCTGGTCCTATTAGATGACCTTCAGGCCGATCAGCACAGCCCGGCGTATATCGGTTTCAATTCCACTCTGGTCCTATTAGATGCGTGCCAACAGAAGGCCACTGGGAGGCGTCTTTCTCGTTTCAATTCCACTCTGGTCCTATTAGATGTTATGAGTGGCATGCGTCTTCGGTGCGCCGAAGAGCGTTTCAATTCCACTCTGGTCCTATTAGATGGTGCGGCCGACGTGGTGGGCATCGACCAACGCCATTCTGTAGTTTCAATTCCACTCTGGTCCTATTAGATGGGTAGCAACAGTGTGTTCGCCATCCGTGGTCGACAGTTTCAATTCCACTCTGGTCCTATTAGATGCGAGATACGGTCCGCGGGCCAGTGTGGGATATCCAGTGTTTCAATTCCACTCTGGTCCTATTAGATGTTCGGGTACCCGATGCGCATGACTATGCGCTTCCGTTTCAATTCCACTCTGGTCCTATTAGATGACCGGCCAACGCAATCTTGCTCAACAGATGGCCACGTTTCAATTCCACTCTGGTCCTATTAGATGAGGGGGAGGCCGGCGTCCAATAGTAAGCTTTTTGCTCCGTTTCAATTCCACTCTGGTCCTATTAGATGCTGTCCAGGGTGCCTGGCGCGATACTGCTACCGGAGTTTCAATTCCACTCTGGTCCTATTAGATGGAGGGTCGGCTGCGAAGTCGGCTCAGGCCATGATGTTTCAATTCCACTCTGGTCCTATTAGATGGTCGCCCACGCCATCGCGACCCGCGGCATCAATCCTTAGTTTCAATTCCACTCTGGTCCTATTAGATGAGCTGCATATCGGTTTACCTCATGCTGCCCCTCACATGTTTCAATTCCACTCTGGTCCTATTAGATGATGCGGCTTTCGATCTTCGTATGCAGCTATATAGCGGATGCTCTATCGTTTCAATTCCACTCTGGTCCTATTAGATGCTATCTGTGTAAGAGTACTGGCGTTAACTGCTCCTGTGTTTCAATTCCACTCTGGTCCTATTAGATGGACTTAAGGGTCTTTCACTCAAGATCTGGCCGGAGAAGTGTTTCAATTCCACTCTGGTCCTATTAGATGGAGGCACTGGATGCCGCCACCGGCCACGGCGATAGTCCATCGTTTCAATTCCACTCTGGTCCTATTAGATGAGATCGCCCTGCAGGACGCAGCGGGCTATGTGGCAGTTTCAATTCCACTCTGGTCCTATTAGATGGAGGTACCAAGCGAGTTCGACCCGCAAACCGGCGAGTGTAGTTTCAATTCCACTCTGGTCCTATTAGATGCGTAAACGTGGCACCCACGGCAAATCCGAACTACATGTTTCAATTCCACTCTGGTCCTATTAGATGGGAGATCTGTACCGGTTCAATGCCCATTGATCTAGTTTCAATTCCACTCTGGTCCTATTAGATGGCGGATCGAATGTCTGCGCTCCATGCTCGGCGGGTATCAATCGTTTCAATTCCACTCTGGTCCTATTAGATGTGCACGGGCCGATGCAGCAGGCAGCGATTATCCTGGTTTCAATTCCACTCTGGTCCTATTAGATGGTCTGTCGAGGGGGTCGGCGAGGGTGGGTCTGGCAGTGGTTTCAATTCCACTCTGGTCCTATTAGATGTTGCTATGGGGCACAGGAACCGCAAACCATACCTGGTTTCAATTCCACTCTGGTCCTATTAGATGGTCAAGAAGCTCAAGGCGCGCTTGACCATGAACAAGTGTTTCAATTCCACTCTGGTCCTATTAGATGAACGGGCGCATGACGGAGGCCCTGCGGTTTTATGGTTTCAATTCCACTCTGGTCCTATTAGATGCTCTATGTACCTCTTGCCGGATTGCCGCGAAACGTAAGTTTCAATTCCACTCTGGTCCTATTAGATGAAGAGGTTAGGCAATGACGGTTCAAGCCTTCGGAGTATTGGGTTTCAATTCCACTCTGGTCCTATTAGATGTTTACCGACGGCCACTCCGCAGCAACCGGAACCTCTCGCCGGTTTCAATTCCACTCTGGTCCTATTAGATGGTGTCGCCGTATCGGTAGAGTGCCCACTGAGTATCGAGTTTCAATTCCACTCTGGTCCTATTAGATGTGCGAGCCGGTTGACCGACCGGAGGGAATCGGCTGGATGTTGTTTCAATTCCACTCTGGTCCTATTAGATGTGTTGGCCTTGCCAAACGTCGGATCGAGCACTCGCTTCTGTTTCAATTCCACTCTGGTCCTATTAGATGTCGATCTTATCTCATCTCGACTACAAGTTCCATCGTTTCAATTCCACTCTGGTCCTATTAGATGGGTACGATGATCGAGCCTGCACGATCGCGAACCGTGGCGGTTTCAATTCCACTCTGGTCCTATTAGATGGACGAATCCGTTCACGTCAACGCCGCCGACGCCATAGTTTCAATTCCACTCTGGTCCTATTAGATGCGGCCGTGTATCTGCCTACGCGCTTCGCAGGGTCTTTAGGGTTTCAATTCCACTCTGGTCCTATTAGATGCGACGGTGCGGGCCTCGGCGTCGGGTTGAGCAGATCGTTGTTTCAATTCCACTCTGGTCCTATTAGATGCGGCGGCCGCTTGCACAAGGTGAGGGGCGTCCGGGGTGTTTCAATTCCACTCTGGTCCTATTAGATGCTAAAGACTGGCTGCTCGAATACAAGGGTGACACCGGTTTCAATTCCACTCTGGTCCTATTAGATGCGTCGTTGGGCGAGCGCCATGCGCCGTCCGTTTTTTGTTTCAATTCCACTCTGGTCCTATTAGATGAGTGATGCGACGTACGGCGACCCGCTAGAAAGCTCAAGGTTTCAATTCCACTCTGGTCCTATTAGATGCCCACATTTGGTGGGCTGCTTGCTTCCGGATCACAACATACAGGCCGGCTCGATGCCCATCGGTCGCTCGGTCGCCCCAAACACACCTAAAACAGTCGTCGGGTTCCTTCTCAACGCCACCGTACCGCCACCCGACGACTCGATTCCAACACTACAAAACATTGCTGACCGGAAGCTTCTCCACACCCAGGATCTCTCGGTTAGTCCAGTGGTTGTCCCGCGCCGTCCAGATGATGACCGAATCGTAATTGTCCACCATTATCTTGCGCAGGCCGCTCTTCATGCGGGCAAGCTTCGACTCCGAAAGGTCGCCCTCGAACACCGAGTTCTGCACACGCGGTAGGTATCGCCTCAGATAATTGCACACCTTGCCGACCCGTTCCACTCCCACATCGTACACCAGAATGACGTACACCGGACCCTCCCGACCAACCCGATGTTGGCTAAGTCGACGGACGACCGCCTTCTTGCCGTTCCGACTAGTTCCTAGTCTCTAGTTTCTGCTCTCTCCTCCGCTTACCACCAGGCGCGGAAGGCCCTATACGGCTCAACCCCAGTCAGATGCCGGATAAGCTTGTAGCACTCCAGCCGAATGAGATGACGATACGAGACATGCCGGCCCAACCGCCGATGCTTGATCGTTGCGTTCATTCGGTCGTCTAATGCGTTCAGAAAGAGCTTCTTCCCTGCGTCCGTCAGATGGCACCCTTCCATGCCGCGATCGAAGTGCGTCTCCTTCAGCTCGCCGTTGTTGATCAGCTTGAAGATCGCCCGGTCGACGATCAGCGGCTTGAAGATCTCCGAAAGGTCCAATGCCAGCGAGAAACGGCGCGCACCAGGCTCATGGAGATACGAGATCGTCGGCGTGAGCTGCGTACGATAGATTTCGCCCAAGCACGCGGTATACAACACGCCATTCCCAAACGAGATCAACGCGTTAATCTCGTTGTCCGGCGGCCGGCGCACACGACGGTCGAACGCCCAGTCTCCGCCCAGGATGTGCTGCCAGCACCGATAGTATCGCTCCCGAACCTTGCCCTCGACGCCCATCAGAGCGGCGACCTGCTGCTGCCCGTCTATCAAGCCGCCAAGCCCGGCAATCACGGAGCGCAGTTCCGCGAGCGCCGGAGCGTCGCCATCAAAGTCGACAGCGCTTTCCCAGGCCTCGCCCGTCGCCTCCAGGCCCTCGGCCAACAGATCCGCACTTACAACGGCGTCAACTGCCGCTTCCACCTCGGCGCCATCCTCTGAATGAAGGGGTGGGGGAGGCGCCGACGGATCGATCTCGCCCGCGGGGTCCTCCCACTCGCTCTCCTTTCCAAGGAGAGGGCGAGGTTCTGACGTACCCTTTCGACGCTCATAATAACTCACATTGCGCAGCATCGAATGTACCGCCGCCCGCACGAGCTCGCGCGCGAGCGCCATCCGCGCCGCCGAGTCCTCATAGTGGCGCACCTGGTTGACGACCAAATAGCCTGAGTGCAGGTACTCACGCGGGTAGTAGCTGCCGGCGTAGAAGCCGTAATAGTTGAAGACATGAAGCGTGATGTGCTTTTGCGTCAGGAAGTTCAGCAGCCGTGTGTTCAGGTCCACCTCGCCGTAGACGTACAGGCTGTCGACATCCTCCACGGGGATCGGCCGCTTCACGCCATCCGCCGTTTCCAGGTAGATCGTATTCTTCTCCCGCTTGATCCGCCCATTCGACAGCACGTAGTAGTTTTTCATTGAATTTGGAGTTGAGAATGCAGAATTGAGAATGGAGAAGGAGACTTAATTCTCAATTTTGCATTCTCAATTGCCCTTTGCATTTCTCAATTGCCCTTCGCTGTCTTGATGATCGATACCAGCAGTTTGCGGACCTCGACTAATTCCGTTTGAATAGATCCATGTAGTTGATCGTCGAGATAGTTCGACTGAATTAGTAGCTCCATCCAATACGAACTTTCGTTAGCTTCCTTGAGGGCAATCGACATTTTATGAACGAAATCGGCTTTACTCTCTGCATGCTCCGCTTCGCGCACCATCGCTACTATGGCGGTACCAGAACGCAGCAATTGCTTGCTGAGGACATACTCGTTCCGGCCCTGGCACAGAAATCGGTATAGTTCTACAATCCGCAGAGCCAGCGCGAAAAATTTATCTTTAACAACATTCTCCCGACCCATTCATCATTCTCCATTCTCCATTCTCCATTCTCCTCATCCCCAGCACAGCTCCTGATACGAGCACTTCTTGCAAATCGGCATCGGCTTTTCGACCACGGGTGGCGTCGGGAGCGCCCGCGTCGACCGCACGCCGGCCAGGGCCCGCTCGACCTCAACCTCCAGCTCCGGCGTCAGCGTGACCTCCTCGCGCCGGCGCTGCTTCGGATAGTCGATCATCCCCGTCGTCTCAATCCCCTTCTCGTGCTTGAGGTAGTAAAGATAGTAGAGCAGTTGGAACAGCGTCGCCCGCTGCCCGCCCTTGCTCTTCTTGATCTCATGGACCACGCCGTCCTCGGTGAAGTCGAGACGCAGCAGGTTATCGATCATTACGTCCTTGTGTCCCGCCCGCTGGTAGCTGTCCTCATGCAGAAGCTGCCCCAGCGCCACATTCTCCGCGCCCACGTGCTGGCCGACGTGCTCCTGCTCCATCCCGTGCGAAAACCACCACAGCTTCCGCGGACACAGCACGTAGTAGTGGATCTCGGTACCGGTGACACCACGTTGACTCCCCTCTAAAAGAGGGGCTGAGGCAGCTAGCTCTCTATCGTCCATGGCGCTTGACTTATTCCTCGGCCTCGCCGTCATCATCATCGTCGGTCCCGTCGTCCTCGACCATACCGTTCGTAATGCCGACAATACCGGCGTCGGGCTGCGCCGCGATGACCTTCAGGAGACACTTTGCTGTCGTCAATACATCCGGGTCGGGCGGGTTGCTCTTGATAGCCTCGCCAAGCTGTTCGATTAAGAGAGGCACTCGGTCCTCCCACCCATGATACACCAGGAACCGAACGGCCGGCGCGCTCTTCGCCGGAAGAGCCTCCGCCCACATGACGAACGCGGTATAACCCCAATTCGACGCGATCTGGTCCGGCTCCTCGTTATCAATCTGCACATAAATGCTCATAATCCCTCCCGACGCAGAACAATACACGCCAATCGCCACGATCCTCGTAGGGGCGGACATTGCGGCAGCAAGCGACTGCGATCGATAACGAAAATGGTGTTCGTAGCCCGCTTGTCCGCCAGCGACCTGTCGACAACGCGATCGATCCTCAAGCCACGAAGGCCGTCGACGCCATGCGAATCGGTGGCTGCCCTGCGCCAACAGGCTTGCTCCATTCCCTGCGCAAAGCACTACAGCTTCCGCGGGCATAGCACATAGTAGTAGTCCTCGGTACCGTAATCGAGAGGGCTGTCGTAGCGCGAGCCTCACGTAGACTTCCTCTTTCTGTAGATTCTTCCGCGACTCGTTCCCTGGAATGAACCGGGAATGACATAAGGAACCAACTCCGTGTCAACACGGTCTCCCGCCATTTTCCAATGGGCCATCGTTTGGCTCACGGGCTGCTCCGACTTAAAGGTAGACAAGGTAACAGCCGTAACGCCTAGGGAAAGCACATCAATGCCTTCACGCTGCACTTGCTGCGCGAACACGTCTCGCCTCTGATAAAGTACATCTGGGCTGGGTGCGTCAACTACTTCGACGGTTCCAACAAGAGAGCATAGTGAGTCGTTCGTTCCGAGATGCCTCAGATTGATCAGGGCGAGCCTCGCCGCATCGACTTGGTCCGGCGGAACGGCGACGTAGATAGTGATTGGACCCTCAACAAGTCCATATTCACGGGTGCCTTGGTTGATCTTCGTCAGTCCGAATCGCGGATTGGATCCATACTTTAAGGTTTCATAGCGGCGGAGTTGGTGGAATGCGCGGAAGAATACGACTCCACTCGGCGCGTCTATGAGTACTTGAGAATGATGAGCTGAGCCTAACAAGCTCTTGGCGCCTTCTGAGTCGCCAATCGAAAAAAGAGACGATACTAGGCCCAGAATCACGGTTGTCGGTGAAACGACCGGCAGACCAATTCCCGATGCGAACGCCGACCGCGGGTCACGATAGGCAAACGTGTGAAAATGGAATGCTGCTCTCAGCCAGGACAGCTTTGCCGGCTCGGATCGAACATCACCTGTTGCTTGTTTCTTGGCCACCATTTTCTCCAAGCGTGTTGATTGCTTGCTTGCTAGCAGCGAGCAAACCGTTGATGTCATCAAACTCCCAAACCCAAGTATCAGCTTTGTTCCTTAACGCTTGTGTTGCCGCGCGATAATTGGAATTGCGCGACACTGGATTGCTGTCACTAGCATTGGATAAGTCTACATTGATCGGTGAAATGAACGGAGCGGTGCGAGCAGACGTCAGAAGTATCGCGCCCTCGGTGAGAAAAACATGCGGCGCCCAAGCGGCGGTCCTAGCCCCAGTGGGGGAAGCAATATAATTCACGATTGCATTGACAAGTGCCACCTGGCGTCGACGTTGCTCGGTCTCGTCGACAGCCATTCGAGCAACGAGACCATGCTCATCGTCCGTTTGCAAATACCAGTTGTCGTCGGTGCCAATACGATGAAGGTCTACGCGTATCACGCCACCGTAGGTATTGGATCGCATGGTTTGAGCGAAACGACTGTTTAAGCTAGAAGTATTTCGATAGGCGGAATGCTGTGTTACGGTCAAATCCTGCGGATCTTCGCTAATCAGCCACCCAACGTCGAAACATGTTTCACGTTTTACGGGATTGGCGCTGCCGAGTTTTGCGCAGAAGTTCTCCAGATAGGCTCCCTCGGCGAGGTAGTCACTATCCTTGGCGGCATCTTGTCCGAAGGCGGCGAGAAATCCTCCAACATCCAAGACTGCACATTCTTCTATCGCTCGCCGCACAGCCGGATATAGATTCGACGAGGTGAGTGGCGCGCCCCCGTCAATTAACCGCGCAGCAGCTCGTATTCCAATTGGGCCCCGATCAGGGTGAAGCCCTTCGCTTAAGGGCAGAAGTTTAATCCGAGGGTCGTTATCGCGGCAAAGACCAACGAAGTTCTCTAATATGTGACGGCGGACGATCTCACCGCTAATCCCATCATATGTCAAATCACCAACGTCAATCCGTCGTGGTTGCATAAGGTTGCTACCGTCAGCCCCCTCGTTGTTCAAGGCATGAAAGCCCAAACCCAGTCGGAACGCTACAGACATGCTCCAGAGACTCATTCTTCATCACCCCCATCTTCAATGCGTGGTGGCACATCGTCGTGGCTAACGTCCGACGCGGGCCCGCCCTGACCATCCTCCAACTTGAACGGCTTGCTTTCTTGCACCAGGTACATGCGAAACAGGTCCCGGAAGGTCTCGAACTCCACTCTCGTTGCGCCAATGGTTTCCGGCGCGAGCAACGCGGCAGGATCGAAATCCTCTCCCCATAGTTCTGAGCCTACGAATGACTTCTCACGCTTGCCTTGCTCAATAAGAATCATTGCACGCTCAATGAAGGCTTTGGCTCTCGGAGCCGAACGCAACAACGTCACTTCGTCATACCAGCATTTTTGACGTTCTTTACGCTGCTCCTCTTTCGACTTCTTTGGGTCAACAGGTCGTGCATAATAGATGCCTGAAGCCACGGCTTTAGCAAGCTTACGAACTGCCTCGTGGTTCCCTTTCCAGGCCCCGTAGGTCATCTGAAATACCTCCTTCGCGTAACGTTCAATGATACTGTTTCGGCCGTTACGCTTGTGCCGTTCAAGCGACGTTATAAGTGACGTTAGGTGTTTTGTGGCTGCCGGCTCCATCATCCAGTAGGCATGAGCGAGAGCATCCTCTACTTCTGGGGTTGACGTGTAACGGTTACCTTCTCGTTTCCACGCTCGGCCGACTAGGGCACGAAAGGTTCGATAGAAGTGGTTCGCGAACGCGGCCCGCTTCTCGTGTTCCATTGCGGATAAGTAATCACCGAGCGCAGTTGATCGCACATTAATAACGCCGGAAAAGTTATAGTTCGTTCTGCCGTCAAGATCGGTGTTATAAACAACCGCGCTCAGGCGGTCGCTGTACCCCTCAGCGAACAGCGATGTCTTAAGTGCCAACAACATAAGCACGTGGGCGCATAGAACGTTCGGGATTCCTGCCCATGCTCGGAGTGGGCTTACGACCTTTGAGAAGTCAACTGTCCCCTCAAATACCGGAAGGAAGTAGATGCTGGCCATGTTCTCTGTGCGCTTTTGACCAGCGAGGGCGAGGACCGCGTCAGCAAATACGATCTTGCTGGCAGTCCCATATCCTGTCTCCAGTCCTTTATAGGTTCTGGCGGCGACGGCACGTACACCATCCTTCAATGCGCTGTCGGGATTGTCCAGAGGCGCTGA
>Ga0206878_10504_pt1 | contig 10041 bp, 9 predicted proteins | sample Alteio_BWOrgCont_8_FD_152621 | JGI IMG/M metagenome (GOLD analysis project Ga0206878, IMG submission 152621) | Enriched cells from forest soil in Barre Woods Harvard Forest LTER site, Petersham, Massachusetts, United States -... | ecosystem: Environmental > Terrestrial > Soil > Temperate forest > O... | reverse complement strand
GTTCGGGTCTATCGATATTTACGTGTTCGACCAGATCCTGCGCGGGAACATCGTGCCGGGGATGCGGGTGCTGGATGCCGGGTGCGGATATGGGCGCAACCTGGTGCATCTGCTGCGCGAGGGGTGCGAGGTCTTCGCGGTGGATGCGGATGCGGGCGCGAGCTGCCTGCGGATAACTTCCGCGTCGGGCTGCTGGAGAAGATACCGTTCGCGGATGGGCTGGCGGATGTGGTGCTGTGCAACTCCGTGCTGCACTTCGCGCGCGACGAGGACCACTTCCGCGCGATGCTGGCAGAGCTATGGCGGGTGCTGAAGCCGGGCGGGATGCTGTTCTGCCGGCTTGGGTCGCGGATCGGAATGGACTTTGAGCAAGTGGGCGAGAACCTGTTCATCGTCGGCGACGGGTCACGGTGGTTCCTGGTGGATGAAGAGATGCTGATGGAGTGGACGGAGGAGCGCGATGCGATCCTGGTGGATCCGCTGAAGACTACGGTGGTACAGGATTACCGTTGCATGACGACCTGGGTTTTGCGGAAGCGCCGGGGCTGACAGTCCGCCCCGGCAGGCTTCGCAAAGTTACTGGCGGCCCTTGAAGGAGATCGGATAGGCCTTATCGCGGAACGTCAGCATGGGGTCAGCAGGTTCAATGCCCGGATGAGGTTTGCCCGGCAGAAAGAGCAGTTGCTTGTCGGCCGTGGCCGGGTCGTCGATCAGTTTAGTGATCTTGATCGTGCCGAGCTTAACCAACCTGCGGCTCTCCGGCCATGCGATCGACGGGTCCTCGATCTTGTCGCCCTTTTCTGCTATCTGCACATACCAATCGAAGCTGACGGGACCTTTGGCGATGCGCTGTGCGATCTCTTCCATGAGATAGCCCGTACTCTGTGCGTGCAGTTCGTCCGGCGTCAAGAAATGTTCGCCGGCACGCGGCACGAAGCGTGAGCGTACATAGATCGTTTTTCCGCTGGCATTGATGTACTGAAACGAATTGACGCCGAAGAAGGTAGCCGTCGCGAAGGAAGCTGGGCTCTTCTGCGTGGTGAGGAAGGTCTTGGCGATGGGATGCGTGCCAAGGAACTGCTCGACCGGATTGGGATGCGCGACGCCTGGACCGCTGGCGCCGATATCGCGCAGAAGGACCGCGAACTCATCACTTGTAGCCACGGGAAAGCCATTGAAGCTGTGGTTGACGAAGTCATAGTCCGCGCCATCTTTGGATTTGATCTTGAAGGCGAAGCCGCGGGGGTTGGCATCGCCGGTGTTGTCGGGGATGGTCGGGATGCCGGTGAAGTCGGAGAAGCGGGCGGTGACCGGGAGAGTGCCACCGGCGAAGATCGGCGCCTTGCTGAAGTGGGTTGCTCCCTTTGCCGGGGTGAAGCTACCCTGCAGAATGATTCCCTTGGCGTGGACGGCGCGCGAGTGATGATCGCCAAAGGCGGTGTGCAGCGCGTCGACGAGGTCCTGCGGCGACTGGTTGGGCGGGATGGGTTGTGCTGTCTGTGCGAAGGCTGCGCTGGTCAGCATGAGAACCAGCATTGCGGTTGCGCATAGACGCCGGCTGCTTAAATTCGAGTATGAGGTGCGTAGCAAGAGAGTCTCCTGTCAGGATGCCTGATCGCACCAGTGAGTAGTTTGAATTATGAGACGGGATGTCTTGCCGAGTATTGCTGGATGGTGTGCACGACTGTCAACTCTATTCGCAGAAAAGCGGGAAATTCATCTGCGGAAGAGCTAGTTCGCCGACGGTCTATCGACGTGGTCGATGACGATAACGTCTACGGGAGCTTTCACGGGTTCGAACTTCAGGCCGAGTTGCTCCTGCATGGCGGTGAAGAGTCCTGGCGGCGCGTTGGGGTCGGTGAGCTCGACGTTATCGGGTGTCCAGTGCAGGGCGAAGTCATACTTGCCGGTGAGGCCGGTCTGGTCCACGATGGGGCGATCCATCATGTCCTGCATATCGAGAGCAAAGTCTGCGATCGAGACATTCTCGAATCTCCTTCCCTGCCAATTCCCTTGCCTGTCGCCGTAGTCGTTCGGCAGACCGTTTGGATCACGCGTGCTCTTTGTGAGCTTCGATCCACCCTTTGCAAGGGTGATGGCGTAGACGGGGAGTTCGCGCTTTTCGCGATGAAACTTCAGGCTGAAACGATCTGCCAGTAGTTTCTGGATCATCTCCTGATACTGCCGAAGACTTGCTTGTCCCTCTTTGTCAGGTATGCCGTCGATGTCGTAGTGGTCCTTATCGAGCCACTCGGGATCATTCGATATTTGCTTGTAGTGAACCCCATAGGCAAACCAGATAAGCCCCTTCACTGTCGCATTCTGCATGCGGATATGGTGCGAATTCCATTGAGTGTTCTGATTACGAGCATCCGGGTCGCTCGGTTTGATGGTGGCGACCTCAAAGGATGGATGCGCGTCCGCCGGCATGGGGGTGGGAGTGGAGCTCTGGCCGAAGGCTGGAGAGAGCGCGAGAACTGCTAACGCTGCGAGCAGCGAGAGTCTGCTAAGGCTCATGAAAGGATGGTCTCTCATCTTTGGTCACTGGTGCCCGGGGGGAGACTTGAACTCCCACAACCCTTTCGGGTCTACGGATTTTAAGTCCGCTGTGTCTGCCGATTCCACCACCCGGGCGCACACACAATCGTACCTCAGCGGCTAAAGCCGCTTCTGTAGCAGTTTGAAGGTGCGAGCTAAAGCTCGCACCCACCCAAAAGCAACGACAGAAGCAGATTCCTCCGCTGCGCTGCGGAATGACAAATAAAGGATGTCAGTGGGTTGGGTACAGCTGGCGGTACATCTCGCGGTTGCGGAGGATGGCCTGGACGTAGTCGCGGGTCTCGGTGAAGGGTATGGATTCCACGAACTCGGGGACGTCCTTGTAATCATTCGCCGCGAGCCACAGGCGGACGGGGGTGTCGCCGGCGTTGTAGGCGGCGAGAGTGTACTCGGGCTGGCCGCCGAAGCGGTCGAGGACCTGCTTGAGGTTGGCGGTGCCGAGTTCGATGTTGGTGGGCGGGTCGAGAAGCTGCGACGCGGTGAAGTGGCGGTTGCCTTCGTGGCGCGATTCGGATTTGCCGACGGAGGGCAGAAGCTGCATGAGGCCGTAAGCATTGGCGCGGGAGAGTGCGCCAGGGTTGAATTCGGATTCCTGGCGGATGAGCGAAGCGACGAGGTAGGGGTCGAGCTGATTCTTTTCGGAGTTGGCAACGATGTCGGTCCAGTACGGCTGCGGGAAGAGCAGGTGCCAGTAGGCGGCGGGCACGTCGTCGCGATCGTAGTTGAAGAAGTGCAGGTTGCTGTGCTTCATGGTCTCGAGCGCGCGGAAGTATTCGCCGTAGGAGGCGTAGATCTCGGCCTGTGCAAGGAGGCCCCAGGTGGCTGCGCCTGCGCCGGCCTGGATCTCGGGCGCGATGTATTCGTTGAGAGCGGCGTTGGCGAGAAGACGGGCCTTGATGAGGTGGATGTCGTTCTCGGGGAGGACGTCGGTGAGCGGGACGGTCTCCGGCGGATGGACGTAGGCGAGGAACGGCGCGGGTGGTGCGGTGGCCGTCTGACCGGCGAGTGCGATGAGGCGCTGGCGCGCGAGGATTGCGTAGTAGTAGTTGGGATAGTCGTTGACCAGCACGTGGTAGTAGTTGAGCGCCTGACCGTAGTTGTGCTCTTCCTCTTCAAACATGCGGGCACGCCAGTAGAGGGCGCCGGGGATCTCCTGACCGCCGGGGTAGGTCTGGATCTGTTCGTCCATCAGGCGCGCGGCTTCGGGATAGATGCGCAGGCGATAGTTCATCCACGCGGCGCGCCAGTGTGCGGAGGGTGCGTAGGCGCTGGTGGGAAAGAGCATCACGAGCGCGGAGTAGCTGGAGGTGGCGTGCGCGTAGTCGTGCTTGAGCAGGTACATGTTGCCGGCGGAGTAGAGCGCTTCTTCGAGCCAGTGGCTGTGTGGGAACTGGGTGCTCAGGGTGTCGATGTACTGATGCTGGAGAGTCTCGTCGTTATCGTTGCGGGCGATCTCGGCGAGGATGTAGAGACGGGCGGCGCCGCTGTCGTCGGTAGTCTCGGGAAGTTTATCGGCATCACGGCCGGAGAGCTTCTTGGTTTTGAGCTCGCAGACGGCCATGTAGATCTCGAGTGCGTCGCGATCGGCGGAGTTGAGTGAGGAGTCGTTGCGGCTGATGGCGCTGTACTCGTCTTCGGCGTCGGCGTAGCGGTGCGCGAGGAAGAGCTGGTCGGCGTGGGATTTGCGTTCGGCGGCGGTGAGCGGGGCGACCTTGAGCTGATCCAGTTGCGTGCGGGATTGCGCGGCTTCATTCGTGAGCGGCTGCGTGAGATAGATCTGGCGGTAGAGGCGGGCGGCTTCGGCTGGGTTGCCGGAGAGCTGGTTGGCGCGGGCGAGGGCGTAGAGGAAGTCGGAGTGACTTCCCTGCTCGGTGTTGGTCAAAGGTGCAAGGACGCGGAGTGCGCTCTGCGGATCGCCCTGCTGCATGTAGGCGTTGGCGAGGAGGATGGGCGCGTCGGCGATGAAGATGCTGCCCGGGTGGCGCTGCGCGAAGTTGTTGAGCAGGGCGAAGGCAGCGGCACCGTGGCCGGCCTGGAGCTGTGCCTGCGCGCCGAGGTAGTCGGCGTAGTCGTCCAGCGCACTGCCGTGAGTGTTGGCGGCGGAAAAGTCGGCGGAGGCTTCTGCGAAGTGATGGTCAAGCATGTTGGCGTGGCCGAGCGCGAGGTAAGCAGCGGCGGCGGGTTCGCCGGGATGGGTGTGCGCGTAGTTGGTGACGCCGGTGTAGGCGGCGGCGGAGCGCGTGGCGGCGAGTTGCTGCGCCATGGGACGGAGTTGCGTAGACGCCATGAAGGCGGAGTGGAGATGGATGCTCTGGGCGGTGGCTGGTCTCTTCGGGAGTCGCGAGGTGGCGATGCGCCGGCGGGCGAGGCGGGAGGCTGCGGTGTGGGCGGGAGTTTTCACGCCGGAGTGCGCGGCGGCGGGGTGCGCAGTTTTCTTCTTGGGTGGCGTGGTCTGGGCAGGTAGAGCCAGCGCGCAGGCGAGAGGAAGAAGTGCAAAAGCGCGCCAGAGGCTATGGCGGGACGACAGGTTTGATGGAATTACGATGCTCACCCTCTCACTCTAAGCGCGCTGCTGCTGTGTAACGCGCCGCTAAGACAATAGACGGAATCAGAGGAGGTACGTTATTCCGTGCCGGGGGCAGCAACCCATTGCAAAGGTGGATTTTACGCACAGGCAACAGGCCATTTAGTATGGTCAAAGCGGCCTGTTCAGCTGACCGCAAATAGCCACAAGATTTTTGCACCTTTTCGACCTATGGCGACCATCCAATCCCCAGCGACGGAAGAGATCCACCCAGACGTAGCGCTTGTAGCACGCGCTAAAGAGGGTGATGAGGCTGCGTTTGAACAGCTCATCCGGCAGTACGACCGGCAGATCTTCCGCATCGCGCGGCACATTACGCAGAACAAGGAAGACGCCGAGGACATTGTCCAGGACACCTTCCTGAAGGCGTATCAGAAGCTTCACCAGTTCCAGGGGAACTCGAAGTTTTATACCTGGCTGGTGCGCATCGCGGTGAATGAGAGCCTGATGCGGCTGCGGAAGCGGCGGAACAGCAAGACCGTCTCGATGGACGAGGATGTGCAGACGGAAGAGGGATCGGTGCCGCGGGATTTTGCGGATTGGACGCCGGACCCGGAGCAGCAGTACGGCCAGGGAGAACTTGGCGAGATCCTGCGCAAGACGATCGCGGGGCTATCGCCGGGTTTCCGCAGCGTGTTTACGCTGCGCGACGTCGAGAACCTATCGACGGAGGAGACGGCCGAGGCGCTGGGGTTGAGCGTACCGGCGGTGAAGTCACGGCTGTTGCGCGCGCGGTTACAATTGCGCGAGCGGTTGAGCAAGCATATGAAGGTGAAGGACGGGATGACGAAGTGACGTGCACTGAGTTCTTAGCGAAGATGACCGATTACTTCGACGGCACTGTCAGCGAGCCGCTGCTGGCGGAGATCCGACTTCACATGGCAGAGTGCAGCCACTGCGAGGTGACGGTGAACACGACGCAGCAGACCATCCACATCTACCGCAATCAAGAGATCTACGCATACGAGCTACCGGAAACTCTACGCGACAAGATGCGCGCTGCGATCATGGAAAAGTGCCGCTGCAGCAAACCCTCCCGCAAGTAGTTCTTCCTTCCCTCCCACTTCTACTTGACCCTCCAGCCCTCTGACGCGCATCATGGAAGGCGAAACCGTGCCCCGGATACTTCTATGAAATACAACGCAGGCGGCAATACTCCGCGAACGATCGACCCTACGCTGACGCGCAAACGTGGCGCGATGAGCCATCCCGGTTCCCTGCTGCTGGCGCTTGTCGCGATCATATTTTTTGCGTACATCTTCGGCCTGCTGCCGCAGCTGGATACGTACTTCAATTCCCTGACCCATTCCATCGACAACCAGCGCGCTGCTGCGATGACGATCTGGCAGTATGCGCCGATCGTGGGCGGCGGCATTGCTGCGCTGATCGTGTTTGCGTGGCTCTGGGGCAAGGCGTCGGATGCATTCAAACTAAGCTCGAAGCGCAGCATGGTGGCGGGACGGCAGACGGTCTCCGAGGCGGAGTTCATCTCGCTGGCGGCAAAACACTCCGTGAGCGCGAAGGTCGCGCAACAGACCTACAAACTGTTACAGCATGACTACAGCCACTCCATGAAGGTGAGCATGAAGGACGATCTGCGCCGCGACCTGCACTGGAAGGAGACCCACCTGCTGGATATGATGAGTCACCTCGTCCGGTACTGCGATCGCAAGAAGAACCTGAAAGCGCATCCCGATGCCATACGTACGGTGCTGGATCTGCTGCTGTATGTGGAGAGCTGTCCGAAGCACTTTCTTACGGATTCCAGCGTGCAGCGGCGCAAACATGGTGCGAAGGCATCCGGCATACGGCGCGCCGTGCACGGCGTTACGCGGCTGCTGAAGCCTGCGCATAAGCGCAGTGACGTGATGGCTGCGATGCAGACGCCGGTGGAGAGGGCGATGAAGACGCCACCTGCGGAGAAGATCCCGGAGAAGAAGCCGGCGCTTTCGTTCATACGGCCGCGCAAGTTCCCGCCGAGTGTGGACAACTCGCCGAAGTAATCAAACCATCAGAAAATTAATCGCTGCGAGGATGCAGGGTGGGGCGGTCGCTGCCATCGTTGGTGCCAGAGCCGTTGGTGCTGTTCGGATCGCTGGGGCCGCCGACGCGACGCAGGGTGGGCGTGTTGCCGCCCTTGCCGTCGTTGGTCTTACGCTTGTTCTCGATGCGGGCGAGGCGAGCCTTTACGTCGTCGAACTCTGACGTGGTCTCGACGTAGTCGGGACGCGCGGGCAGGATGGTGGCGATCTCGTTTTCGATGTTCACGATGCGGTCGCCGGTGGGCGGATGGTCTTCAAAGGCCTTGGCGAGCGAGCCGGGCTTCTGCTTCTCCAGCGCTTCCAGTTTTTCGAACATGGTGATCATGCCCTGCGGATCGTAGCCGGCCTTGTACATGTACTGCACGCCGAGATAGTCGGCTTCGGCCTCGAAGGTGCGGGAGAATTCGAGGAAGGTCATGGGGATGGCGATCTGCGAGCCTTCGTAGATGCCGTAGGCCGTCCAGCCGCCCATGAAGATGAGCGGGATGGAGGCGATCTGCGCGATGTTGAGGCGGGTCTGTTCGCGTGCAGCGTGGTGCGCAATGACGTGGCTGATCTCGTGTGCCATGACGCCGGCGAGCTCAGATTCTTCATCTGCGGCGAGGATGAGGCCGCTATTAACGAAGAAGAAGCCGCCGGGAAGGGCGAAGGCGTTGATCTCGTCGGAATCGATCACACGGATGGTGAACGGCACCTTGGCGTCAGAGTTCTTCACGATGTTCTGGCCGATGCGGTTCACATACTCGAGCACGACCGGGTCAGTGATCATGTGCGAGCTCTTCAGAACCTCCTGCGAGTACTGCGAGCCGACGCCGATCTCCCAGTTAGTGGTGTACCAGTTGCCGGGGCCGCGGGCGCCGATATCGCGATCGCCGATGGCGCTAACGTCGGCCTCACTGCCCTTCTGGATGTTCGGATCGAGATTCTCGCCGGGCGATGGGAGTGGGATGTCCGGTGACTCTGCGGGAGCGATGGCGGGTGCGGGCTTGATGGCGGGGGTCTTGTCGGATTTGTCTTGTGAAGCGGCCGGAGCAGGCGCGGGAGTGGTCGTACTCTGAGCGAAGACCGGCGCAGCGCAGCAGAGGGCCAAGGTCGCGGCAAGTCGGATCAGCTTCATATTAAGGTTCCAACCCACAATCCAACATTTAGTTGGACGGTGCTAACGTCATTTTCGCACTATGCGGCCGCCATAGACAAAAGGCCTGTTCCGGTGATGGGAACAGGCCTTGATTGTATGAACAGAGCGTTTAGTCGCCGTAGTATTCCAGGCCGAGGTGGGTGATGAGGTCTTCGCCCATGATGTGGCGGAGGGTGTTCTTGAGCTTCATCGACTGGATGAAAAGATCGTGCTCCGGATAGACGCCCGGGGCGGAGTCTGGCGCCTTGAAGTAGAAGCTGAGCCACTCCTGGATGCCGAGACCCTTGAGGCTAGGCGTGCGGGCGGCGAGATCCATGAAGAGGCAGAGATCGAGCGCGAGCGGGGCGGCCAGGATGGAGTCGCGGCAGAGGAAGTCGACCTTGAGCTGCATGGGATATCCGAGCCAGCCGAAGAGGTCGATGTTGTCCCAACCCTCTTTGTTATCACCGCGTGGAGGGTAATAGTTGATGCGGACCTTGTGGTAGATGTCCTTGTAGAGATCGGGGTAGAGCTCGGGTTGAAGGATCATCTCGAGCAGGCCGAGCTTGGACTCTTCCTTGGTCTTGAAGGACTCGGGATCGTCGAGGACCTCGCCGTCGCGATTGCCGAGGATGTTGGTGGAGTACCAGCCGCTGACGCCGAGCATGCGCGTCTTGAACATGGGGGCGAGCACGCTCTTGACCATGGTCTGGCCGGTCTTAAAGTCGCGGCCGCAGATGGGGGCGTTCATCTTCTTGGAGAGTTCGCGGAGCGCCGGAATGTCTACAGTCAGGTTCGGTGCGCCGTTGGCAAAGGGAATGCCCTCTTTCAACGCGGCGTAGGCGTAGATCTGCGAGGGTGCGATGCCGGGGTCGTCGTTGGTGAGACCGGCCTCGAAGGCTTCGAGGGTCTCGTGCACGGCAGAGGGCTCAAGGAAGATCTCGGTCGAGCCGCACCAGATCATCACCTGGCGGTCGGTCTTCTGCTTGAACTTCTGGATGTCGTCGCGGACCTGGTTCGCCAGGTCGCATTTAGACCGGCCCTTCTTTACTGAGGTGCCGCTCAGGCGCTTCACGTAGTGCTGATCGAATACGGCGGGCATCGGCTGGATGCTCTCGAGGAACGGGCGCATGGACTCCAGCTGATCGCGATCGAGCACGCCTGCGGTCTTGGCGGCGTCGTAGAGATTGCCGCCGAAAATGTCCCAGCCGGTGAAGACGACGTCGTTAAGGTCGGCGATGGGAATGAAATCCTTGATGAGAGGCGTGCGATTGTCGGTACGCTTGCCGAGGCGGATGGTTCCCATCTGCGTGATGGAACCGATGGGCTTGGCGTAGCCCTTGCGCACGGCTTCTACGCCGGCGATGAGCGTGGTGGCTACGGCTCCCATGCCGGGGATCATGATGCCGAGTTTTCCTTTTGCGGGGGTGATGCTGGCGGCCATATCTTTGGCGGCACTGGAGGTAGACATTGCGGGTGGGACCTTTCTGGGGTTGCGAGAATCTCTTGGAGTCGACACTCTAGTATCTCAAACCGTTGTCTGTAGGTGCAAACCAACGTGGAAACTGAATTTATAGCTTGATTTATGACAATCGCAACCTATTTGGCATCAGTCCACCACCACTTGCCGTTAGGCCTCTGTGCCAATCGAGCCTTGTCTTTCTTGCCAGTTGCATATAGAAACGCTTCTCCCTCAAGTTCGTCTTCGGCGTTCCAATGGAGGTTTTGCAATTCACCCA
>Ga0206878_10503_pt1 | contig 10057 bp, 13 predicted proteins | sample Alteio_BWOrgCont_8_FD_152621 | JGI IMG/M metagenome (GOLD analysis project Ga0206878, IMG submission 152621) | Enriched cells from forest soil in Barre Woods Harvard Forest LTER site, Petersham, Massachusetts, United States -... | ecosystem: Environmental > Terrestrial > Soil > Temperate forest >... | reverse complement strand
ACTGGCGGCATGTGTTTGGTTTTTTGAGCGGATAATGGCGCCTTATCACCCGAAAAGATTAATTATTTATGCCGGCGACAATGACCTGGGCGACGGCAGGCACCCTGAAGAGGTGTTTATCTTTTTCCAGGAACTGGCGGTAAAAATAAACGCCCGTTTTGGCAGTGTGCCTTGTTATTTTATATCGTTAAAACCGAGTATCAGCCGGTGGCACATGGCGAACGTTTACCGTTTTACCAATTCCATAATAGAAAAAGAGATCAAAACCTACAATAATTGGCATTTTATTGATATTTTTAGTAAAATGCTGGATGCATCCGGTCGTCCCAAAGCCGAATATTATGCTGCTGACGGCCTGCATTTAAGCCAAAAAGGGTACCAGGTATGGAAAGAGGCGCTGAATAGTTACCCGGTTGCTAATGGTTAATGATTTTTTTACATTAAACTAATACGAGGAAGGGATATTTCCGACCTTTTAGGCGGGTCCAAAAATGAACAGAGAATATCACAAATGGTACAGCCCCAGCTTGCAGCGCGATATGGAGCTTTTAATTTTTGGACATAGCGGCAGGGCCGTTTTATTTTTCCCCACACGGATGGCGCGGTTTTTCGATTACGAGAACTGGCGCATTGTTGAATCCCTGCAAAACCAGCTTTATAGCGGCGAATTACAGCTTTTTTGTGTGGATAGCATCGACTCGGAAAGTTTTTATAACTGGCACGTACACCCGGAGGTACGTATAAAACGGCATTTGCAATATGAGGATTACATATTAAATGAAGTAATGCCGCTGATGCGCGTGAAAAACGACGGGGACCTTTTTGAAGTTGCAGGGTGTAGTATGGGGGCGTATCACGCCATAAACCTGGCGCTTAAACATCCCTGGCTTTTTAAAAAGGCGGTGTGTATGAGCGGCAGATACGACCTTACCCTACGGCTGCAGGATTTCAAAGATCTTTTCGATGGTTATTATAACCAGGATATTTATTTTAATATGCCCATGCAGTATGTTGCCAATATGCACGAGGCACATACACTAAATTCTATCCGGCAGATAGAGATCATACTGGCCATTGGCGAGACCGACCCCTTTTTGCAAAACAATAAAGATTTTAGCGACCTGCTTTGGCACAAAGGTATAAGTAACCGGCTGCACATTTGGGGCGACTATGCCCACCGCCCGCGCTACTGGAGGCAAATGGTGCAGCTCTATCTTTAACAAATTAACATAAATCAGTTTCCCGGCTTCGGCAACTTATTTTGCGAGATAGGCCTTTGTCCAAAAATCTTCAGATTTGCCCATTTCGCCAGCGCTCCCACCGCCTGATGACTGTCCATGACTACCGCCACCTCGTCCCCCGTGATGGCCACCACCACCACTACCGCCCATGCCACCGCCTCTTCCGCCATGGCCACCGCCGCTTTCACTATCCTGCCCGCTGCTGTCAGTTTTTAGTTTTCGTTCAACCCCGTTAATTTTAAAGTTAAACGCCCATTCATTTTTGGCAGCCGGATCGGCATGGAAAAATACCAGCGGAATAGCCGCTTCGCAAACCAGGTAACCGTTCTGATCGTAATTTACTGCCGTTTGAAAGCCGTAGGTGTTTGATGTGGTGATCATTTCATCTTCAACATCCTTAAAACCGGATACTTTTATTCCACGGAGGGTGGTAAGGCGTTCGCGCACCAGTTCGTCACGTTCCTGCTGTGTAACCTCACCCGGGGCTTCATCTTTATTCATGTCAGCAACAGGGGCATTCCCCTGCACATTCAGCGGGAAGGTGATGCTGAAGGTTTCCTTTTTTTTGCCTTTGGGATCGATACTTAAGGTCAGGCCGGCATGTAATATCCTCATCTCGTCGAGCCGGTCGTTAAACCTTATGGCCATGTACAGCGTGTCTTTACTATTGGAGAGCGAATAGTTGATATGTTTTTCGGTGTTGTAATAGCGTAGGCTGTCGCCCCATTCCTTAATTTCGCCATCAATGGCAATATTTGCCGGCGGCGGAGCCAGGTTCAGTATCTTTTCCTGGGCAAAAGCCGCATTGAGCGAAATATACAGAGTGATAAGGGCCGTAAAAAGGAGAGGGGATGCTTTTTTCATTTTTGAGGGGTTGTAAATCAATTTGCCGTTCACTTTATTAAACCGTGAACCCAATTCAACACAATGTTAGCGGTTTTATTATAGTTTTTGAGTAATTTTGTAGTTACTTATGCCAACGGAAGTACAGGAAGAGACCTTAACCCTCGAGGAAATTTTATCGAGCCTCAAGGAGATGCATCGTCTTATTTTATGGAACGACGATGTAAATACTTTTGATCATGTGATATTTTGCATGATGAAATACCTCGATTATTCGGAACACCAGTCCGAAAAAATTGCCTGGAAAGTGCATAACGAAGGGAAGTGCGCGGTATTAGAAGGCTCGTTTACCGAAGTGGAGGTTTACCGCAAAATTTTACAGCAGGAAGGGTTGACTGTTTCAGTGGACTAAGTCTAAAGTCCGGAGTCTGAAGTCTTGAGTCAGCTGCAAGATGAGACCGACTCAGGACTTCAGACTCAGAACTCAAGACTAAACAATATAATTCCATCCATGCGTATCCTCTACATCGCCATAGCGGATAGCATCGAGTGTTTTTAAAACTTTTTGTGAAAATTCCCTTTCTTTCGGATCGGACAGGAAATACTCTTCACCGTTCAGGCTGATAGAACCTACCGGGGCAATAGTGGCAGCGGTGCCTGCGCCAAATGCATCGGTTAGTTTACCGTTTTTAGCGCCTTCAATAATTTCAGCTACTGAAACGCGGCGTTCTTCCACCGGCATACCCCACTCGCGGGCGAGGGCTAAAACGGTATCGCGGGTTACGCCATCTAATATGGTATCGCGTGTTGATGGGGTGATGAGCTTGCCATCCAACACAAACATTACATTTGCTGCACCCATCTCCTCAATGTATTGGTGATCTTTCGCATCGGTCCAAATCAATTGGTCAAAACCCTCTTCGGTTGCCCGGCGCGCAGGAAGCATGGCGCCTCCGTAGTTACCGGCTGATTTTGAGTAGCCCATTCCGCCTTCGGCAGCACGGGTAAAATGCGTTTCTACTTTTACCCTCAAAACTTTTGCGAAGTACGGGCCAACCGGGCCAACCAGGATCATGTATTTATAGGTTTTTGAAGGCTGTACCCCTAAAAACGGATCGGTAGCAAACATAAACGGCCGGATATACATGGCGTGATGGGGCTTTGCAGGGATCCAGTCACGATCAATATCAACCAACGCGGCCATACTTTGTATAAATATGTCCTCGGGAAGTTCGGGCATGCACAAACGCTCTGCCGATTTATTAAAACGGATTGCATTTTTGTCAGGGCGGAAAATAGATACCTGCCCGTCGGCATGCTTGTAAGCTTTTACGCCTTCAAAAAATGCCTGGCCATAATGCAATGCCGAAATAGCAGGGCTTAAACCAATTTCGCCATAAGGGACTATCTGGAAATCTTTCCATTCTCCATCTTCATAATCGGCCACAAGCATGTGGTCGGAGAAGGTTTTACCGAATGGTAAATTGCTAAAATCCGTTTCGTTTAAACGGGAATGTTTGGTTTTGGTGATCTTGATGTCCAGCGTCTCAGTCATGGCCTTTGGTATTTAATTCTGAAAATGGCAATATAGGGATTTTTTTGTGGCGGATGGCTCATTATTCAACGCAAAGGGCTTTTTTTTCAATAAATGACCGTTTTTTTACGAACAGGACATAAACCAGGATAAATATTCTTTTCAGGAAAACTGTGATACCGGGGTTATGCATGCTGATACCACATACGACTTTGAATATTTTACAATATATTTTGTAAATTTGTTTATTGACAAAGGAAGACAGTGATGAATAAACGAAACATAGAAATACCAGCAGAAGAACAACGCCCGTTTGCTAATCTAAAATCATATTCGGTAGATGAAATAATGGCTGCCGGAGGGCCAACCGCCTTTGCCAATAAATTGGGTAAAAACCCAGAGAATATCATAAAGCGGTTAGAGAAATTGCCCAAAGATGCTTTCCTCACAGACGAAGAGGTTGAAATAGCGTTAAAGATGTTGAAAGAAAGTAAATGAATCTTTTATTCGACACCAATATTCTGTTGGGTCTCGGCAAAAGTGAACGTGCCAAACAAATATTAAAACTCATCAATCCCGATGACAACAAGATTTTCGCGTCAATTGCGACCATGGGCGAATTAAAATCCCTTCTACTTCAAAATAATTGGGGTGCAAGCCGATTGCAATCACTTGATCACCTATTAGAAGACGTAGTTGTAGTGGACATTAATGAAAACATGATGGGTACCTACGCCGAGATCGACGCTTTTTCGCAACGTCGCAACCCATCGTATTCCGACTATCCCTTTCCAACCCCGAGAAATATGGGTAAAAACGATTTATGGATTGCCGCAACAGCTGCACTTCTTGGATTGAAACTTGTAACTACCGATGCAGACTTTAATCATCTGCATAATGTATTTATAGAAGTAAATTGTATAAAGCCGGAAGTGTTAAGATGATTTGTCAATGAAAATAGCTCTTCGGCTATGAACCATGAACTATGAACCATCAACCTCCTTCAAAACCTTATCCACCCATCCTTTACCCCAATTCTCAACTTCCTCCATGCTCCACAACTGCGGATAAAATATTCTTTTTTGAAATCTCGGGGGCAAATACTTTTGCCAGTTGGTACCGCCGGTTGCTTTAATTTCTTCCGGTTCGCGGTTGAGATAACGTACCGCCGATTTATAATGCGAAAGGGGCCAGTTTACATTTACATTAATGTCCAGTTGCTTTAATTCTTGTTCAAGGGCCAGGGTGGCTTCGCCGTTGTTTTTCAGCCGGCGATAAAGCGCATTAAAATTATGACTGATATTGGCGCCGCCCAGTTCAATAAATGTTTTTGAATATTTTTTTTCGAACTGCTTCAGCGTAAGTGTTTTTTTGCCGGTGGATAATTCGGTTGCGCCGAATTTCCAGTACAGGTATTCGAATTGTTCACCAATGGGCGCATTTTTTAATTCCACCCGTTTATCCCGCGCCACCAGGTTGATAAAATCGGTAGCATATATCTCGATCATACGGTACTGGCCCGATTGAAAACCGCTTGCCGGTAATAACGACATCCGGAATTTTAGAAACTGGTCCTTTTCCATTCCGTCAACCATAATTTCGAACGACTGGGTGAGCGCTTCAAAATAACGGTTGATCCGCTTTAGCCTCGCCGTAAAAAAATCTGATGTTAAAGGCTTCGCGGCGGTTATTTGTTTGCACTCATGCAGCGCGAGTTTAAAATACAACTCGGTTATCTGGTGGTAAATAATAAATATCTCCTCGTCTGGGAATGGCGTTTTTGGGCTTTGCAGGCTTAACAGCGTATCCAGGTGGATATACTCCCAGTAAGTTAAAAAATCGGCGTGAAGCAAGCCGTCGAGATACGAGGTCATATCCTGGCCCATCGCCTCGTACTTTTCCTGCAGCCGGGCAAGGCGTTCTTCTATTTCGGGTGGGAAGTGCATGGAGGTAAAGGTAGGAAGAATTGTTAAATAGAGGCAAGAGCCAGGAATCAAGAGCCAAGGGGGATTTGAGATCTAAAACTGTCTGAAATCGGTTGTCCGGGAAATATCGGTTTGATGATACTTTAGTCTATCTTGAGTCTTGGCTCACTGTTGTGAAGCCGAAATAAGCAGGTTAAAATTTACGTAACCAAAACTTATTTCGTTTTACTTGTTATTATCTTTATAACAAAATCCCGTGAAACCATGATAATCAATAAAATACTTATCGGCATTGACGATAGCAAGGAGGCAGACCATGCCGCCGAATATGGCTTTGATATTGCCCGCAAGTTTAATGCAGCGGTGGGTATAGTAAATATTGTTGAACCGGCGCTGATGCCACAGTCGCCATTAGGGGCCGATCCGCTTACGGGTATGACCATGCAGGGTACAGGCATTGATGAAATGGAACTGATGGAAATCCAGAAAAGTTTTGGTGATAATGTGGTAGATGGCGCAATAAAGAAGTTTGCGGGCGACATGCCGGTTACCCATTTTACCGAATACGGCCCGACGGCCGATGGCATTATCAGTTGCAGTAAAGAATTTGGCGCCGACCTCATCGTGATCGGTACCCATAACCGCACCGGCCTCGACCGGTTGCTAATGGGCAGCGTTGCCGAACATGTGGTAAGGCATTCCGCTATACCGGTATTGGTGGTGCCTTTTAGTTCATAGGTTATGATTCATGGCCGAAGGGAAAGAGCCAAGAATCAAGAGCCAGGAGCCAAGACCGAAAGGTGAAGCGACTATGAACCATGCCCCATCAACTATGAACTCCCCTCAATACAACAACCTGAACTTTATCGTTTGTTCAATTGCTTTCAGTTCGTTTAATACTATCGGATCGTAGCCTGTATTTACGTCGGTAATAACATAGCCTATTTGCGGGTTTGTCACCAAAAATTCGCCGACGATGTTGATGTTATGGCGGGCAAATACGTCGTTTATTTTGGCCAGGATGCCGGGTACGTTTTTATGGATATGGATGAGCCTGTGGGCATTATTATTGCGCGGCGGCTGCAGATCGGGGAAGTTACAGCTGGTATGTGTTTTTCCCTCGTTCATAAAGGCCATTACCCTGCGGGGGATGAAATCGTCGTTACGGGGGTTGTTTTTAGGGTCGTCAAAAATAATGATGCCGTTGTCGCAAGCCACTTCGCCCATTTTCCGGTTATTTATTTTTCCGAATATGCCTATCACCTTAAGCCGGCCAGCATTTTCCAGTTGCTCGGGCGTAGGCTGGTGCGCTTCATCGCAAAACAAAACACCAGCTTCCTGCAAATATTTTTCCTCTATATCCTCGCGCTGGCGAATATTATAGCCTTCCTTGCGCATTAAAGCCAAAGCTTCTTCTTCCACATCGCCGACTACTAAACATTTAATGCGATTTTTTGGATAGGAAATGGCCCTGGGCAGTTTATTGATATACAGGAACTCATCAAAACTCGGGGTAATGTGATCGGCCCTTTCCGCTACCGATTTCCGCTCGATATTCTCCGTAAAGGCAAAAAACTTTTTGATCATGCCCGATTCCTTGAGCTGAAAATCAGAATAGCCATCGCCAATGCCATAAATATCGCCCGGCAGGTTCAGTTCCTTTAATAATTTTACCTTGCCGCCTTCCTGCGATAACGGGTTCGCACGGTCGTAACCTATGATATTGCCATCATCATCGAACACAAAGGTGTTGGCGTAAATATTTTCTTTTTTTATGTGATACTCTGTTACAACCGGGATAATAAACTCTTTGAACCCACCTGAAACGATGAGCACTTCATCCGCATGATTTTTAAAAAAATGGTATTGCGGGAGAATGATGTGGAAACCTTCTTTTTTAAATGCGTAACCAATTGCTTTAAATGCTCGCGATTGGCTTCCAGTAATTTCACCCGGTTTTCAAGACTTTGCGTAAACGACAACCGGCCCTCCATAGAGGCGTTAGTTAAGTCCTCTATTTTTTTGTAAATATTTTCCCTGTCGGGATGATTTTTTAACGATATGCGGGCCAGTTCGTCGAGCGCTTCAACCTGTGTAAATGTACTGTCGAAATCTATGATAAAGTATTGATCCATGTTTTGAGATGTGCAGCTATGCTTATGATGTGCAAATATGCAGCTGTGCAAATGTGCGGATTTTTGAATGATTTTTAAATGAAGAGTTATCGACAAAAATTATAGGCTTTATAGGAACGTGTCCTGATGGTGTTTTACAGCAGCGTATTAACCGCGTGCACAAGTAAAGGAAACATCGCGAATACGTATGGAGAAAGCGTTGATGGTGAAATTAATAATGTCCTTTCAGCGATTGGATAATCAAAATACCATCAATAACCGTGTACACAAACCTGTGTTCATTGTCTATTCTGCGCGACCAATAGCCTGTGAGTTCATATTTTAGAGGTTCAGGTTTGCCAATACCGGTGTATGGGCTTTCAATAATGGCAGCTGTGAGTTGAACTATTTTTTTTAAAATAGTTTATTCCCGCTTTTTATCCAAAAATCTAAATGTTCCCTTGCCTTTGGGGTATAGGTTATTTGCATAAGTTTTCTAACTCTTGCATGGTCAGCGTCACGCCTTTCCCCTCCTTTAAATCTTGCTCACCTTTCTTTATCATGGCGACAAATTCCGGATCGTAAGGAGACCCTGTATCGTTAACTTTAGAGATTTTATATTTAATTTTAAAAGCTTTTATTACAGCCTTGATAGCTTCAATTTGAGAAGCGTCTTCTGTGTAGGCAGTGATGTTTATTGCTTTCATGTTTTAGTTTTAAATATAGCTTTATATGAAAAATCAAATTTACACAAATAAATTAAAGGGCAATAGCCTGTGCAGATTTATACTTTTACTAACAGCATGCTATCAAATCATAACGGTAACGATATTGAAATAGAAGCATTTCATCCCGGAGAATTTCTGAAGGAAGAAATTGAAGAACGGAGTTTGCTCAAAAAGAACGTTGCAAAATCATTAAACATTTTACCTCACCACCTAAGTGAGATTTTTGCCGGTAAAGGAAATATATCAGCGACTTTAGCTGTAAAGCTGGAAAAGCTTCTGGGGGTTAGTTCCCATTATTGGTTAGGCATGCAAATGGAGTATGACCTGTTCAAGAGGAAGCGCTTTTGTAATAATAAGTTTGGAAAACAGCTTGTGAAATTATCGTCTATCGAACCATTTTCCTTTCATATATTTAGCTTCTGTTTGCTCCGATGCAACAGAAAGTTCTCTTCGCACGGTCGACCATTCAAATAAAAAACCCTGCAACTGTCCAGTTTCCTTCGTCCCGGTCGTCATACTATTATATATATAATTATAATAACCCGCCTGCAAAGCAAACAGGCAATTAACATTAAATAAGATGGAACAGCGAATTAATGCTTTTGAAAAAGCCCCGGCCGCTTTAAAGGCCATGTACGGATTAGGCGGCTACCTGGCAAAATCGCCGGTGGAGCAATCACTTTTAAATTTACTCTATTTCAGGGTGTCACAAATTAACGGATGCGCCTATTGCTTGGATATGCATTCAAAAGACCTGCGTGCGGCGGGCGAAACAGAGCAGCGCCTTTATCTATTGGACGCATGGCGCGATGCTCCCTTGTACTCCGACCGCGAACGCGCTGCGCTTGCCTGGGCCGAAGCGGTTACCAAAATCCCCGGCGGCCAGGTAGCCGACGAGGTATATCAAGAGGCTTTAAAACAGTTTTCGGAACTGGAGCTCGTTGATTTAACCATGGCCATTATCACCATTAATAGTTATAACCGCATCAATATTGCCTTTAAGGTACAGGGCGGTAGCTATGTGGCGGGCCAGTTTGCTGGTTAATCATCATTTTAAGAGGCCGCCGTTCGCCGGGGCCTCCTAAAAATGTTTTGGTCTATAAATAAATCGTGATACCATCGCCCGCTAATTTGGAAATCTTGATTATTTTTCTTTAGATTTGATAAGCGATTCTGAACCAGTTAAACTTAAATTATTAGTTATCAAACCCTTAACAAATGCTGCTAAGCAGCTTTTGTGACCGCTGGCTGCACCATTGATTTACCCCTTGCAACCATACCCGGCAGGATTAGAACAAAGAAATCACAATTAAAACCAAAACTATAAAACCACAATTATGCAAGTACATGTAAATTTTTTAGCCGTAGCAGCCTCGGCGATTGCCAGCTACATTATCGGCGCTATTTGGTATGGTGCAATCTTTAGTAAAGTTTGGATGAAGCTTACCGGTATTACCGATATGAAACCCGCGCCGCTTAACATGGTACTGGTGCTGGTTAGCTCATTTGTAATGGCCTACGTGCTCGATCATTCTCTTGTTTTCGGCAATGCCTATTTAAAAACCGGCGGCATACAGGGCGGCCTAATGGGCGCATTTTTCCTATGGCTGGGCTTTGTAGCAACAGTGACCCTGTGTACCAAATTGTATGAGAAAAAACCATGGGGACTTTG
>Ga0206878_10502_pt1 | contig 10085 bp, 8 predicted proteins | sample Alteio_BWOrgCont_8_FD_152621 | JGI IMG/M metagenome (GOLD analysis project Ga0206878, IMG submission 152621) | Enriched cells from forest soil in Barre Woods Harvard Forest LTER site, Petersham, Massachusetts, United States -... | ecosystem: Environmental > Terrestrial > Soil > Temperate forest > O... | reverse complement strand
TGCCGCGCAAGTTCAACATTGCCTACGACGGTGGCGGGCTGATCGGGGCGGTCGAAGACACCAACGATATCGGAGTGAAGGCGGTCAAATCCGGCAATGAGGTCTTCTTCCGCATCGCCCTCGGGGGTGCGACCGGCCATAAGGCATTTGCCAACGACCTGGGCGTGCTGGTGCCGCCGGCCGAGATCAACAAGGTGGTGCTGGCCGTCTTGCGGGTCTACATCGAGCGCGGTTGCCGCAGCAATCGCAAGAAGGCCCGCCTGAAGCATCTCCTGGAGACGATGACGCTGGATGAGTTCCGGGCTTTGGTGGAGAAAAAGCTCGGTGCGCCCCTCCTTCATTCGCCGCTGGATGAGGCGACCCTTCGCTGGGCATCGCAAGAACTGCCGCACTCGCACGTCGGCGATTTTCCCCAGCTTCAGCGTGGATTGAATTACGTTGGCGCCATCTGTCCCGTTGGCCAGATAACGCCCAGGCAATTGACGCGGCTGGCCGAGTTGGCCGACCTTTACGGAAGCGGTGAAATCCGGCTGACCGTGTGGCAGAACTTTATCATCCCCAACGTGCCCGACGCCTTTGTGGCGACTTTGAAACAGGCTTTGGAACGCGCCGGGATGCCCGTGAAACAATCCAACCTGGCCAGCGGTGTCATCGCCTGCACCGGAAACGCTTACTGCAAGTACGCGCAATCCAATACCAAAGCGCACGCCCTGGCTCTGATCAAGCATCTGGAAAAGAAGCTCGAGCTCGATCAGCCGGTAAACATCCACGTCACCGGTTGTCCGAACTCCTGTGCGCAACACTATATGGGTGACATTGGCTTGCTGGGCACCAAGGTGCGGGGTGAGGACGGTTATCATGTTTTTATCGGCGGCGGTTTTGGCAGGCATCAGGCCGTGGGACGCCAGTTGCTCGCCGGTGTCAGCGTGGCGGAATTGCCCGCGACCATCGAAAAAATTCTTCACGTTTACCTCAAACACCGGGTAGGCCGGGAATCGTTCCAGCAATTTTCCACCCGCCATGACTTGAACGCCCTGCAAACTTTCTTTTCAATCGAGTCCGATGCCTGAAACCGATGCGCGAACCGTCCGTTCCGTTTGTCCGTACTGCGGGGTGGGTTGCGGCATCGTCATGCACGTCGAGAACGGTCGCGTTGCCAGGGTGACGGGTGATCAGAACCACCCCGCCAATTTCGGGCGCCTGTGCAGCAAGGGGTTTACTTGCGCCGAGCCGCTGACGGCGTCCGACCGTCTTGACTCCGCCTTTGCCCGCACCGACCGATCGGAAAAGCCGCAACCGTTGTCGCTGGACGCGGCGGTGACCTGCGTGGCCACGCGCCTTCAAAAGATCATTCAAGAGCATGGACCGGACGCAGTGGCCCTGTATGTCTCCGGCCAGTTATCGACCGAATCGCAGTATCTCGCCGGCAAATTAACCAAGGGTTTTTTTCGCACCAACAACATTGATTCGAATTCGCGTCTCTGCATGGCGAGCGCGGCCAGCGGCTACAAACTGTCGCTGGGCGCCGACGGCCCTCCGGGTTCTTATCAGGACATTGACCAGCTCGACTGCGCACTGGTAATTGGCGCCAATATGGCCGAGTGCCATCCCATCCTTTTCCTCCGGCTGCTCGACCGCCGGAAGCGCGGGGCAAAAATCATCGTTGTCGACCCGCGCCGCACGCCTACTGCGGAGAAGGCGGATTTATTCCTTCAAATCAAACCCGGAACGGATCTGGCGCTTTTGAACGGGCTGCTGCATCTGCTTGAGAGGGCAGGTCGTCTGGATGGGGAATTTATTTCGCGCCACGCGGAAGGATGGGATGAATTGGCGCTGCTGTTGCGAGATTATCCTCCGGAACGCGTGGCGCGGCTCACGGGGTTGCGCGAGGAGGATCTTTGCCTCGCCGCAAAGTGGATCGGCGAATCTCCGGAATTCACCACCTTCTGGACGATGGGCTTGAATCAAAGCACCCACGGTACTTGGCAGACCAACGCGATCTGCAACCTGCATCTCGCCACCGGTAAAATCTGCCGGCCGGGCAGTGGACCCTTCTCGCTGACCGGCCAGCCCAACGCCATGGGTGGACGCGAGGTCGGCTATCTGAGCCATACGCTGCCGGGCCAGCGCGCAGTGACGGACGCCCACGATCGCGCGGCGGTCGAACGCATCTGGGGTGTTCCCGCCGGGACGATTTCGCCGACTCCCGGACTTGACGCCGTCGCCTTGTTCAAGAAAATGGAGGCTGGCGAAGTGAAGGCGGTTTGGATTATCGGGACCAATCCCGTTGCGTCCATGCCCAATCGCAGCCGGGTGATTGCCGCCCTGCAGCGGGCCGAACTGGTGATTGTGCAGGATGCTTTTCATCCCACCGAAACGTCGCGCTTCGCCGACATTCTCCTGCCGGGCGCCTTATGGGCCGAAGCCGAAGGGACGATGGTAAACTCGGAACGCAATGTCACCCTGATGCCGCGCGCTGTGCTTCCTCCCGGCGAGGCCTCTGCCGACTGGCAGATCATTGCCCAAGTCGCCCAGCGCATGGGCTTCGGCAAACATTTTGACTATGCTGATGCCTCCGGCGTCTTTGATGAAATCCGGCGGACTTGGAATCCGATTTCAGGTTACGATTTGCGCGGCATGGACTATGTGAAACTAAGTGAACAGTCGGTTCAATGGCCATCCGCTCCCGGCACGGCCAGGGGCGAAGCCATCCGTTATCGGACCGCCGAAGGAGGGATTAAGTTCCCGACCGCGTCGGGGCGGGCAAAGTTTTATGCCCGGCCGTTGCTGCCGCCGGCGGAACAACCCGACGCCGCGTTTCCTTTTGTGCTTAACAACGGGCGGCTCGAGCACCAGTGGCACACCCTGACGAAAACCGGCAAGGTGGCCTCCCTGAACAAACTTAATCCTGGCGCCTTTGTCCAAATTCATCCCGTTGACGCGGAGCAACTCGGAGTCCATCAAGGGGCGCTGGTGAAGGTGTCTTCGCGTCGCGGTTTCGCGGTCTATCCAGTCACGGTCACACCCCGGGTCCGCCCGGGTGAATGCTTTGCGCCGATCCATTGGAATGATTTGTACGGTGAGAACCTGGCCGTAAACGCCACGACCAATGAGGCGGTGGATGAAATCTCCCTTCAGCCGGAATTTAAATTCACTGCCGTCGCCCTTTCCAAAGTGGCTTCCAATGTGCCCGAAATGTTTTCCCCGGAACAAACCAGCCTGCTGCTGCGTTATCTGTCGCAGGTACAATCGCGTGGACAAGTCGTTCCGGAAACCGCCCCCTTCACCCCGGCGCAACGCGCCTTCATCAATCGTCTTGTCGCTCAACCGGCCGGCTGAGCCGGAGCGCTTTGCGTATGATAATCCGCCAGCTTTTTATTTCGCCGGGGCACAACTTTTTCGGGCACCACGGGCAGCCGCCCGGCGCTCATCCCACGATTGAATTGCCGGAAATTGAGTGTGTCGCCGGACGCGGCATCCGGGGCGACCGTTTTTTTGATTTCAAAACGGATTACAAAGGTCAGATCACTTTTTTCGAGGGGGAAGTATTTGAGGCCCTCTGTGCCCGGCTCAAATCCGCCGTCCCCTCCGCCGGCGGAACCCGGCGCAATGTCATTGTCGAGGGTGCCGACTTGAATGCGCTCGTCGGACAGCCTTTCGAGTTTCAAGGCGTGAAATTTCTTGGCACAACCCAATGCTCGCCGTGCCATTGGATGGACCACGTCTTTGGAGCGGGCGCGGAACACTTTCTGCAAGGTCGCGGCGGCTTGCGTGCCAGGATTTTGTCGGACGGGATTTTAAGAGCTGAATTATGAGCCTGGGCGCGGTCATTCTTGCCGCCGGAAAATCCACCCGCATGGGGCGCGACAAGGCTTTCCTTGAATTCAACGGCCAACCGCTGTTGCAGCGGCAGATTGATCTGGTTCGCGCCGCCGGCGCCGCGGAAATCCTGATCTCCGGCCGTGCGGGCGTGGATTACTCGGCTTACGGCTTGCCGGTGGTGCTGGACCAGGCTACCGATGCGGGCCCGCTGGCCGGGATTCATGCGGCGTTGTCCCGAACGCGCAACCCGCAACTGCTGGTGTTGGCGGTGGATATGCCGCAAATGACCTCCGCTTTTCTTCGCCTGTTGCAGGACGCGGCGGTCGGCGGAGCCGGTGTGGTCCCGCGTCTGGCCGGCCAGGTTGAGCCGTTGGCCGCGATTTATCCGCGTTCAGCGCGTGATCTTGCAGGAAAGCTTCTAGGGGAACATAAATATGCCGTGCGAAGTTTTGCGAGCGCCTGTGTCATGTCCGGCCTGGTGGCGTACATGGATTGTCCCGCCGAAACTGGAGTTCTTTTCAAGAATCTCAACACTCTTGCGGATTTTTAGAGTTGAAGCGAGGGAGAAACCTAACCTCACACGAAGGCGCGAAGGCACGAAGGCGTGAAGCAACCCCGCTCCCATCCCGGGCTACCGTAGTGATGAAAGGCAAAAAACCTTAACGTTTAGAGACTCCTCACGTTGTCTCCTACATTTATTAATGTGGTAGGAGACGACGTGAGGAGTCTCTAATGTCGCTCCACACGGTGCTTGCATTGACGGGCGCCTTAGACTACAAAGATTCCGCGCCCACGGCACCGCTGGAAGGTTTGGCATGGACTCTTGGCAGGTAGGGACATCGCGCTGCGATGTCCGCGTCTGGCCCGGACGGCGCGGCGCGCCGTCCCTACCATAAAAGTCACTTCCGCATCATCCCCGGCATGGCCCCGCCCATTTTGGCCATCATCTTCGACATCTTGCCCATCTTTTTCATCATCTGCTGCATCTGGAAAAATTTGTTCAACGTCGTGTTTAATTCTGCCACCGTGACCCCGCTGCCCGCCGCAATGCGCCGGCGCCGGCTGGCGTTCAAAATGACCGGATTGCGCCGCTCCTTGATCGTCATCGCGCACACCATGCCTTCCATCCGCCGGAATTCTTTTTCCTGCTTCGTGATGTCCATTTTCTTTAGCGCGTCCCCGCCACCCGGCAGCATCTTCACGATGCTTTCGAGCGAGCCCAGCTTCTTCATCGCGCGCAATTGTTCCAGGAAATCGTCCAGGGTGAACTCACCCTTGCGCATCTTTTCTTCGAGCTTTTTCGCATCCTCCTCGGTGACCGCCTCGGCCGCTTTTTCCACCAGGCTCACCACGTCGCCCATGCCGAGAATCCGCGACGCCATGCGTTCCGGATGGAACGGCTCGAATTCATCGAGTTTTTCGCCCACGCCGGCGAATTTGATGGGTTTGCCGGTGACACTTTTGAGGCTCAAGGCCGCGCCGCCGCGGGCATCGCCATCCAGTTTGGTGAGAATGGATCCAGTGATATTGAGCGCCTGGTCGAAATGCGTGGCGACATTGACCGCTTCCTGGCCGGTCGCGGCATCCAGCACCAGCAGGATTTCCTGGGGCTGGATCAGGTCGCGCAAATGCACCAGTTCCTGGACGAGCGGTTCGTCAATTTGCAGACGGCCCGCCGTGTCAAAAATAATCACGTTCCGCCCGTTCAAGTTGGCGAAGGCCAGCGCCTCCCGGGCAATTTTCAAGACATCCGTCTCCCCGCGCTTCAAAAACACCGGCACTTCGACTTGTTTGCCCAGCGTTTCCAGTTGGTCCATGGCGGCCGGACGATAAACATCGGCGGCGACCAGCAACGGGGCGCGCCCCTGTTTCTTCAGCAAGCGGGCCAGTTTGCCGCTGGAAGTCGTCTTGCCCGACCCGTGCAGACCCACCATGAGGATGATGCTCGGGCTGGCATCCAGCTTGAGGGCGGCGTTTTGCGACCCCAGCAGCTCCGTGAGTTCATCGCTGAAGAATTTGATGATCTGCTGGCCGGGATGCAGGCTCTGGACCACTTCCGCGCCCAGCGATTTGGTTTTGACCCGTTCAATGAAATCGCGCGCGACCTTGAAGTTCACGTCGGCTTCGAGCAACGCCATGCGCACATCGCGCAGCGCGTCGGAGACGTTGCTTTCGGAAATCTTGCCCAGCCCGCGCAAATTGCGGAACGCATTCTGGAGCTTGCTGCTTAACGAATCGAACATCCGGATAAAATAACGCAAATCCTGCCGGACGGAGAGAAAAAAATTGATTGGCCACATCCGCCTACGCCAGGCTTCGGCGCGACAAGGTGGGGCGAGACGGCAAACAAATGCTAAAGTCTAAATGCTAAATGCTGAAACCTGCTTTTTTACAGGAGTCCGACGCCGGACTGGCAATCAGGAGCAACGTTGAATGCGCTTCATGGCTAGAGGCCAATTTTTGCCACATTGCCTTGCGCCGGAGGCGCATTTGACAATAGCCCGCAGTTTCAACTGCGGGTTTTGACGCCAAAGTGAATCAGCCCCGGAGGGGTGGCTGAAGACAGAACGAGATTCAACCGTCCCGTTGGCACGGGCGGTTTATTGGAATTTCGATACCCGCAGTTAAAAACTGCGGGCTATTGTCAGGCGCCCTGCTTTTCGCGACTTCTGCTGCCGATCATCGGCTGGCTTCGCGACTTCTGATGCCGATCATCGGCTGGCTTCGTGTGAGCTGCTTCGCCAACGCGTTCAAAAGACCCAAAGTTTCAACTTGAGCGCCGCCTGCGACTCTGGTTTAATTCGGGGCTCCCAATTGCGGGATGGTAGGTTACCCAAGTGGCCAACGGGGGCAGACTGTAAATCTGCTGGCTTACGCCTTCTCTGGTTCGAATCCAGAACCTACCACCACCTCTTTTCACAAGGAAAACAGCGTTTTAAGTCAGATAATTCAAGGGTTTTATCAAATCCCGTGTTTTGAGACTTCGCGCCTCAGTGCTTTTACCTTCGCTTGCGTTCCTTTCCATTAAACCTTTAAAAGCCATACAAAAGTTATACAGGGCCAAGAATCTGGGAACCGGGGGACTGGCAGGCACAAGACGACGCCAGCGCCATCAAAGTGGCTGGCGCTTCATGCAATCAATTAGGACTGGATCAACCTTGGCCTGCTGCGCTGCGGCGATGTCCTGTGGCTTAAACGTGGCTTTCGAAAATTCAATTTCGTGTTTGATGACACTCGTTATGACGCCGGCTGATGCCATCGCCTTGATGTCATCCACGGTAATCGGGCCAAAAACGGGCTGCCAGTATCCCTGAGACCCGAGTCGAGGGGCTTGTGTGAACATCACGATTTGGTTGTATCGTGCGGTCGAGTCCATGTTGTCCGGGAATCGAGATGCGAGATCCAAAACCCCTTGGACAATCTTCGGGTCAAAATAGAGAGACCAACCTCCATAACCCCCTACCCATTTGGAATCGGAAAATGATGACAACCTGCAGCCCCCGATTCTCCAGCTAAGCGGACCATTCGGCTTTCGGAGTCTGGCATCTCGCATGCCAACTGCCAGCCCAGGCGTCGTAATCTCCTCAACTTTCGCGGATACCCAGGCAGGCCTGGGCGTGCCCTTTTCGTCGGTGGCGCGCACCCTTATGTTGGTGACGCGCACCCTTATGGCGCCTTTTTCAATATAAATTGCTTCTCTACCCTCGAAGTTTTCCCGCAATTTTAGAATTCCCGGGTAATTGGCCGACGGCGTTTGATCTTTTGCCTCATAATCGTCAACTTCAATCTCGTACAGACGCTTTATACGATTCCATGCTCGCTGCCATGTTGATTCTATATCCATTGAAATTACAGCTGGACTTCCCATTTGGTTTCTGGCCTGCAACCTGCGTGGTGCTTTTTCTGGATTTTCCGCCTGCTCCACAAATTTGCAAGCACATTTATCCAGTCTATGAAAGGGTCCTATAATTGTGACATTGTTGGATTTGGCGAATCATGCTTCCGGGTTTCCAAACGCTCCCGTTTAATTATCTCCGTTTTCTCCCCGAGCTTTCGCTGTGCCGGCTGCCTGCCTGTGACCGCAATTGATGCACCAGCAAGTCTTCGCCAACAGAGCTAGGTCCCGGGAAATGGGGAAACCCAGGTTTGACAACCGGAAACGCCTGAGCTACAACTTCAACGGGGTCGGCGGAGGCCCAGATTTCTATTTTAAACTTAGACCGATTGCACACGCATCATGTATTCCGTTGACGACAGAGATAAAGTGTTAGAGCTGAAGGACGCGCCCCAGTCTTCGGTCGGGGCGCCGTGCCCGATGATTCTCGCTGGTGAGGACTATCTATACCTCGCATTCTTTCTTCAAGACACGCCAGCACGATGGGACGGCTCCACTGTGCGAGTTGTCAGCGAGGATACCTCAGGCGAGGCGGTATGTCTTGTTGCTTTTACGAACATTTACGCTCACTTCTTCGGGCCGCCGAACGACGAGGCATTTTCTGGGCATCCTCTTGCTTCGAGAGGTTTACGGCCATACTGTGTTTTTGAGATTCAGGACTCATCTTGGATTCGGAAGCTTGAGCGCATGAACTCGGTTCACCCGTACCACCGTTCGGAGCGTTTTGCAGAGTTGCGACACTTTATTTTTGCGTTTCACGACACCACGTTTGAATGCCTTGCGCAGGACTTTTCAGCCTCGGTTCGCGATGGTAGCGTTGCTGGAGTTTTAGCAGATGCTTTTCGAGATTTACATGACGCGTCGGCCTAACAGGACGCAGCCAGAATTACCCGCCGTTGGCGCTGACCGTTCCTTCATCCCGGTTCGGGCCGGGGGTTGGCGGTGGCTCAGCTTTTGTCGTTAGGCGTCATGCGTATCCCATGAAGTTTATAGTCATTCTTCAAGCTGGATTTGCCGTGCTGCTTTTGCCCGGTTGCAGCACCACCGTGCCAAAATGGAACGATCAGCAGGCCTACGAAGTCCGTATTGGCGGAGCCAACAGACAGATCGGCATCTTGCACGCCTTGGATGCAGGAGGCGCTTATGTTGCAAGACGAGCCGCCTTACAGACCGTAAATGGGATGCTGATAGATTTGCCGTCGCTTGAAACGAAAGTCCATGTGACTCCGGAAGAAAAAACAGAAGAGACCGCTCTGGCGAGGGATATTTTAGATTATGAGCTGCTTCACAAAGATGAATTGGATGAAAGATGGGGCGCTGACATGGGCTTGCCCTGGTTAAAGCGCATTTTAACAGAGCCGGAAGATATTCGTCGATTGGCAGAACTGGAGGCCTGCATAGCCAAGTCTCAGGAGAGGATAGCCGAAAGCAATCGACGATCGATGGAGGCCGAAGACCATCAGGCAAATCAGAGTGACGCCGAGATTAGCCAGAAGATTATTGGAACTTGGACTGTGGACATTGATGAGTCGCCGGATTATACGGTGAAGGGTTCCAAGACATTCTCTTCAGATGGCAGCTACGTAGTGAAAGCAAGGATTACTCAGTACCGTAAGTGGCGTGATGAGCAATTTGACGGGACGTGGCAGATCAAAGATGGCCTTCTGATAGGGACGAACTTTACGCATGACAGGGAGAAAATCCTCCGGGTTGATGACGAGGAATTAGTCTCTCTCGTGGATGGGAATCTTTTAACGTCGAAACGATTGAAATGATGCCTATCAAATTGCTGCAGCCAACGCGGGATGGCGGTTCCAGTTCCGCTTCGCGGTTCCTCAGGAATGCGGTTGTCGAAGGTGGACGCGTTGCCGGGGATGCGACTGCCACCAGCCGGAGCTTCAAAAAAGTGAAAGGGTCGGCCCTACAATCGTGACATTGTTAGATGTTGGGAATCAGGCTCCTCGATTTCCAAACGCTTCCGTTTAAACAGCTTCATTTTCTCCCCGAGTTTTCGCTGTGCCGGCTGACTGGCTGTGACTGGCATTGACGCGCCCGCAAGTCTTCACCAAGGGAGTCAGTGCGCTGACAATGGGGAAACCCATGTTGACAACGGGAAACTCCTGAACTAAAGCGTTAACATGTGTTTAACCCAGTGGATCCAAACGCCGGTCGGCGCTGGCTGGGTCAATGCCACCAATGGTGTTTATGGCGGAACGAATATTGCACAGTTTTTCCGAATCAACTTGCAGACAAGCCCATAATTTTAAGAGACGCCGCGAAGCCACCCCGCGCCGATTGTCCGGAGCGGGGTGAGCGAAACCATATTGAATTACTTCCACCGCCGAAATGCTACCAGTGACAACAGACC
>Ga0206878_10501_pt1 | contig 10085 bp, 5 predicted proteins | sample Alteio_BWOrgCont_8_FD_152621 | JGI IMG/M metagenome (GOLD analysis project Ga0206878, IMG submission 152621) | Enriched cells from forest soil in Barre Woods Harvard Forest LTER site, Petersham, Massachusetts, United States -... | ecosystem: Environmental > Terrestrial > Soil > Temperate forest > O... | reverse complement strand
GGATGGACTGCATGGAGCCGAGTTTTTTGATCTGACGGAGCTGCTCGCGGAAGTCGTCGAGGGAGAAGCCGTCGCCGGAGAGGGCTTTCTTGGCGAACTGCTCAGCTTTGCCCTTGTCGAGCTTTTCTTCGGCGCGTTCGAGCAAGGTGGCGATGTCGCCCATGCCGAGGATGCGGGAGACGATGCGGTCGGGGTGGAAGGGTTCGAAGGCATCGGGCTTTTCGCCCATGCCGATGAACTTGACGGGCTGGCCGGTGACGTGGCGGATGGAGAGAGCGGCGCCGCCGCGGGCGTCGCCGTCCATTTTGGTGAGGACGATGCCGGTGAGGGCGAGGCGCTTGTGGAAGTCGGCGGCGGAGCGGACGGCGTCCTGGCCGGTCATGGCGTCGGCGACGAAGAGGATCTCGCTGGGGTTGAGGAGAGATTTGAGCTGGGACATCTCGTCCATTAAGTCAGAGTCGATGTGGAGGCGGCCGGCGGTGTCGACGATGAGGACGTTGCAGCCTTTGTTGATGGCTTCGCGGCGGGCCTCTTTGGCGAGGCGGAGGACGAGTTTGGAGTCGGCGGTGTCGTTGGCGGTGTCGCCTTCATAGATGGGAGCGTCGATGGATTTGGCGACGACGCGGAGCTGTTCGCGGGCGGCGGGGCGGTAGACGTCTACCGAGACGAGCATGGGGCGGTGACCGCCCTTCTTGAGCCACATGGCGAGCTTGCCGGAGGTGGTGGTCTTACCGGAGCCCTGGAGGCCGGCCATCAGGATGACGGAGGGCGGCTGCGAGGAGAATTTAAATTTGGCGGTGTCTTTGCCGAGGATGGCGGTGAGCTCGTCACTGACGATCTTGATGATCTGTTCGGTGGGTGAGAGCGAGGTGGCGACTTCTGCGCCGAGGGATTTGGTGCGGACGTGGTCGAGGAGCTGGGTGATGACCTCGAGGTTGACGTCGGCTTCGAGGAGGGCGAGGCGGATGTCGTCGAGCGCCTCGGCGATGTTCACTTCGGTGATGGTGCCCTGGCCGCGGAGGGTTTTGAAGGCGCGCTGGAGTTTTTCGGAGAGGTTCTCAAACATGTTTTTATTCTACTTTGGCTGCGCCAAAGTGGGCTCCCGTTGGTCGCAGAGGCAAAAGCTTACCTCAGGGGCTAAAGCCCCTTCATTCAGGTTCATTTGTGACACGGCTGAAGCCGTGTCCTTAAGCAAGGCACAAAGCAAAGGCGGTCGCCGCTGCGCGACGATGCCCACCTTAGGCGCGATGAAGCCGCGCCGAAGATGGGGCACCCAGAGTGTGGGCGAGGCGAAGATCTACGGCTTCGTCGAGGATGCGGTGGGCGAGTGTGGATTTGGTTTGGGCTTCGAAGTTGATCTCGCGGGTGGGGGTGATGAAGGTGGCGGCGTTTTGGTCGGAGTCGAAGCCGAGCGCGGGCGAGGAGACGTCGTTGGCGACGATGGCGTCTGCGCCTTTGCGGGCGAGCTTGGCGCGGGCGTTGGCTAATACGTTTTCTGTCTCGGCGGCGAAGGCGATGACGAGGGTGTTGGGGTTGCGGTGGGAGACGATGTGCTGGGCGATGCTTTGGGCGATGTCTTCGGTGGGTTCGAGGTTGAGGGTGAGCGAGCCGTCGCGCTTAATTTTTTCGGTGGCGGTGTGCGCCGGGAGGAAGTCGGAGACGGCGGCGGCTTTGATGACGAGGGTGGTTTCGGGGAGATGGGCGAGGACGGCAGCGTGCATCTCGGCGGCGGTGGTGACGTTGATGCGAGTGATCTTGCCGGGGCCGGCGGGAGTGGGAAGTGAGGTGGGTGCGGAGATCAAGGTGACGCACGCTCCGCGTGCGAGGGCAGCGGTGGCGAGGGCGTAGCCCATCTTGCCGCTGGAGCGGTTGCCGATGTAGCGGACGGGGTCGATGGGTTCGCGGGTTCCGCCGGCGGTGATGAGGATTTTTTCTCCGGCTAAATCTTGTGTGGGTGTGGGGTGGTTGATGCGATCAAGGACGGCGGCGGTGATGGCGTCGAGTTCGGCGAGGCGGCCGCTGCCGGTCATGCCGCAGGCGAGGTAGCCGGCGGAGGGTTCGATGATGAGGTTGCCGCGCTCGCGCAGGATGGAGATGTTGGATTGCGTGGCGGGGTGGTTCCACATATTGACGTTCATCGCGGGCGCGAGGATGACGGGCGCGGTGGTGGCGAGGTAGAGGGTGGAGAGGAAGTCGTCGGCGAGGCCGTGGGCGAATTTGGCGAGGGTGTGTGCGGTGGCGGGGGCGACGAGGAGAAGGTTTGTCGTTTGCGCTTCGGTGATGTGATCGATGCCTTGTTCCTGCTCTTGCCAGAGCGAGGTGACGACCTTGTGGCCGGTGAGGGCGGCGAAGGTGAGGGGCTTGACGAACTCTTCGGCGGCGCGGGTCATGACGACGTGGACGTCGAGCGCGTGCTGCTGCAGGGCGCGGACGAGCTCGGCGGATTTGTAGGCGGCGATGCCGCCGGTGACGCCGAGGGTGATCTTGAAGGGAAGTTGGTTAGGCATGGGTGGCCTCCAGGAGGATGTTGTCGATGAGGCGGGTGGTTCCGAACTTTGCGGCGACGGCGAGGAGAGCGCCGTGTGATGTGTCGTCGAGGGGGAGAAGCGTGTTGGGGTCGACGACGGCGGTGTACTCGATAGTGAGTGCGGGGTCGGCGGCGAGGTGTTCGCGGAGTTTTGCGATGAGGGCTTCTGCGCGGTGAATGCCAGAAGCATGGAGTTTGGCGGCGCAGAGGAGCGACTGATAGAGGATGGTGGCGCGGGCGCGATCTTGCGCGGAGAGATAACGGTTGCGGGAGCTCATGGCGAGGCCGTCGGGTTCGCGGATTATGGGACAGGCGATGAGTTCGATGGGGAGGTTGAGATCGCGGGTCATGGCGCGGAGGACGGCGAGCTGCGCGGCGTCTTTCTGACCGAAGTAGGCGCGATGGGGCGCGAGGATGTGGAAGAGCTTGGCGACGATGGTGGCGACTCCGCGGAAGTGGCCGGGGCGGTGTGCGCCGTCGAGGCGATCGCTGATGCCGGGGACCTCGACGAAGGTGACGGCGTCTTTGGGCGTCATGACGTCGGCGGCGGGCGCGAAGAGGAGGTCGACGCCGGCGGATTCGAGGAGAGTGCAGTCCGCGTCAAAGGTGCGTGGGTAGCGGGTGAAGTCTTCGCTGGGGCCGAACTGGAGCGGGTTGACGAAGATGCTGGCGGCGACGTGGGTGCAGTCGCGTTTGGCGGCGGCGATGAGGGAGAGGTGTCCGGCATGGAGGGCGCCCATGGTGGGGACGAGGCCTAATGTGCCGTTGGCGCGGAGGTTCTGCGTGGCGGTTTGGGCTTCGGGGATGGTGGTGATGATCTGCATGGTTTGCTTTCCGTTAGCAGTGTTGCTGGTGTGAGCTTGTGAGATTCTTCGCTGCGCTCAGAATGACAAAAACAAAAACAAAAACAGAAGCAGGTCCCTCCGCTGCGCTACGGGATGACAAGTATTAAAAGTGGTGGCAGCGAATCAAAAAACAAATACTGAGATCCTCCCCCTTCGCGTTGCTCAGGGTCAGGATGACGACTATTAAAAGTTGTGGCGCTGCTTGGGCAGCGTGGCTTCGAGAGCGTCGGCGGCTTCGGCGGGCAAGTGGTAGCTCTCGGCGTCGGAGGGGAAGGTGCGTTTCTGCACGTCGTCGCGATATTGCGCGATGGCTTCGGTGAAGAGAGCGCCGGCGTCGGCGTACTGGCGGACAAATTTTGCTGGCGTGTTGCCGGTGAGGTTGAAGAGATCGTGGAAGACGAGGATCTGGCCGTCGCAGCCGGGGCCGGCGCCGATGCCGATGGTGGGGATGCTGAGCGCGGCGGTGATGTGGGCGGCGGCTTCGCGGGGGACGCACTCGAGGACGATGGCAATAGCGCCGGCGGCTTCGAGGGCGAGGGCATCGGCGAGGAGGTCGTCGATGGCGGTGATGGATTTGCCCTGCACGCGGTAGCCCATGCGATGGACGGATTGGGGCGTGAGGCCGATGTGGCCGACGACGGCGATCTCGGCCTGGGTGAGCGCGGCGACGAGCGCGGCGCGAGTGCGGCCGCCTTCGATCTTAATGGCTTCGGCGCCGGATTCCTTGATGAAGCGCAGACCGTTGGCGATGGCTTCGGCTTCGGAGGTGTAGGAGCCGAAGGGCATGTCGGCGACGAGGAGCGCGTTTTGCGTGGCGCGGCGGACGGCGCGGGTGTGGTGGAGCATCTCGTCCATGGTGACGGGGAGGGTGCTGTCGTAACCGAGGACGGCCATGCCGAGGGAGTCGCCGACGAGGAGGAGGTCGATGCCGGCCTGGTCGACGAGGCGCGCGGTGGGGTAGTCGTACGCGGTGAGCGCGGTGATGGGTTGCTGGGATTGTTTCTTGGCGAGGAGCGTCTGCGCAGTGATTTTTTCGCGCACAACGGTTTCCCGGACGGGAAGTTGGATGAGGCTCATGATGATCTCCAGTGCAGCTCCGTGAGGGACGCGGATGCCACCTGATAACTGCTTGTTCAGTATAGATGCTGGGGGTGGGGCGAAGGAAGCAGAGGGGAAAGGCAAATTCGGGGGTCTCTCCACTCCGCATCCGGCAAAAAGCGCCGGATGCTCCGGTCGAGATGACAAGCATTTTAGGGATGGGTCCAGATGACAAGCATTTTCCTAGATGACAAGCATTTAGGGGTGGGTCGAGATGACAAGCTTCAAAAATGAGTCGAGATGACAAGCTTCTAGGGATGGTGGGATTTTGTGCTGCCAAAATCGGCGCGGATAGTACCATCCGGGCAGGACACGCGAACACTATGGATGCACCGGAAAAATCAGAGAAGCGCCTCTGGTTGTTTGGGGTGTTGATCGCGCCGACGGCGATGCTCTCGCATGGGCTGGTCAGCGGGACCTTGAGCCTATTGTTGCGGGAGCAGGGGGTTGGGCTGGCGCGGGGCGCTTCGATCGTCTCGCTGCTGACGCTGCCGTTCGTCATCAACTTTCTATGGAGCCCGATCACAGACTTCGGGTTGCGGCGGCGGAACTGGATCATGGCTGCGGCGGTGGTTGCGGCGCTGTTGCTGGTGGTGGCGTTCCACATGCAGAACCTGGCGTCGCCGGCGGCGATCGCGGTGCTGTTCCTCTCTTCGTGCTTTGGGCAGCTGGTGCTGGTCTCGTGCGGTGGGATGATGGGTCTGCTGAGCAGCGAGAGTGCACGCAGGCGCGCGGGAGGTTTTTACCAGGGAGGCAGCCTGGCGTTCGGGTCGGTGGGCGTTTTTGTGATCTCGATGCTGGCGGGCAGGATCAGCCTGCATGCGTTGAGCTGGGTGATCGGTGGAATGGTGGCGCTGCCGGCGCTGGCGGCACTGGCGGCTCCGGTGCAGCAGAAGATGGTTCGCGAGAGCTTCGCTGAAGAGATACGGCGGATCGGGCGTGAGTTCCGGAGAACGTTCCTGCGGTGGGAGGCGGTGCCGTATGTTGTGCTGCTGTGTTCGCCGCTGGGGACGGGCGCGGCGATCGGGTTGTTGACGGGATTGGCGAAGGACTACCAGGTGTCGGCGCACGAGGTGGCGTGGATAAATGGCGCGGCATCGCTGGTGCTGATGCCTGCGGGCGCTGTGATGGCAGGGATGCTGCCAGTGCGGCTGAAGAGCATGGTGGGTTTTCTGGCGACCTCGGCGATCAACGCGGGCACGCTGGTGGTGTTGTGGGTGGGGCCGCTGCGGCCGGCGACGTACTACGTGAGCACAATGCTTTTTCTGTTCACCATCGGCGCGTGCTATGCGATGTATACGGCGGTGGCGCTGGAGTTCCTGGGCGATTCGGGCAAGAGCGGCAGCGCGCGGTTCTCGATCATCAACTCCATCGGTAACGGACCGGTGACGTATATGGACTGGGTGGATGGGCGCGGCTATGCGCTGTGGGGGCCGCGAGGTCTGCCGGCGACGGATGCTGTGCTGGGGTTGTCGGCTTCGGGGTTATGGCTGGTTTATTTTCTGCTGCGGCGGAAGAAATGATGTGAAGGTTCGCTCAAGGCGAGTGGCCGCAAAGAAAAAACAAATTCGGGGGTCTCTCCACTGCGCATCCGGCAAAAACGCCGGATGCTTCGGTCGAGATAACAAGCATTTGTGGGAAGAAAAACGGGAGGAAGAGCAGGTTGGCTCCTCCTCCCAGCTGGAGGTTCGTTCCCGTCTCGCCAATGCTTAGCCCGGTGAGAGTTGGAGGTATAGAGTCGGGCGGCGGAGAAAAGATGCGGTCGGGATCGAGCGGGGTTTGAGCCTATGAATACTGGTTTTAATGGGCGAATAATGAGCGGCTAGTGAGCGCCTTGGGGGGCTTTGCCGGGGCGGACGCGTTTGTTCAACCAGACGAGGCCGGCGCAGAGAAAGCAGAGCAGGGAGAGCCAGCGGAAGCAGTCGACGAAGGCCCAGTTGAGGGCCTGGGCGTGGAGTTGCTGGTAGAGGAGTGCCTGGCCGGCGTGGGCGCTGTTGGCCTGGCCGAAGTAGTGGGTGATGGAGTTGGTGGTGTTCTTCAGCGACTGCCGGAACTCGAAGCCGGTGACGGGAACGGAGTTGAGGATCTCGTTCTGATGGACGGCGGTGCGGCGGGTGAGGAGGGTCTGGGCGACGGAGATGCCTATGGAGCCGCCGACATTGCGCATCAGGTTGAAGATGCCGCTGGCGTTGCCGATCTGACTGTTGCGCAGGGTGCCGTAGGCGGCGGTGGTGATGGGTACGAAGACGAAGCTGAGAGCGAAGCCGGTGATGATGATCGGGACCAGAAGCGTGGTGGGCGAGACGTCGAGCGTGACGTTGCCGAAGTAGAGCGTGGTGAGGCCGAAGACCATGAAGCCGAAGGTGAGAAGCCAGCGGGCGTCGGCGCGGTTGGAGAGGTAGCCAATGATGGGCATGGCGGTGATGGCGCCGATGCCGCGCGGAGCGACGACGAGGCCGGCGGTGAAGGCGGTGTAGCCGAGGAGCTCCTGATAGAAGAGCGGCAGCAGGGTGATGGTGGAGTAGATGCCGACGCCGAAGAGGAAGATGAGCAGGCAGCCGAGAGCGAAGTTGCGGTCCTTGAGGATCTTGAGATCGACGAGTGCATTCTTGCAGCGCCAGGAGTGGATGATGAACCAGACGAGCGCGATGACGATAAGCAGGGTGGCCCAGCAGATCCAGTTGGCGCCGAACCAGTCGTCTTCCTGGCCTTTATCGAGCACGACCTGGAGCAGGCCGGTCCAGACGACGAGCATGGCGAAGCCGATGTTGTCGAAGGCGGGGACCTTGGCGTTCTTGATGTAGGACGGGTCGTGGATGAAGCGGTTGATCATGTAGAGCGCGAGGATGCCGATGGGGATGTTGATGTAGAAGGCGAAGCGCCAGGAGTAGGTGTCAGTAAGCCAGCCGCCGAGGGTGGGGCCGATGATGGGAGCGACGACGACGCCGAAGGCGAAGACGGCCATGGCGGCTCCGCGTTTGGCGGGCGGGAAGCTTTCGAGCAGGATGGATTGCGAGAGTGGTTGAAGTGCGCCACCGCCGGCACCCTGGACGACGCGGGCAATCAGGATGAAGGCGAGGGAGGGTGCGGCTCCGCAGGCGAAGGAGGCGACGGTGAAGATGGCGACGCAGATCATGAGGAAACGCTTGCGGCCGAATCTCAGCGAGAACCAGTTGCTTGCCGGAAGGACGATGGCGTTGGAGACGAGGTAGCTGGTAAGGACCCAGGTGGCTTCGTCGGTTGAAGCGGAGAGTGAGCCGGCGATATAGGGCAGCGCGACGGAGGCGATGGCGGTATCGAGCACCTCCATGAAGGTGGCGAGCATGACGGAGACGGCGATAAGCCACGGGTTGACGCCGTGGGTGATCTCCTGGGCTGCGGTCTCAGGGGATACGGCTGCGGTCGCCATGCGTGCGGACTCTCCTTTGGGTGGGAGGGATGCAATGACAGGGTTGGATGCGAATCCGCGGAGAAGGTATGGTTCCGGCGCGGGTTGAGACAGCTTACTCCAGCGAGGCGGCGTGGCTGCGAAAAGTGGGGAGGCGGCATCTAAAAAAGTGCTGGAAGGGACTGAATCCAGTGCCACAATCACAGCATCAGATACATTGACAGTAAGTCACTCACATTGTTATGCTGGGTGAGTCAAGGGCTTAGATTTGCCGCCTCTTTGGAGGCGATGTCATAAAAATCAACAACTTAGAGGGTATAGATATGGGGAAGATCATAGGAATTGACCTGGGAACCACGAACTCGTGCGTGGCCGTGATGGAAGGCGGCGAGCCGAAGGTGATCCCGAATGAAGAGGGTGGACGGACGACTCCGTCTATTGTTGCGTTCACGAAGAGTGGGGAGCGGCTGGTTGGCCAGGTGGCCAAGCGGCAGGCGATCACGAATCCGGAGAACACGGTGTACTCGATCAAGCGCTTCATGGGCCGCCGGCTCAACGAAGTGGGCGACGAGATGAAGATGGTGCCGTACAAGGTTGTGGCCAAGGGCGACAACGTGGCGGTGGTAGCGCAGGGCAAGGAGTACACGGCGCCTGAGGTCTCGGCGATGATCCTGCAGAAGCTCAAAAAAGCTGCTGAGGATTATCTTGGCCAGTCTGTGACTGAGGCTGTGATCACTGTGCCCGCCTACTTTAATGATGCGCAGCGGCAGGCGACGAAGGATGCCGGCAAGATCGCTGGTCTGGATGTGAAGCGCATTGTGAACGAGCCGACGGCGGCAGCGCTGGCGTATGGGCTCGACAAGAAGAAGGACGAGACGATCGCGGTGTATGACTTTGGCGGCGGTACGTTCGACGTTTCCATTCTCGAAGTCGGTGACGGCGTGATCGAGGTGAAGTCGACCAATGGTGATACTCACCTGGGCGGCGACAACCTGGACGAGCGCATTGTGGACTGGCTGATCTCGGAGTTCAAGACGGAGAGCGGTCTGGATCTGCGGGCGAAGGGCAACGAGATGGCACTGCAGCGTCTGAAGGACGCGGCGGAGAAGGCCAAGATCGAGCTCTCGACGGCGCAGGAGTCGGAGATCAATCTCCCCTTCATTACTGCGGACGCGAGCGGACCGAAGCATCTGGTGCGGAAGCTGACACGGGCGAAGCTGGAGTCGCTGGTGGATGATCTGCTGCAGAAGTCGGTTGGGCCGTGCCAGCAGGCGATGAAGGATGCGGGAGTGGATGCGAGCAAGATCGACGAGGTCGTTCTTGTGGGTGGACAGACGCGCATGCCGAAGATCCAGGAGCTGGTGAAGAAGCTCTTCGGCAAGGAACCACATAAGGGTGTGAACCCGGATGAGGTGGTCGCGATCGGTGCGGCGGTACAGGCGGGTGTTCTGGGTGGCGAGGTCAAGGACCTTCTGCTGCTGGATGTGACGCCGCTGACGCTGGCGATCGAGACGATGGGCGGTGTGTCGACGGCGATGATCCCGCGCAACACGACCATCCCGACGAAGAAGACGGAGACGTTCTCTACGGCGGCGGATTCGCAGACCGAGGTGGAGGTGCATGTCACGCAGGGTGAACGACCGCTGGCGGCGCAGAACCGCACGCTGGGCAAGTTCAAACTGGGCGGGATCCCGCCGGCTCCGCGCGGCGTACCGCAGATCGAGGTCACGTTCGATATCGATGCAAACGGCATCCTGAACGTGTTCGCGAAGGACAAGGCCACGGGCAAGGACGCGAAGATCACCATTACGAGCTCTTCGGGTCTAAGCAAGGAAGAGGTAGAGCGGATGGCGAAGGACGCCGAAGCTCACTCGGCCGAGGACAAGGCGAAGCGCGATGAGATCGAGGCGCGCAATGGGCTGGATTCGCTGGTCTACAACATCGAGAAGATGTTGAAGGACGGCGGCGACAAGGTGGACGCAGGCGACAAGACCGAGGTGGAGGCGGCACTGGCAGAGGCGAAGTCGACTCTGGCGGGCACTCCGACGGCGGACGAGCTGAATGCGGCCAAGGAGAAGCTGACGACGACGAGCCACAAGTTCGCCGAGGCGATGTACAAGGCGACCGCGGCTTCTGCTCCGGCTGAGGGTGAAACTGCCCAGGCCGAGGAGCCGAAGAAGGACGAGGGCGTGATCGACGCTGAGTATGTGGACGTCGACGAGAAGAA
>Ga0206878_10497_pt1 | contig 10180 bp, 7 predicted proteins | sample Alteio_BWOrgCont_8_FD_152621 | JGI IMG/M metagenome (GOLD analysis project Ga0206878, IMG submission 152621) | Enriched cells from forest soil in Barre Woods Harvard Forest LTER site, Petersham, Massachusetts, United States -... | ecosystem: Environmental > Terrestrial > Soil > Temperate forest > O... | reverse complement strand
GACCGACTCTACGGTACTTATTCATGGAGAAACCGGGACGGGAAAGGAACTGATTGCGCGCGCAGTTCATAATCTCAGCGAGCGCCGCGCGAATGCATTTGTGAAGCTGAATTGTGCGGCTATTCCAACTGGTCTGCTCGAAAGCGAACTCTTTGGTCATGAGAGAGGGTCCTTTACAGGTGCGATTGCGCAACGCATTGGGCGCTTCGAGTTGGCGTCGCAGGGAACAATATTCCTGGATGAAGTTGGCGAGATTCCGCTTGATCTGCAACCGAAACTATTGCGCGTGCTGCAGGAGCGCGAATTCGAACGCCTGGGCAGTTCGAGGACGCTTCGCACCGATGCGCGTCTTATCGCGGCCACCAACCGCGATCTGGGTGCGATGGTTGGCGAGCAAACGTTCCGCTCGGATCTGTATTACCGGTTAAATGTATTTCCCATCCGTGTTCCTGCCTTACGAGAGCGCGCCGAGGACATTCCGTTCCTTGTGCGACACTTCGCCCAACACTTTGCTCGCAACATGAAGAAACAGATTGAATCAATTTCCTCTGAGACGATGAACGCGCTGCTCCGTTACCCTTGGCCCGGTAACATCCGTGAGATGCAGAACGTGATCGAGCGGGCGGTGATTCTGTCGCGAGGTTCCGTCCTTCACGTTTCTCTCGTCGATTTGAAACGACAGATGGGAGAAGTGCCGGAGGCAAATGGGCTCGCAACGCTGGAGGAAGTTGAAAGAAAGCATATCCTTGCAGTGTTGGAACAGACGAATTGGGTGTTCGGCGGCCCAAACGGCGCCGCCGCACGACTCGGGCTCAAACGTCCAACCCTGCAATTCCGCATGCAAAAGCTTGGGATCGCTCGACCGCAGCGGTTCGTGCCTGTAAAAGCTCCGATGCAATCAAGCTAAAGCCGGAAGGCCGGCGGTGCCCCAACGAATCGGCACCGGATATCTGTGGCGTAGCGGGAAGCCAATCGTTGGGACCCCGACTGATTTCCCAGAAAACAGATAAATGATGCAATCGGCCGATAGATTGCCATAGAACTACGGGGGTCCTAAAGATTCTCGGCAATGTGGATGACGCTGAGGATGTGCTTCAGGATGCGTGGATGAGGGCCTCATAAGGTCCTTTGACCGCAGAGCGCAGCGCCGCAAGCCTATGCGTTGAACAGCAAAACCAGGCAAAAGAAAGTGGAGACCGAAGTCTCCACTGCAGTAAGAGTTTGCAAAACAACTAGAAGACGATGCTTGCCTTCAACTGGATGAGACGAGGATCAGCGTCGCCACCGAGGAACGAACCCAGGATCGAGGTCGGCGTGCTGACCAAGGTCTGTACCGAACCAATGTTCGTACTGTTGATGTCGCTGACCGGAGGTCCAAAGTTCGGATGATTGAAGAGATTGAAGAACTGAGCCCCAACCTGAAGACGACCAGCATCCAGGTGTGGAAGAGGAAGCTTGAAACCCTTCACAATATTCAAGTCAGTATCGGTGAAGTTAGGGGCCGTCGTCTGGTTACGACGCTGCTGTCCGAATGCCGTCGGGTCAATGTAATTGCCAGCAGTGGCAATAGCGCATGGATTGGCTGTTACGCCGGTGGCGTTGTTGAAGACTGCACTTCCGCCGCAGCTTCTAACGCCATTTACCTGTTGCGCAGGGAAACCGCCCGCCACATAGTTGGTTGCAACTAGAGCAGAGTCAGTAACTGTGAAGGGGAAACCGGTATGGTGGAAGACCGTACCGCTTGCCTGCCAACCATCCGTGAGCAGCCTTGGACCACCGAAGTAGGGCAGCATATAGACGTAAGAGGCAGTAAAATTCTGCCGTACATCGTAGTCTGCATTTCCATAGTTCTGCCGGATATTGTTCGGGTTTATAGGCGCCTCAAAATTGGTGCCAACAGGGCCGAAACCCAGGAAGCCACCGTTCGAGATCTCATCCAGAGCATGACTCCAGGAGTAGTTGAAGTTGAGCGTCAGCGACTTTGTATGACGCGAGACACCGACGATAAGACCGTTGTAGTTCGAGACCGCCCCATTACTGATCTCGTTAGCTCCGCCAAAGGAGCCGTTCGGAACGGTAGCTGGAAGGCCAGTAAAGTTGATCGGCGTTACTCCGTTGAAACCGGGCGTGCCATTGTTGACGCCGAATGCGTTCACGTTAGTATTTTGGACAGGTTCATGATATCCATGATTACCCACGTAGGCGATAGAGAGAACTGTGTCTCTCTTGCTGTCAAGGGCTTGCTCAACCTGAAAGCTGTACTCCTCGTAGGTTGGGTAGTGGAGCTTTCCGATTGCAGTGGCAAGCGACGGCGCGGAAAAGTTGGCAACGGTGTTCGAGAGCGTGCTGAAGCTCGCGCCGTTCGCAAAGTCCGCTTGAAAGGCCTGGTTTGAAGCGGATGCCACATTCTCACCGCTTGACGGATTGGCAGGATTTGGACTGATAAAGCCGACCGGTAGTCCAGGCGACGGCGGCATTGCCGTGCCGCCAAGCTCAGGTCCATTGATCGTGAATCCGACATTTACAGGCGCCTGATTCATGAAGTCGTCCACGACAGTCGCTGGAAATACGTCTGTGAACAGACCAAAGCCCCCGCGGACGATTGTACTGCCACCCGCACCAAACGGCGAGAAGGAGAAGCCAACACGCGGATTGACCGTTATCGCCTGGAGACCAGGGAATGCCTGATGTCCAGTAGCCAACAGACTTGTATACGGTGTTGTCGTGATGGTGCTCAAGGAAGCAAACGAGCTGGTCGCATTGGTGAAGCAGTTCGTATTGCAGACCGGGTTTGAGTCGTGCTCAAGGCGAATTCCTCCGGTTAGGCTCAAATTCGGACGAGGCTTCCAGGTGTCCTGGGCATAGCCTGCGAGGTTATAGAGGGCTATCGGTTGGGTATGATGTAGTGGAAACTGCTGGGTAAATCGTTCCACTCCGTTTCCGGCTTTGAAGTCTCCGTTCTCGTCAGCGAGAACCTCGGGAGTAGTGAACAACCCGGGACTATAGTCCGTCACATCGTCACGCCGGAAATAAGCACCGAACTGGATGGTATGACGACCGTGTGTGATGCTCACGTCGTCGGCGAACTGATAGTTCGTCACGTTGCGACCCTGGGGCCAGTTGTAGTCTATTCCACCGAGTGCGGTAAAGTTCCCACCAAGGGCGTTGAAGTTGAGCCCGTATGGAACCAGCGCATTCGCAGCGCCCAGGTTGGTGTTCGTAAAGACGGCACTATACCAGATCACTCCAAAGAGGAACTGATTGCTGATGTTCGAGTTCACTATGTGAGTTTCTCCGAGGGTCCCCTCAAACGAAGGCTGAGGACTATCGGAATTGAAAATGGGATTAATGGGATCGGTGTAGGTTGCCTGTACGCCCTTATCCCACTTGAAGTGGCCAAAAGCCGTGTCCTTGTCGGTAATTTTATAATCCACCCGAGAGGTAAGCAGGAACTCGTGCGTGAAATTTCCTTGCGAAGAGGTATATACCACAGCATTCGGGTCGGTGGGAGACTGGGTTGCCGTCGCATAGCCGGGAGCGTTCTGATAGACGCTGAATAACTGCTTGTAAAACGCCTGGTCGATGGCTGGAGCGGAGGCAATTGCGTTGGCAATATATGCCGCGTTCGGGGCAAATACGGTGGCGGAGGTCGGCAGAACAACACGCAGGCCTTCGTAATCGACAAAGAAGAACAGGCGGTCCTTAATGATCGGACCTCCGAACCTTGTACCGAACTGGTTGACGTTATCGAAGCTTCGCGGTGTCAACGTTGGAGTCTGATTTTGAAAATAGCTGTTTGCGTTCAGTACCCTGCCGTTCCACTGGTAGACCGCGTTGCCATGGAACTTGTTCGTCCCGGAAAGCGTAACCTCGTTCACCTGGGCCCCGCCGAGGCCGCCATAATTCGCACCATAGGCGTTCGAGGTAACATTGACCTCCGAGATCTCGTTGTTGCCAAGCAGCAAATTCGTTGCCCCAGAGTTATTCAGGTTCAGAAATGGGTCATTCTCATAAGAGCCATTCAATGTGAAGGCATTCGAGGTGGCGGGAAGACCGAAGACGGAGAAGTTTCCGTCACCCATAGAAGTGTTCATGACCGCACCGGGAGAAACCTGGGCGACAAACGTCAAATCGTTTCCAGGATTAGGCAGGTTCGCTACTTGCTCTTGCGAGATTGCTGTGGAGATGTCAGCATTTTCCGTATGGAGCAGCCCTGCGTCAGTCGTAACCTCGACCGTCACACTGTTTGAGCCAACTTTCAACTTAGCGTCACCGGAGGCAGTCTGACCGACGGCTACGGTCACCTTGGTCGAAGCCGTCTCAAAGCCGACCGCGCTGATAACCACGCCATAAACGCCGGGTTGCAGCAGAGAAGCACGATAGGAGCCATTGCCATTCGAGGTCAGAGTTTGCTTTGCACCAGTGTCGTTATTGGTCACGACGATTTTAGCGTTGGGAATAGCCGCGCCCGTCGAGTCCGTAACAACTCCTACGATATCCCCGGAGGTTAGGTTCTGAGCGTGAGCTGATAGGGAGAGTGTGGACAGCGCGGTAATGGCACCGAAACCAAGTGCCACAATCAGGAGAGTGGAACGCCTGGCGCCCACAGGGATTCCTTTACTCGTCTGCGCTGCGCCGCTACCAGCCCGAAATGGACCGGCAATGAACGCAACCAATAAACCTGTCATTTTCATATGCATACTGTTCTCCTAGAGTATGAACAAACCACCTACGTACACAGAAGATCTTCATAAAAATTCACCTCATCCTTGGGAAGATGTATAGCGGGGAACAAACAAATCAAGTCAATATCGCGCTTGACTGCATCGCGCTCGAAATATGTGTTGCGATTTTCGTGGGGTTGATTGTTATCGAAAATGCGGAACATCGATTCGGGAAGGCCATGAACGGGATTCCCTTTGCGGTCAGTGACAGTCACGTCTGTAAGAACCACCCGTGAGTTGACCTGAATCGTAAAGGTCCGGTTTGCCGCTGGCTGATTTTGAGATTGCGGTTGCGCCGGTGTCGTGAAAAGGGCAATGGAAAGCGGGAAGACGAGAACAGTCGACGAAAATCGCGAGAGCATCGGTTCACCTGGCCGGAACGGTGCAACCAGTGTTGACGGATGAGGCGAGTGACAAGTTGCCGTCTTTGAAGAAAGTGAGGTGCTGTCCGGAGCGGCGGTGTCAGGTTCACGGTCCATCATCCAGCCTCGTCCGTTCGGGTTCGGCAGAAGCCCATCGTCGCATAAGTACCGGCGAATCGGCCGCGGCGGTCCGCTGGGCCGTTTGCGTCCGGCAGTTGACGATCCCTAAATAAAATTGAATTGTTGGAAATAAATGGAAGCGTTATCCATTCAATTGCAAGGAACTGATTCGCAAACCTATTTTTCGGCACCGATGAATCCTAATTTTTCCGCAACCATGCATCCTAACTTTCCGCAACCATCAATGTGTCGTCGAAATGTCTTAAGTTTGTTAATAGATTGTCAGAAGTGCTGTTCAATCTCGTATTTCTCTAGCCGGCAAATCGCCAACGCACACGGAGAGTCCTCGCCGGTGCCATAGAGGGAACTCCAACTTTGGGAACGCAGGACGAGTGACCGCCCAGCCGGAAACGACGGTATTGTCATTGAGTTTGCTACGGTCGGACCGATCAGACCGCGAAGTGCTGCGTCGTTGCGTCTAATGCCAGAAGGCTGGCGGTATGCCAACGAATCGGCACCCGATATCAGTGGCGTAGCGGGAGGCCAATCGTTGGACCCCGACTGAATTCCCAGAAAACAGGTAAATGATGCAATCGGCCAATAGATTGCACATAGAACTACGGGAATAAGAAACCCGTATGGGCTACTTCAGCGCAGTCACCGACGATGCTTCAGCTCCTCTGCGACCGACAGCGAGCGAAGCGCAGTTGGTGGCTACCGCGCAACATGGTGAACCCGCTGCCTATGCCGAACTGTGCAGGCGCCATCGAGTGATGGTATTTCGGACGGTCCTGAAAATCATCGGCAATGTGGATGACGCTGAGGATGTGCTTCAGGATGCGTGGATGAGGGCCTTCATTCATATAAGGTCTTTTGACTGCAGAGCGTCTTTTTCCACCTGGATGACCAGGATCGCCATTAATTCAGCTTTGTCGGTGCTGAGAAAGAGACGGAAACAGAGGGAGTTCTCGCTTGACGACTCCGCCGATCCCGACAACCCCCGCCTCATGCAGTTGAGAGAGCTGTCGTCCAACCCTGAGGAACGCTGTATAGAAACTGAGAGACAAAGGCTGGTTCGGCAGGCGATCCGGCGGTTGCCGGCGAAGCTGAGGGCGCTATCGAGATTCGTGAGTCTCAAGTTGGGTCCATGCATGAACTGGCAATGGTGGCGGGTGTTTCCGTTCCCACATTGAAGTCACGGCTGGTGAGAGCCAGGCTCAGGCTTCGTGAACCGCTCAGGCGGGCATTGAAGGAACACGCCAAAGGCGTATCTCCACGGGGCAGGAAGGGCTCGAATCCGGCCCGAGGATGGACAAAGTCCAGTTTCGAAAGAGCGGTAGTGAAATCTATAAGCGGATGAGCAGGGGTAAGAAGCGATCAACCTGAGGGATGTGTCGCAGGCAGGAGGTTCAGAAGACAAAGGAATGTTAAGGATTACGGTGAAGGAGATCGCTGCTGAACAGAGATGGGTCCTTCAGGGTCGGCTGACTAAAAACTCTGTTCCCGAACTGGTCTCGAACTGGCAAGCCGCTCAGGATCGTCCCTCTGCATGCAGTCGGGTCGTCGATCTCAACGAGGTTACCGCCATCGACAAGAGCGGCGAAGAAGTTCTGTCGATGATGATCGATAAGGGCGCGAGATTCGTGGCGAGCGGTCTATACACAAAGCACCTCCTGCAAACGCTGCACGAACGAAAAGAACACTCGCACAATCCAGAGTAGTTACCGGATCAGCTCAAGGGCAGCGCCCACCGCACTCAGCACTATCGCTCGGCGCACTCTTATTCACACGGAGATATCCCTGCGGCCCGACCTGCTCCGCAACCGCTCCAGGCTAAGAAAGGCATCGGTTGATTAAGTGGTTCCAATTTATCGGTGAAGTCACTCTCTTTGGTATCCGTGCCATTGGAAGATCGTTTAGCCCTCCATTCGAACTGCAGACCATCTGGAACCAGATCGAAGAAGCAGGCTCACGATCGCTCTCGCTTGTTGCAGCATCCGGTTTTGCGTTGGGCGTTGTGATGACACTGCATACACGCAGCACGCTGGTAATGTTCGGAGCCGGTGCAATGATTCCCAGGGTTCAGTCGCTCGCGTTCTTCGTGGAGATCGGCCCGCTTGTCGCCGGCTTGCTCGTTGCAGGGCGTGTCGGCGCCGGGATTGGAGCCATACTTGCGAATATGAGGGCAACAGAACAGATTGATGCAATCGAGGCGATATCGATCGACTCCTTCAACATTCTGGTTGTTCCTCGCATTATCGCGTGTGTCGCGGCCCTTCCTCTGCTGACAGTGTTTATGGATTTCGCAGGCCTCTTAGGCGGCTTCTGTTCGGAGTTTGCGTTCTCCCATCTTTCGCTCCGGCTGTATGTCACGCGCGCTTTCACGGATCTTCAGTGGTCTAACTTCATTCCACCGATGTTGAAGACAACCGCATTCGGCTTCATTATCGGGACCGTGTCCTCCTTCTTTGGATATACGACGAATGAAGGCGCAGCAGGCGTGGGACGCGCCGCCACGAACAGCGTCGTCGTCTCCTCGCTTCTGATCATTCTGGCGGACGTCATTCTGGTCAAATGCATCTTCCTCATCTTTCCGGAGAGCGCCATATGACGAATGAGGGCGAGCCGATCATTGTTCTCGACCATATCTCGAAGTCCTTCGCGAGCAAACCTGTCCTGCAGGATGTTTCGCTGACCGTTGCTGCGGGCGAAGCACTCTGCATTCTGGGCCGCAGCGGAACAGGCAAGAGCGTCACTCTCAAGCTGATGATCGCGCTCCTGCTCCCGGACCGCGGGCTGATTCGGATAGCGGGCGAGAACATCACTAAACTGGATGGGGAGCAACTGTCACATGTCCGCCGTAAGATAGGATTCCTCTTTCAGAGCGCAGCACTCTTCGATTCTGTGACCGTGTATGACAATTTGGCGTTGCCTCTCCATCGGCTCACCGCAAAATCGAAAAAAGAGATAGACGAATCGGTCGATTTCGTACTGAACGAAGTAGGCCTCATCTCCGACAAGAACAAGATGCCTGTCGAGCTCTCGGGCGGCATGAAGAAACGCGCAGGACTTGCGCGCGCGCTGGTCCTGGAGCCGGAGATTCTGCTGGTTGACGAGCCGAGCAGTGGCTTGGACCGCATTACCGCTTCGGAGATCGATGATCTGCTGCTGGAGCAGAAAACCAAACGAAAAACAACGATGGTAATTGTCACTCATGATGCACGAGGGGCAAGGCGCATTGGCGATCGATTCGCGGTACTTGATCAAGGTTGTCTGCTGGCGCTAGGGAGAGCGGACGAGCTCGATTACCACGGAAACGCTATCGTTCAGAAGCTTTTCGAGGAGTCATAGCGTATGCCGAATCGAAATGTCGCCGTTGGAATCTTCGTCGCTGCCGGCCTAGCGTTGTTTACTCTTGGCATCTTCCTGATAGGAGATCAGCATAAGGCATTTGCGCGCCATTTTGAGGTCTACACGGAGTTCGCGAATCTCGATGGATTGGCGAAAGGAACAAAAGTCCGAGTCTCGGGGATGGATGCAGGTGAAGTCGTCGACATCGGGGTACCGACCCAGCCTGCATCAAAGTTCCGTCTCAAGCTGAGGATTGAACAAGGACTGCACCCTCTGGTACGGACAGATTCCGTAGTCACCATTGCCACCGAGGGCGTTGTTGGAGACAAGTTCCTGCTCGTGCATCAAGGCAGCCCAAATAGTGCGGAAGCCGGCCCGTCGATGACACTCCCAAGCAACGAGCCGTCGGATATCTCCGATTTGCTGGAGAAGAGCGCGGGCGTGCTGAAGGATGTCAACAGCATGATGAAGGAGGCGGGAGGAAAGCTCAACAGTGCACTCGATGCAGTCACGAAAACGGTGAACAACGCCGACGATATCATCATCGGACTGAAGCAAGGCCGAGGTCCCGCAGGGATGCTACTCCGGGATGAAGATACGGCAGATTTACTTCGGCAGACGGTTGAGAATGCGAGGCAGGCAACTTCGTCTCTTCGCCACGCTGCGGACCAGGCAGATGCGATGGTTTCCGACCTTCAGTCGCGTCAACTCGGGCAAAAGGCCGATGACGCGATGGTCAGCGCGAAGAACGCGGCACAAAACATCGATGAGACCTCTCGGCAATTACATCAGACATTAACCGCTGCTATTGGCCAGGATGAGCACGGAGTGGATGCCGCCACAAATTTCGGGCAATCCCTCTCGAATTTCAACCAGGCTACAGAGAACATGGCCGAAGATACTGAGGCGCTTAAGCACAACCTCTTCTTCCGTGGATACTTCAAGCACCGGGGATACTACAACTTGTCCAATCTCAAGCCGGATCGATATCGCCAGGACAAGATCTTCAGTGACCCAGCGAATCATCGCCAATGGTTCACCGATGAAGACCTTTTTCAGACAAGGGCCGATGGAATTGAAACGCTCTCAGCTCCTGGAAAGAGGCGAATCGATGGAGTCGCAACTCAGTTGCGCGATGCTATGGCGTCACGCCCGATCGTTGTCGAAGGTTACGCATCGGCGTCGGACTACGAGGAGCAATTCGCCAAATCGCGCAACCGCGCCATCCTGGTGAGCCAATACCTTCATACACACTTTCATTTGGACTTAGAGAACGTGGGCGTCGTTCCCCTTCGGGACCAACCACCTTCCGGCGTGCACAAGGATCACTGGGATGGTATCTGCATGGTCATCCTCAAATAAATGATGCGAGCGGAGGAGGAGCGGATGACGGCAGAGGGTATAACCCCCAAAACCCGCTAGTTATCGTATGACCCGAGGAGTCACTATGTCGGAACAGATCAGCACGTCGGATATCGTAGAAGCCATTCAGTCAACGAAGCCTCTGAAGACCCTCTTCCTGAACCCGCCCTCCTTTGAGAAGTTTGATGGTGGTGCCAGCTCACGTTGGCCGGCTACCCGCGAGATCGAGTCCTACTGGTACCCCGTTTGGCTCACTTATCC
>Ga0206878_10496_pt1 | contig 10194 bp, 7 predicted proteins | sample Alteio_BWOrgCont_8_FD_152621 | JGI IMG/M metagenome (GOLD analysis project Ga0206878, IMG submission 152621) | Enriched cells from forest soil in Barre Woods Harvard Forest LTER site, Petersham, Massachusetts, United States -... | ecosystem: Environmental > Terrestrial > Soil > Temperate forest > O... | reverse complement strand
TCTGCCCGACGTTCGCGACGGACTCAAGCCCGTCCACCGCCGCATTCTCTACACCATGCAGCAGATGGGCCTTCAGCCCAACAAAGCCACTCGCAAGTGCGCCCGCATCGTCGGCGACGTAATGGGCAAGTACCATCCCCACGGAAATCTAGCTGTCTACGACGCGTTAGTCCGCCTGGCGCAAACCTGGAGCATGCGCTACCCGCTAATCTTCGGACAAGGAAATTTCGGTTCCGTCGATGGCGATCCTCCAGCAGCCGATCGCTACACCGAAGCCAAATTAGCGCAGGTAGCCACAGCCCTCTTAGAGGATTTAGACAAAGAAACCGTAGACTTCCGCCCCAACTACGACGGCAGCGAAGTCGAGCCCGACGTTCTCCCCACCAGAATTCCAAACTTGTTAATCAACGGCTCCGACGGAATCGCCGTCGGCATGGCCACAAAAATTCCGCCGCACAATCTAACTGAAATCGTCGACGCCACCATCACACTGATCAACGACCCCAACGCCCAGCTAGCCGAAATCTTGAAATTCGTCCAGGGCCCAGACTTCCCCACAGCCGGCGTAATCCACGGACGCGCCGGAGTCTTCGAAGCCTACCGCACCGGCCGCGGCCGCTTCATGATGCGCGCCAAAGCCGCCATCGAAAATATTTCCAAAGACCGCCAGGCCATCATCGTCACCGAAATCCCTTATCAGGTAAACAAAGCGCGTCTAGTCGAACGCATCGCGCAGTTAGTCAACGACAAAGACATCGAAGACATTTCCGACATCCGCGACGAAAGCGATCGCGACGGCATGCGCATCGTAGTCGAACTAAAGCGCGGAGCCGAGCCCCAAATCGTTCTCAACCAGCTCTACAAACACACCGCCATGCAGGAAGGCTTCTCCATGATCCTGCTAGCGGTGGTCAACAACCAGCCCCGCGAAATGGGACTGATTCAGGCTATCAAGCACTTCATCAATCACCGCGTCGACGTAGTCCGCCGTCGCACCGCCTTCCTGCTGCAGAAAGCCCGCGACCGCGAGCACATTCTCGAAGGCTATCTCAACGCGCTCGATCATCTTGACAACGTAATCACCATCATCCGCGCCAGCGCCAACCGCGCCGACGCCCGCGAAAATTTGGTCGCCTACTTCGGCGGCAAGAAAATCGACATCAACACCACCGGCCGCGCTCCCAAGCTGGCTCCCGAAAAGCCCTTCACCGCGCGCCAGGCCGAAGCCATCCTCGAACTGCAACTGCACCGCCTGACCAAGCTCTCGATCGATGAAATCTCTAACGAACTAAAAGAAACCCGCGAGCGCATCGAAGACTACGAATCCATCCTCGCTTCCGAAACCAAACTCCGCAAAGTCATTATCAAGGAACTAGAAGAAGTAAAAGAACTCTACGGCGACGCACGCCGCACCCGCATCGAAGACGAAGCCGCAGAAATAGTCTTAGAAGACTTAATCGCCGACGAGCAGGTAGCCGTAACCTTCAGCCACTCCGGCTACATGAAGCGCACGCCCATCTCCACCTACCGCATGCAGCGCCGCGGAGGCACCGGCCGCACCGGCATGAAGACCCGCGAAGAAGATTTCGTCGAGCATCTCTTCATCGCCTCCACCCACGCCTACATCATGATTTTCACCAACAAGGGCCGAGTCTACTGGCTCAAGGTCTACGAAATTCCCGACGTAAGCGCCGCCGGCCGGGGCAAGCACATCGGCAACCTCATCGGACTCCAACCCGGCGAAACCGTCCGCACTATGCTCGCCGTCCGCAATCTCGAAGAAGAAAATAAATACATTTTCTTCGCCACCCGCAACGGCCTGGTAAAAAAATCCGAGCTCCGCGAGTTCATGCACGTCCGCTCCAACGGCATCAACGCCATCAATATCGAAGAAGGAGACGAACTGGTAGCCGCCCGCATCACCAACGGCAACCAGATCGTTTTCATCGCCTCCCACGAAGGCGCAGCCATCCGCTTCGACGAAAATCACGTCCGCCCCATGGGCCGAGCCGCCTACGGCGTAAACGGCATCAACCTGGAAGAGCGCGACTACGTAGTAGGAATGACGGTCACTCCGAAACCGGGCGCAGAAGGAACAGAGAAGAACCACGTGGAGACGCCCGCCTCGGCCGTCACGGGAGCGACCGCGACCGAAGGAGAAGCAAAAGCCGAAAGCGAGATCCCGCCCACCGAAACCGTAGACCTAACTCAGAAAGGCACCCTGATCCTCTCGGTCACCGAAAACGGCTACGGCAAACGCACCCCCGCCGACGAATATCGCCTAACCAACCGCGCCGGCAAAGGCGTAATTAATATCAAGACAACAGAGCGAGTAGGAAAAGTAGTAGCGATCGCCCTGGTAGACGAAAACTCTCAAGTAATGCTAATCAGCCAGTACGGCAAAATCATCCGCATGGATTCCAAAACCATCCGCGAATCCGGCCGCAACGCCCAAGGCGTCCGCCTCCTAAACATGGAACCCGGCGACCGAGTAGCCGCCGCCGTAGTCTTAGCCCCAGAAGAAGAACCAAACGGCAACGGAGGCAACTTGCTTCAGTGAGAAATTGCTTCGAAAGGGAGCGGCTTCAGCCGCGACGCAAAGCGTGCTTTTGGGTAGCGAAACGCCTTAGCGCTGCGAATGATTTTGTTTCACAACAGCGCTCCAGGCCGCACTCAATGATCCTGTAGGCAGGAGGTTTCGGCGTCTGCCGCCTTGTACCTGACATACACAGGACCGCCTTTCAGGTTTGCGGCATAGTCTGAGGCTTCTGATTCGGTCTCGAAAATCTTAGCGAATCGGCCCGAGTAATACTCTCCATTCACCGAGTATGAATATGCTGCGTCGAGAGCGAAGTAGTGGGCTGTCCTGGTACGCACCTCTTTAACATCCAGGCTCTCGATCGTGCCTTGAGTCGCGGGCCACGAATCAGCGCCGCGAAATTTCATCCATTGAGACAACTCGAAACCGACCAGTGCCAGTATGACTGCCAGCCCCAAGATGGCTCCGGTCACGAAACTGCCGCTCGCTTCGCGAATTATAAAGAATGCGCCTAGGACAAGTGCGAGGCCAAAGCCGCCGAATGCTAAAAGGTTGACGATCCGAGACGGCTTTGCAGGTATCTGTCCGATATTGCCCATGACCGCTGCGTATACGAAAATTAAGCCAACTACTTCGGCGATTAATGCAGGAACAATCGACGGCCAAGTGTTGGCGGCGTTGTAGACAGGGCCGATCACAACAGTAATTTTAGAGCAACCGAAACAACGGTTGGGGGACAAAATCGGTTCCCGGTGCCAGCCTACTTCACTCCCTGCTTCCGATTAATCTCCCGCGAAAACTCCGTGAAGAAATTCAGCAGCGTCCCCCACCCAATCTGCTCCACCGCTGCCTGTCCCCCTTCAGCAAACGCATTGTGCGACCCCGGCTTCCAGGTTGTCGAAATCATCCCGCCGGCAAATGCTCCCCCATACAACGCAAACTGCGGCCTCAAATGTTCCTCGCTGCGATCGTAAGTAACTAGATTCCTGATGAACGCATGCCGCGTCCGCCGCCACAACCCACTGCATTTGCATTGGTCATAGCGCACCTCATATCCCAGCTCCGCATTGCCCAAAGCCGCCAGACTGTTCGCCGCGATAAATTGTCCCTCCCGCGACGCAAACCGCTCCGCATACCCTGCCCATCCATCGTCCCACTGGTAAGGCGTCCCGCGCGCCTGGTCAATCGCCGCCGCAAACATCCGCTTCAGGTAAGCTTCCGGAGTAACCAGTGTCTCTCGCAGATAAATCACTTCCCGCTCCTCTCGCGTAGGAGTGACCAGCGTCCGGTTCCTCCCCACATACTCCCCCGCGATCCATCCCGACTCCCAGTCCCGCGCCCGCAGTAGCTGGTGCTTGGTCTTGTGCGTGACAAATTCCACCGGATTTCCACTCTGCGCTTTCTTTTTACTCTCCCCCGGCGAATCAGGAAGCTGTTTCTCCGGCGTTTGTCCAGAAGTCTGCGCCGGATTCTGTCCCGGTTCACCACTCTGTGCCCAGCCCAGCCCCGTCACCACCAGCAAGCACATGATCACAAACACAAAGCACGCTCTACCCTGTATCCCCTGTGTGCTTCGTCTTAAAGCCTTTGACGTCTTCGCCATTTGATAAGAACCCACTGCCAAACTGCGTAAGATGCACTCGCCCCGCAACCGCGTTGCAGTCAAAACGTCGAACGCCTGGATGCCATCGCCCCTCATCAGACCGAACTCGCGATGCCATCGTTTTTCGATTCCCAAGCTGATCGGAGTAATATATCCCTGATTCGAGCCCCGATGAAACCTCGCTTCGTTCTTGCACTCGTCGGGTTCACCCTGCTGCACCATCTGTGTTCGGCGCAAGACGCCGGCGCACAAGTGGTTCCCACCGAAGATGTCCAGAAACGCGCCAACTCCCTGATGGACAAAGCGCGGCATCTTTCCGACATCCGCTCTCCTAATGCACCTTCCTTCCGGCTGAAGGCAACTTTCTCCTTCAATGGAAGAGACCTCCAAAGAGTCGAAGGTACTTATACCGAAATCTGGGTGTCGAACTCGCAATGGCGCCGCGAAACGGTCGTCAACAATTGGCGCCGCGTTGAGATCGGTGGCGCAACCAGGTTCTGGCTGCTCGACAACACGGACGGCTTCCCTGAACCAGGAGCGCTTCTTCCCAGCATCTTGAGTATGTTCCCCACGACGTCCGCGAATCTTGCATTCGAGTCAGTCTCTGACCACGCGGAAATGGATCCTCCCGCCGAGTGCGCGATCACAGAGCCCGATGCCCGCCATCTAAAGCTCGGTTTCTGTTTCGATAAAAAGAGCGGAGTGCTCTTGCAAAGAATTCTCCCCGAGGTCCGGCCCACCAACATTGTCGCCAATTCCTGCCAGTACGGTTCGTTTCGGAAGATTGGCGACCATTGGTTTCCGCGAGAGATCGCCTGCTTTGAGGATCGCCATCGCAAGCTCGACGCCGAAGTGGTCGACCTTTCTCCCGAACCTTCGCCCGACGCCGCCCTCTTCACACCACCCCCAGGCGCTATCGAACTGGGCAACTGTTCCGTTAAGGCCGAGCCGCCGCGCGCAGTAAATACTCCGAATCCCGGACTACCCTTTGGTTCACCAGATCAAAACTCTAAGGTGACGGTGTCGCTCGTCGTCGACACAAAAGGCAAAACGCAAAACGTCCGGGTCGTAGACTCCGGTGGCGTCCATTCCGACAAAGCTGCTATCAGTGCAGTGAGTTCCTGGCGATTCAAGCCCGCCACCTGCAACGGAGATCCCATGCCCATGATGATCAATGTTCAAGTTGACTTCCGATACCGCTAGCGCCTCGGTGCTCGGTATTCGCCACCTGTATTCGAGAGACCATTACCCACGCTCAAACGCATGCTTCCTCTCCAACTCTTCCACCCCTGTCCGCATCGCACTTTCAAATTTCTCCGCTTCCCCCATCAGCGCGTCAGTAGCCTCCGCCCACTCGCCTTCCATCCGCACCAGTCCATCCCCCGCCAGCCGTCCCGCAATTTCCAGCAAATGCCCCGGCGTAGTCTCCAGATACTGCGCGTCAGTAGGATCCCCAATCCAAACCCGCTTCTCAGCTGGTGCTGCATCGACTGAGGGTGCCCCATTTCTCGCGTCCTTTGCGAGACGTGGGGATTTCAGCTTCGTCTCCCAATAAACCTTCCGCTCGATAAAATTACCAATCACCTCATCCGTAGCTTTCCCAAACACCCACTTCCCCCGCTTGAAGTCATAATGCCGGCTCGAAAACGCCACAGGCTTAAGCTTCCCCGACTTCACAAACTCAATCTGCCGATGTTCCACTTCCTTGCGCAAAGCATTGATCACCGGAGCCTCCACATCCTCAGGCTCCAGCGACGCCACCACCTCGCGCACCGTAGCCGACAAATTCACTGCCACCGGAGCATGCAGTCCATCCGTATTCTCCAGCCGGATATCCCCATGCAACACCCAGAAATCTGCCCCCGAAGTCGACCGATGAAACGGCCACTCCAACGAAATAGTCAAAGGCAACCCACCCAACGTAACCCAAATCTTTTTCTCCGAATCAACCTGCGCCATGTCTCAAACACCTCTTAATCTAGGACTAAAATTAATTTGTCATGCTGAGCGGAGTGAGATCGTCCAAAGGAACGATCTCACGGAGTCGAAGCATCCCATACCCGCCAGCACAACCACAAGCCCTTACAGGAGTCTCCATCCCTGCGGACGTACGTCACATCCACCAAGAGCCGGGTGCCCCATTTCTCGCGTCCTTTGCGAGAAGTGGGGATTTCCCCGCAGCCTGAACTCCCTACTTCTTCCTTACCTTAGCCCCCATCCGCAAGAGTTTCCTCACCGTCCCCGTAGGCAGCCGCTTCATCTGATCATGCAACTCCGTCACCGCCTCGAAAAATCCAGCCATAGCCGCCAAGCGTTCCCGCGTAAACTCTGCCCCAGCTTCCTTCGGATCCAACTCCTCCAAACTCCGCCGCAGCATCTCCCGCGTAGGATCAATCTCCCGCCGCTTCCTCTGCTCAATCACCAGCCGGAACATCTCCCAAACATCTTTCATCGACTCATAGTGTTCGCGCCGGTCGCCCAAGACATGCACCGCCCGCACAATCCCCCACCCCTCCAGCTCCCGGATCGACGTACTAACATTCGACCGCGCCACGCTCAAAGTCTCCGCAATCTCCTCCGCCGGCAAAGCCCGCGGCGACAAATACAGCAACGCATGAATCTGCGCCACCGTCCGGTTAATTCCCCACCGCGTCCCCATCTCTCCCCAATGCAAAATGTACTGTTTCTGCACCCCAGTCAAAGCAGCCATATCAGTTCCTTCAGTCCAAACAGAATCTACAGAACAAAAAGCCGCCATGTCAACACCAGAGAACTTTGTATTCCGAACAAGGAATCCTTGTCATTCGGAACGAAGGGTTGGCCATTCGGAGCGAACGGTTTGTCATTCCGAGCGAAGCGAGGAATCCGCTTCCCGCCACGACCACCCCCGCCCGAAGTCTCTCGGAAATGTCAGCGCTACCGTGGAAGAGCGCCGCTTCCGCGCCGCGTAAAGCCTCTACGAAGGCGGGCTTTAGCCCCGGCGGTCGCAACTTGATGGAAACCACGAACTCAGGCGCGCGCGACAGCTCCTACTCTGTACTGGCAACTCGCGACTCGCTACTCGGCTTAGCCACCTTCTTCTTAGGCACCTTCCGCTCCGCCTCCGCCCGCTTCCGCTCCTGATACCGTCGATCATGAAACGCCTGGTCCGACCCTTGTTTCTTCATCCTTCCAGCTTACACCCAGCCCTCTCTCATGCTGAGCAAAGCTGAAGCGCAGCAATATCCCATCCCGGACCAGCTCTAGCTATAATGCCCCATCCCGCACTCACTCCATCTCGCCACGCAATTTCCCGTCGATATCCCGATAGGTCCGTACAAAATCCACCCCCACTTCTTCTTCGAAACTCTCGCCTACATAGTCGCGTTCTCCGTCTACCTCTCACTGCGCCGCCGCTTCCGCGATCCCATCGCAACTCCCATCCGTTGGGCCGCCGTCGCCGCCGCCGTCGCCGGAGCCGCTCTCGGCTCCAGGCTCCTCTACTGGCTCGAAGACCCCCAACTCACCTGGCAGAACTTCCGCGACCCCGCCTACCTCATGGGAGGAAAAACCATCGTCGGAGCCCTGATCTTCGGCCTGATCTCCGTCGAACTCTTCAAGCGCTACATCGGCGTCCGCCAGTCCACCGGCGATCTCTACGCCATCCCACTCGCCCTCGGCATCGCCATCGGCCGCATCGGCTGTTTCCTCACCGGACTCTCCGACAACACCTACGGCGCCCCCACCAATCTCCCCTGGGCCATCGACTTCGGCGACGGCATCCCGCGCCATCCCACCCAACTCTACGAAATCGTCTTCCTATTAGCCCTAATCCCCATCCTTTATAGGATCGTGGGAGGAATTGTCATCCTGAGCGGAGCAGAGGTTTCGCAAAGCGAAGCCTCTGCGCAGTCGAAGGACCCCTTGCATGACGATAGCCGGGTGCCCCATTTCTCGCGTCCTTTGCGAGAAGTGGGGCTTTTGCCAACGACCACCGACCGACGACCAACGTCGCTCTTCCTCCCCGGCGACGCCTTCAAATTCTTCATGGTCGCCTACCTTTCCTTCCGCTTCCTCTCCGACTTCATCAAACCCTACCCTCGCATCTTTCTCAGTCTCGGAGGAATTCAATGGGCCTGCCTCCTGACCTTGCTGTACTATTCTCGCGACATCGCACGCTGGCTCACGCACTCGTCGCCAGGCTAAACAAGCCCTAACTCTTCATGGATCGTTTCGCCTCCAACACGTTTCGCACTCTAGGCATCGTCGCCATTTCCATCTGCGTCATCGTCGGTTGCCTTCTGCTGCTTCTCCTCGCACTCTGCGCTGGAATGTTGGGGGCCGCGGGAAACCCCGCCCATCACGATCCCCAAACCACGAAGCTTTTCTACGGCTCGATCCTGGCCGCGGCAATCCTCGTCATCATCGGCGTCCTCAGCATCGCCAAATTAGCGAAAGGCATCGTACGCGAATCAACCGCGCTCCCCGCTCCGCAAGCAGAATCCCAATCACTTCCCCTCGCGCCCTCAGTCACGCACGACGTCGCCGCCCACCTTTCCCCCGCCAGCCGTTCCGCCATTCACACCCTCGTCCTAGCCCTCGCCGCGCAAATCGCCGCCCAGGTCGCAGTCGGAGTCCTCGGCTGGCAGTGGGCTCTCCAATCCCCCATAGCGAGCTTCCGCCCCAGCGTGCCGATCGCCCTGGTCTCGGGCCTAGCCTCAAATTTGCCCTACCTCGTTCTTCTGTTCAGTCTGCTTAACAACCCGAGCCGTCGCACCTTCGCCTATTCCCTCGTGATTCCCTCACTCCTAGTTCTTTTCGGAATCTTCGGCAATTCCGCCAGCATCTTCTTCTTCCTCCGTTTCGCTCACTCCCCCGCATCCTTCCTGCTCCTGATTCCTTGGGCGCTCCACATCTTCATCCTTTATCTAGCCTGGAAAGCCATCCGTCTGACCGGAATCTTCCCCAACCCCGCCCGCCTGATCGTCGCCGCAATCGTAGTTGTCATCTACTACTCCCTTCTGCCAGTTCTCCTCGTAGCCCTGAACTACCTGCGGCGCTGAACCGTAGTCGACGACACTTTGCTGTATGATTCCGCCGGGTGCCCCATTTCTGTCCTTTGCGAGAAGTGGGGACACAGCCACGGACGATTCGGTTCCCCGTTGCGAGGCCCCATGCCAAAAACTCGCCCCTACCTCTTCTACGACATAGCTCTCTCCATCTGCTCCATCTGCTATCGCAAGGTAGAAGCCAAAACTATCTTCCAGGACGACAAAGTCTACCTCCTGAAACGCTGCCCCCAGCACGGCTCCGAGCGAGTCCTAATCGCCGACGACATCGACTACTACCGCCGCTGCCGCGAAGTCTTCATCAAGCCCCCCGAGATGCCCCAGGTCTACAACACTCCCGTCAAATGGGGATGCCCCTACGACTGTGGCCTCTGCACCGACCACGAACAGCATTCCTGCCTCACCCTCGTCGAGATCTGCGACTACTGCAACCTCCGCTGCCCCGTCTGCTACGCCGCCAGCGGTCCCGAACGCCAGCAGTTCCGCACCCTCCCGCAAATCGAAAAGATGCTGGACGCCGTAGTCCGCAACGAAGGCCATCCCGACGTAGTCCAGCTCTCCGGCGGCGAACCCACCATGCATCCCGACTTCTTCACGATTGTAGAAATGGCGAAGGCTCGCCCCATCAAACATCTGATGGTCAACACCAACGGCGTCCGCATCGCGCAGGAAGAGGATTTCGTGAAGCGCTTAGCCGAAGTCCGCGACGACTTCGAAGTCTATCTCCAGTTCGATTCCTTCGAGCGCGAGCCGCTGATGCAACTCCGCGGCGCCGACCTCCGCCGCGTCCGCCACGATGCTCTCGAAAAACTAAACCGCCACAACATCTCCACCAACTTAGTAGTCACGCTAAAGAAAGGACTAAACGACCACGAAATCGGCAAGACCATCGACTTCGCCCTAACCCAGCCCTGCGTACGAGGCGTAACCTTCCAACCCATCCAGGACGCCGGACGCCTTGAAGATTTCAATCCCGCCACCGACCGCCTAACCCTGACCGAAGT
>Ga0206878_10402_pt2 | contig 10194 bp, 7 predicted proteins | sample Alteio_BWOrgCont_8_FD_152621 | JGI IMG/M metagenome (GOLD analysis project Ga0206878, IMG submission 152621) | Enriched cells from forest soil in Barre Woods Harvard Forest LTER site, Petersham, Massachusetts, United States -... | ecosystem: Environmental > Terrestrial > Soil > Temperate forest > O... | reverse complement strand
GCCCGGCTGCTGACCTGCGACGGTGACGGTGGTCAAATCCTCAGGAACGGGGGCCACGGTGATGAAGCTGGAATTCGGATGCGTAGCAGTACTGGTGGAGGCGTAGCCGCCCGGTCCGGTGAAGGTGACCAGCGTGTTCTGCGGACAGAGCAGGGTTGCGAAGTCTGGGAGCGATTGATCGAACATGCACTGGCCACCGGTCCAGCCTTCGCTGGCCATCAGGAAGCCGACACCCTGATGGAAAGTCGGGCCGTTGGCGTTGACGATGTCGGGAAGCGTGAAGCTCGGGCCATCGAAGAGTTCCTGGAAGATCTCATTGGCCTGCTGCGAGACGGGACACTGCGCCCCGCTCTCGTTTGTGCCCGTGCCGACAGCGCACTGGAGGGTGTAGAGCTTGCAGGCCGGAGCTCCGCTCGGCAGCAGTTCACCGGTGTGGGCCAGACAACTGGACGTGGCGAAGGACGTGCCGGGAACCCAGACGGGGATAAAGACGGCCGGATCAATGGGAGAATCAGCAACGTTCGGGATGGTGTTGTTCGTGATCGACAATCCCCCGGGGACGCCTTGCGCCTGCGCGAGATTGTAGACAAACTGGATCTGCTGATTCGTCGTCGAGTCAAAGGGGAACGTCTGCGTCAGTTCCGCAGGCGTGGGATTAGTCGACGAGATAGGGTTGCCGGTGATGTCGGCCGGGCCGGTGACTCCGACCTGCGTGCAGTTTGTGTTGAGGTAAATCGAGGAGCTTGCCAAGAACCCGCCTGCGTCGACCAAAGCGACCGTTGTCTGCACCGCGCCGGCTTGGAGACTACCGCTGATATCGATGGGCGGAACCCCACCCGTGCTGGCGAAGTTGTCTGGATCCTGCCCGGTGAGACTCCCGGCGCTGGCGGCATTTTCATAGCTTGTTGTGAAGCAGTTCTGAAATCCTGTCGGTTCATCCACGCCGCCCGTGCACACGTTCACCGGTCCGTTGGAAGTCTCGCCGGCGGTGACCGTCAGGAAGACGAAGTTGTCTACCAAGACATTGCCGGGGACAGCACCCGGTACGCTCGGTGTGGAAGAGAGCGTCGCCACAATCGGGGAAGCGCTGCAGCTCAGTTGCACGGTGGAACTGTTGAAGGTCACCTCATTGGCGCCGTATCCCGCGCCACTTTGGGAAAGGCGCACGTTCGTGGGCCCGAACAGCTGAATGGAGTTTGTCTGGCCAAGCAGGGCCGAGGTTGCCGCCGTCAGAGACGCGACGACCATAATGCTACGCAGAGAGGAAAGTTTCATGGATGCAACTCCTATAGCAGTTCCCGTTATGAATGAATACAGTCGATCACGCCTCAAAGAAAGGGTTCACGAAAGTCGTGAAAGGCTGTGGGGGAACAGCAACTCCTGGAGGTCGCCTGGACGAGCATGTCTCCAGAGGAATCGAACTCGACTGGAAACCATAGGATTGTCTATCCCAGAAGCGACTCTGTCAACGTGAAAGTGCCTGAAAAGAATGTGAGAGCCGCCAGGCACCTGCACCAAAAGTAGGATTGACATTTCGATTTGCGCCGTTCCACTGCCCCCGCTCGACCGCTGCAAGACGTTGCCCTCAAAAGAAAACCGCACGCCTGATGGCATGCGGTTCGCAAAATCCCGATCTTTTTGGATGTTCTTATTTGCGCAGGCTCTTGTACGCGTCGACCAGAATGGGAGGCGTAACGGCGCGAACAAGATTTTTCAAAGATGACGGTTGCAGCTGCGGTTGGTCGGCCCCCCCTGGACGCTGCTGGAAGAGTGTTGAATGAAACTCGCCGATTTCTTCTTCCGGACGGCCGTTCGAGTAGTAATAGGTCGCGAGCGACTTGCGGGTGCGATCTGGCGGGCAGGATAGCGGTGTAGGATGACCATGGAATGAGGTGGAGGTGGTACTGAAGATCGCGCAGCGGTTGAAGAGCGGCAGAATTTTCTGCTCGGCCGCAGTCATCTCCTTGTTCCACAGCTCAAAGTGCCCGCCATACTCCTCTTTCCAATCCTTGTTCAGGTAGATCAGAACGTTGATTCGGCGGTCGAGATTGAGCTTGTCGTGGTGGTTGAAATCCGCGTGGACTCCAAGCTTGCCGCCAGGCTTGATCTGATGCAGTCCACCGCCGGCGAAATAGGGATCGGGGACAATACCCTTTATGCCGGTGAGCGTTTCGAGAAACTGGAGCATGGGGCGGCTGTTAAGAAAATAGAGGACGTCGCGATCGCCGGCAGGTAGTTTCTCGACAGCGTCGAACGCCAGCTTGACCTCGTTCTGATTCTCGAAGCTCTGCCATTTCAACTGTCTCGGCTCAGGGAATTCTCTCAGGGCTGCTTCAGCGGCCTCAACCGGCAGGAAGTCGTCGAAATAAATGTGAGGAAAGGGCTTGGCATTCTTGTACTGTTCCGCCTTTTCCTTGGCCAGGCTCTCGAGCTTGCCGGCAAATTCTTCACTAAGCAGTTCCTTCATGGGTTTTCCTTGTAGTGGCCCGGTGGGCGCGGGGTTAGAGGGGCTGATGGGTTCATCTCAAGTTTTAGTACAAGCCAGTGCGAGTATCAATAACACTTAAGTCTTTCCGGAGTAACCGATGCGGAGAAGCATGGATGCAACTCCCCCGTACTAGACTTTCGCTTGACCCGAAAAAAACGGGATCCTTATCGATCAGCCGGCGAAGGCTCACGAAGGGCAACTCACCTCGCGCAAGGCCACGCAGACGCTGGGTGGCTTTGCCAGCAGCGATTTTATAACGGATGCAGTTGAGTCTGGTGCGAGAACTATGCACGGGAATCCTCCACCAATTCCCGGCTGGGAGATCGGGCAGAGACGCTCCCGCGCAGCCATGGGAAATCCCCCCGATCCGCAATTGGCAGATGGAATCTGCACCGGAAAGTATCATTGCGGCGCAGAATCGTGTCAGCTATAGTTTGTAGACCGTGGAAGTGGTTTTACGCTGGTTGAACGCATTGGCAGGAGGAGGAGGCATGAAGACCGCTCCCATCGACGAGGTGCAACGGAAGGGTTCCATCTTCGACGCCGGAAATCCAGGCTTCCGGGAGAATTTCGATGAGAAGCCGTTTGAGTTCACCCACTGCTTCACGGCCGCTCATCCGCTGTTTCAGCTTTCACGGATCCGCAAGCTGATTGAAAATCCCGTCACTCGGCCGGATGTCTATTACGACGCGGGAGATATCCGCGTGGAGCAGCGGTGGGACTCGGTCCCCGAAAGAAAGCAAACGCTCGAGGAAACATTCGACAGGGTTGACAATGCCGGCGCCTGGATCTTGATGAAGCGCGTCCAGAAGGATCCAGACTACAACGAGATTCTGGACCAATGCCTCGACGAGGTGCAGCGGCTGAGCGGGCGCCAGATCGATCAGGACAAAAAGAGCCAGGAAGCGATCATCTTTCTCACCTCTCCCCACCGGGTAACGTCGTACCACATCGATCGCGAATGCAATTTCCTGATCCAGGTGCGCGGCGACAAGACGATCAGCGTCTTCGATCGCAATGACCGCGACGTTCTCTCCGAGCCGGAACTGGAAACCTTCTGGTCAAAGGACAACAACGCAGCTGTCTACAAGCCCCAGTTCCAGGATCGGGCGTACGTTTTCCAGATGAGGCCGGGCACCGGCGTCCACATCCCGGTAAACTCACCGCACTGGCTGAAGAATGGCGACAATGTGTCGATTTCTCTCAGCATTAGCTATCAATACAAGGACTGGCGGCGCAAGTACGTTTTCCAGGCGAACTACTATCTGCGTAAATTTGGATTGAACCCCACGCCTCCGGGACGATCCGCTCTGCTCGATAACACCAAGAGACTCGTAGTTCAGGTAGGGCTGAACGGCAAGAAGCTCGTGCGGCCCACCAAGCGGGCGAGTTAAGACCAGACAGGCATCAGACTCTTCAAGCTATACGCCGGAGAGCGACAGCCCAGCTGCGCAGCCATAGAATCATTGCCCGGCGTAAGACGACTGCTTCAAGTGAACCCGACTTCAAGGAAGCAAGGGATGAAACGGATGTTGCAACGGACTCTTGCGGTTGCGCGAGATCTCTACACGTACCGCTATTTCAATTCGCAGGAGAAGGCCCCGCGATACCGCGGCGTCTATTCGTCCTTTGCTGCCGCGGAAAGCGCCATACCCAAGGGAAGGCCAGAGGGATTCGATCTGGAGGCTGTGCCGGATTTCTTCATTGGCAAGCAGTTTCTCTTCAACCCGAACGACTACCCTGTCCTGCTGTGGCTGTCGCAGGCGCTTGAACCCGGTACCAGGGTCTTCGATCTGGGTGGCGGCTTCGGACAATGCTATTACAAATATCAGGAGTTTCTGCGCTATCCCGAAGGGCTGCAATGGCAGGTCTGCGATGTGAAGCCGTTCATGACGCGTGGACCCGAGTTCGCGAGCAAACAGAACGTGACCAACCTCTCCTTCACGACGGAACGCGGCGCAGCCGATGGGTCTTCGATCTATCTCACCAATGGCGCGCTCCAATATATCGAGCCCGACCTCCCGGAAATCCTGGCTCAGCTTTCATCCAGGCCGCGTCACGTGCTGGTGAATCGCGTACCGATGTACGATGGCGAGCCGTACTACACCGTTCAATCCTCGATGCATTCCTACGTTGCTCACAAGGTCGGCAACATATCGCAGTTTGTTCGGTCGATGGAGGCGCTGGGTTATGAAGCTGTCGATCAGTGGCAGCTGCCGCGAACGCTTCACGTCCCCTTTCATCCCGAGCGGTTTGTTCCGAATTTCCGAGGCTTCTACTTCCGCCTGCCCTTCGAATCAGTTCAGTCCGCGTAAGACCTGCGAGAAGCTGGGCTCCTTCAACTTGCTTCCCGAAGCCGCTTCCTCCTCCGGCTGTAAATCGCCTTCCCCGGGCGCGAGAAAGAGGTTGCTCTCAAAGGCGTACTGGCGAGTATAGAGATCGTAGTAACGTCCCCGCGCTTCGAGCAGCTCCGCATGTGTGCCGCTCTCCTGGATAAGCCCGCCGTCGATCACCAGAATCTGGTCAGCGCGCCGGATGGTGGAGAGGCGGTGGGCAATCACGAAGGTAGTGCGCCCTCGCATCAGATAAGCCAGACCCTCTTGTATGAGGGCTTCGGATTCGGAATCGAGACTGGAGGTCGCTTCGTCCAGGATCAGGATGCGTGGATCGGCCAGAATGGCGCGCGCGATGGAGATTCTCTGGCGCTGACCTCCGGATAGCTTGACGCCGCGTTCTCCGACAATGGTCTCGTATCCCTCGGGAAAACGCATCGCAAATTCGTCAACGCGTGCAATGCGCGCCGCCTCCAGAATCCGCTCCTCGGAAGCATCGGGCCGCGAGAAGGCCACGTTGTCGCGAACGGTGCCGTCGAAGAGAAATGATTCCTGCAGCACGACACCCAGGTGGCTGCGATAACTCCCCAGCTCTATAGTAGTGAGATCGATTCCGTCGAGAAGAATTCTCCCGCTATCCGGATTATGAAAGGCGGTCACCAGGCTGATGATGGTCGACTTGCCGGAGCCGGACGGTCCCACCAGCGCAGTGACCGTTCCCGGCGGCGCGGAGAAGGCAATGCCGCGCAGAACGGGTTTGTCTGCCTGATAGGAAAAATAAACCTTCTCAAATGTAACGTCACCGCCAAGCTCTCCCGACGGGATCCGGTATGTCCGGCGCGGGTCGGCGTCCTCTTCGGCTTCGGCAAGCAATTCACGCGTGCGGTCCAGACCTGCGATTGCCTCCGTAAGTTGGGTACCAACTGATACCACCTGAAAAGCCGGCGCGATCAGGTAAGCCAGAAAGATGGCGTATTCGCCATATTGACCGATGGTGAGTTGTCCCCCGAGAAATTCTCGCGTTCCGATATACATCACCAACGCGCCGATGACACCCACCACCACTGTCGACGACATGCTCATGAACGATATGGCGGTGATAGACCGCATGATGTTGGCGAGCAGGCTCCGGACTCCGCCCGCAAACACTGCTGCCTCGCGGCCCTCGGCCCGGTAGCCCTTCACCACGCGCACTCCGCCGAGCGATTCGGTAAGGCGCCCGGTGACATCACCGTAGATCTTCGCGCGATCGCGATAAATGGGACGGATCGTCGCAAAGACCGTCCGCAGAGCCAGCGTAAAACCAACCATGATCAGAAATGCGATCAGCGTCATCTTCGGACTGATCCTGATCAGCACAATCAAAGACATGAGTGCAGTCAGCGAGCCGCCAACGAATTCCATCAATCCCGTGCCCATCAGATTCCGCATGCCTTCCACATCGGACATAATGCGCGAGACCAGGACCCCGGTACGGTTCGAGTCGTAGAAAGCGATCGGCAGCCGGCCAATGTGCGCCTGAATCTGAATGCGCAGGTCGGTGATCAATGTCCATGCTGCTTTGGAGAGCGATTGCGCGAGGGCGAAGGCCGTGATCGCCTGAAGCGCGGTCGCGACCAGCACGCCGCCTACGAGCGGAATGAGGTGTCTCCCGCGGTGTTGAATCATCACACCGTCGATCAAGAATTTTGTGGAAAGAGGCAGGACCAGCCCGGCAGCACGGTTGATGAACAGCAGGACGAGTCCGAAAAGCAGGAGCCAGCGCCGCGGACGCATCAGCGCCCAGATTTCCGGTAGCACGTTACTCAGCTTGGGCCTGCGCTTTGCGGACTTCGGCTCCGTCTTCGCTCCCGATTTTGGCACCGCGATCACCACCGTCTCCGTATGACTGGTAGATTGAGCCATCACTGGGGACTTACCCGCGATTCAGAGGCTGAACCGGGCGCTTGCCGCCCTGCGCGCACTGGAACAGAGCAGAGTATCCGCATGAAGAGCAGCATGGCTTCGCAGTGCCGTTTCAATCGCAAAATAGATATGTCCTTTAATAAATCAGTAACTGGACGATGACGCCGCGCGCGATGTCTGCGGGTCCCGCTTAGTATATCGTCACTTGAAACGCAGTCAGAGGGGAGAAGACCAACGCTTCACCAGCCGCTTCAAACTCCGTACGGCGCGATAACTACCGCTTTTTATGCCATCCATTGTCGGCGAGTCGCCGGGCCTGCGCGGATGGATCCCCGCCTTGCGCAGCGCGTTGTTGATGCGGTACGCGTCGGCAGCCGTATCCACCACGCGCTTGAAGTTCATGCTCAGGGAAACAGAAACAGATGAACCATTCTCCACCCAATGAGGAAAGGTCACGGGGTTACTTACACCCGTTCCCGGACTCAAATGAAATTGCCAGGCTTTTCCCTGAAGGTGCTCGCGATACCGAGGTGACTTCGTATCGTCCCCCGACCAGAATTTTTCGAGTTCAATGTCGGTAAGCACTTCGCTATCGTCGCCGTTGAAGATGTGGACGGTTTTCGAGCCCTGAATCTGGAGAAGGAAATTCGCTTCGCCGTCGATGTGGTACGGGGTAACGCGGCCGGGAGAAGTGATGAGGATCGTCATCACCGGGTCACGGTAGGAGCGCTTGAGATCGATGCTGCAGAGCTGGTTCAACTCGCCGATACACGTCTTCAGGAAAGCGGCATACTCCTCGTACTCCTGCACCCGCTTCAGCATGACGAGCGAGTTCGATTCGCCGATGTGTTCGAGAACGTCGAGCAGGGACTTGCCATCCGGTACGCCGCGCCATTTTTCTCCCGGCGCAGTGTTCCCCGACTCAAAATAGTAGCCGCCCGACTTGGCCTCAGCCCGGGCCGCGAGCTTTGACAGAATGGGCCAGGTGAAAAGATCAGATTCATGAACGGAATGGAAAAACGGAAATGGCTTTCGATCAAATGCCGTCTGAAAGGTCTCCCGCGAAGACAGATCGCATGGGAAATAACAGGAACTCATGGCAGCGACGGTCATACGAAATCCTTCATGGATGTGAGATAACCAGCACGCAGAAATGGGGGATAGGAGAACGAGCCTGATAGGAGGGCGCTGGACTCTGCGGTCCGCTTTACTCTTTGAGCTGCGGCATATGCCGGAGCGTCTTTCTGCCCGATAGTTCGGCGATTTCTTCACAAGTTTACCTCCAGGGCGACAGGCTCCGCCATCCCCTGTTCGTAACGAGCACAGGTAATCGTTTCACGTGTGCCCACTAATTCTGGCCGGGATTACCATTTGGGGATGGTAGCGTGTGCAGGCACCTGTTAACTTCAGCGTTGTTACAAGAAGCTTCTCAGCGACTTACGTAGAGTCAACGGCAGCTTCACTAGAAAGCAAGTGTTTGTTGGGCTGATCCACTGTATTGGTTTTACCTGGTTTCGATCGTCGTTCATAAACCTCTCTATAGACTCTTCGCATCGGCACCCCATATGGAGTGACATGGGCGAAGCCTTGCCGAAATCGTTACTTCAACTCTAATGTCTTCCTGCAAATTGCCAGCAGGATTGTTGGACACGACTTCGGGAATTCCGCATACCGCCTCTGCCTCCTCCTGGCAACGCGACCCCCCATGCGATGGCACGTCGGATAGTCGACTGACGATTGTTCCTCGAATCAGCTCTTCCGAATAACGAGACTCGCAAGCATTTACGGTGGGGACACCACATCAATGGGCGCAAATTTAGGAGTTACTTCTGTCTTCGGTCAACAGGTCGTCAAGCCCAAGTCAGGGATAGCCGGCGGTGGCTTGGTATCTATCAAGAGACGTTCGGCGAGCCAGTCATCGGTCACCGCGATATCGATGATGATATTGGATGTTGTCGCCGTCATGGCGGCGCTCTTTCTTGCGCTTCATCTCGATCTCGGTCATGCTCGGGGAAATTGGGGCAGCCTGCAACACGCGCTCGCCGGCGGGCCTGCAGTGCTGTTGGAGCTTGGCTATCTGGCCTGGTTCATCACGGGGCTTTTGGCACTCAGCTGGCACGACGGGCTCTACGGCCGGCTGCAGACGCAGCCCATGCTTCACGAGCTGCACAGGACAGTCCAGACCTGCATTAATGCCGGACTGTTACTATGCGGCGCCATGTATATGACCCACGACGCGGCCGTGCCCAGATCTGTTGTCGTTTCCCTGGTCTGCGTCACAACCGTCTTCCTCTGCATCTCGCGCGGGCTTTGGCGCTACTCCTCGCATCGGAATTACGAAAAGGGCGTCGGAACGAAGAATGTCCTCATCCTGGGCGCAGGCCATATCGGTGAAGCGGTGCGAAAGCAGATTTTTAGGAACCGAGCATTGGGACGTGTCTTCAAGGGATTCGTAGATCTTCCCGAAGTTGTTCCCTCGCCCAGTGAATCGAACGAAGTTATCGGAGACATCTTCCAGTTGCGCTCCCTGGTCCGTCAGCACTTCATCGACGAGATCATCATCGCCGGCAGTTGCGACACTACCCAGGTTGTGGACTTGGTCGAGATGGCGCGCGATCTGGATGTAGAGGTTCTCGCTATCCCGGGTTTATGTGAAGAAATGGCTCCCGAGGCGCCTATCTCGTATCTGGGCGATTTTCCGGTCGTGACAATTCATCGCCGTGACGACAAGGCTCTCGCGTGCTTGATCAAGCGAGTGGTCGATACGGCGCTGTCCCTCTTGCTATCGCTCTTACTCGCACCGCTCTTCTTGGTCATCGGTATTGGCATCAAGCTGACCTCGCCGGGTCCTGTGTTCTATGTCTCCGACAGGATCGGGAAAAAAAGGCAGAGTCTTCCGGCTCTGGAAGTTCAGAACCATGAAGGTGGGCGCAGATCGCATGAAGGCGTTCCTGGCATCCTCGAATGAGCGGGACGGCATTCTGTTCAAAATCAAGAATGATCCTCGCGTGACGCCGCTTGGCAGATTTCTACGGAAGTTCAGTCTCGACGAATTGCCGCAGCTCTTTAACGTCCTCTGGGGCGATATGAGTCTGGTCGGACCTCGTCCCCCGCTGGCAAACGAAGTCGCGCGCTACGAGTTAAAGCATTACCGCAGGCTTGAAGTGCTGCCTGGCCTTACCGGTCTCTGGCAAGTGCGCGCGAGACATGATCCCTCCTTCGATCAATACGTAGCCCTCGACATCGCTTACGTCGAGAACTGGAACTTCTGGATGGATTTGAAAATTTTGGTCAGAACTGCGGAGGTCGTATTGCGCGGTACCGGATGGTAATGCAGCAGGCATAACGAGACGGCAGCGGGCTCGGGAGCCAGATCATATCCAATGATAAGCATCGCGGTAACCCCCAGCTGAAAACTCCTCCCTCGATTTACCAATCACGAATTTTGACTCGATCTCGTTGAGTCAC
>Ga0206878_10494_pt1 | contig 10243 bp, 11 predicted proteins | sample Alteio_BWOrgCont_8_FD_152621 | JGI IMG/M metagenome (GOLD analysis project Ga0206878, IMG submission 152621) | Enriched cells from forest soil in Barre Woods Harvard Forest LTER site, Petersham, Massachusetts, United States -... | ecosystem: Environmental > Terrestrial > Soil > Temperate forest >... | reverse complement strand
TTACTATCGACCGCCTTGAAAACGTAGTTCACAAATGGGCTCCTAAAAGCGCAGAGGAGGCAAAAAATAATTACTATTTAACGCCCGCTAATTGAGGGTTCGCGTTTTTGCCTCACCCTGCCCTCTCCAAAGGAGAGGGTTTTTAAAAAAGCGCGAAGCTAAAGTCCTCTCCTTTGGAGAGGATTAGGTGAGGCAACTAACCAATAGTTGAAAAGTACCACAAAAGCCATTAAAAACACCATTGTAATTGGTAATAACCTGCGTAACATTGTGCTATGTTACAACGTACACCGGTATTTGATATTTGCACCTTATCCGACTTTAAAGAGGATGATATCCTCATCAGCCGGTTTGCGCCCTATTTGAGTCATCACAAAAACCTTAGTGCTGCCCACAGGCATACTTTTTATCACCTGGTACTTTTTACTGATGGCGGGGGTAGCCATGCCATCGACTTTGAGGATTTTACAGTACAGCCCTGGCAACTTTATTTTATGATACCCGGCCAGGTGCATTCCTGGAGTTTCGAGGGCTTTACCGACGGCTATATCATCAATTTCTCAATCTCTTTTTTCCAATCGTTTTTGCTGAACGCTTTGTATCCCGAAAGCTTTACTTTTTTCAGGGGTGATGTTAAACAATCTGTAATTGACCTGCCTGCGGCGTTGCACCCGGAAATAAAAAACCTGTTTGAGGAAATCATTGGCGAGTACGAACAAAAAAGCAAACTGGGAACGGATATGCTGCGCGTGCTCATCTTACGCTTGTTTATTATGGTAGGCCGTTTAAATGAGGCAGGCATTAATAAAGGCCCGGCATCATACAACCAAACCCTGCTGGCAAATTTTCAAAAATTGATAGGGGAGCACTATACCCGCCTGAAATTACCTAAAGATTATGCCGACCTGCTTTACATCACCCCAAATCACCTGAATGCCATTTGCAAGGACCTGCTGGGCATACCTGCTGGCGAGGTGATCAGGAACCGGACCATACTGGAGGCAAAGCGCCTGTTGACCAATCCGAAACTAACTATTACAGAGATAGCTTACTCGTTAAATTTTAACGACAACTCTTACTTCACCAAATTTTTTAAAAAATTTGAAGGGAAAACACCCGAAGAATTCAGGAAAAATATACTAAATCAATAGCATCATGAATAATCAAGAGATCAAATTAGCCGCATGGCCGGCAATAGTACACGCAAAATGCCCCAGGTGCCGTCGCGGAGATATGTTTATAACACCTATGTACGGTTTCAAATCGCAGGTAATGAATAAAACCTGCCCGCATTGTAAAATGGATTTTGAGCGCGAACCGGGTTATTTTTATGTGGCCATGCTGGTTAGCTACGCCATGTTTGTTGCAGAAATGGTAACACTGGCCGTTGCCACCAGCGTTTTAACCGGAAGCAGGAACCCCTGGGTGTACATCGCCATCATCATGGCGACAGGAATTATTCTTTCACCGTTCAATTTCAGGTATTCAAGGGTCATCTTGTTGCATTGGCTCACCCCGGGTGTACACTATCATCCCGAGTTAAGCGGCGATGAACCCGGTTTAAGTTAAACCTGATTTGTAACATTAATGTAGATTTTTTTGCCTTTCATTATAATTTCATTTAGAGCCGGTAGCTTGCTGCCATAAACTATTTGATGATGAAAGAGGTGGTTTTTGGCGACAGATTATCTTACGATAATATCCTTTATATCGGCGACGAAGCGAGAGCATGCCTGTCGGTTATGGAAGATTTTAGTAACCGCTTAGGCGAAATTGAACTTAAATACCAGGAATGGTTTAGCACCAGGAGTGTAAAAAACAAACCTGCCAATCACGACAAATTACAATACCATATCCATTATCATTTTGAAGGCGGTATAGCTGCCTTCAAATTCAGGGATGACGATGAACTGCCTTACTATATCCAGCGCGAGTGCCTTTTAGCCTGCAGGGATCTGGCCGAGGAACAGTTATATTATGCTTCGTAAATTGTCATCATCGTAAAAAACTGATCCTAAACTCTCCTAAGTAGATGTCCTGCTGGTCCAGTCCGGCATTTCTCCTTGTATTCACGGATTTTCACACAACCTATTTAATTCGTGAAATTCGATCTAATTCGCGATAATTTGTGTTTAAATAAAAAATTTAACATAATACTTGCAACGTACGTTTTAAATACATACCTTTGGTTTATGATGTTACTTAAAGGAGATTTGGTTAAAGATGTGGTACCCACCAAAACGGAATTGGATGTGCTGCAAATACTGTGGCAACATGGTCCCAGTACCGTTCGTTTTGTACACAACAAGCTAAACGAGCACAAGGAAATTGTTGTGTACACCTCGACTTTAAAACTAATGCAGGTAATGAAGGAGAAGGGCATGCTGGAGAGAGACGAAACCAACATGAAGCATATTTACAGCGCCGCAGTACAGGAAGACAAGGTGAAAGGTAACCTGCTTGGCCGTTTTGTCGATTCGATGTTCAACGGATCGGCTAGTGATTTGATGATGTCACTGCTTGACAATGACAAAACATCGGCCGCAGAACTGAAAAAAATAAAAGAGTTATTAAACAAAATGGACGATGCTAAATAATTGGCTATGCATTTACTTTTGATAAGCGAAACGATGAATAAAATGATCACCGCATTTAGCTGGATGCTGATCCATTCGTTATGGCAGGGCCTGCTGCTGTCGGTTATTGCGGGGGCTTTGTTAATGCTTACCAAAAGAACCAGCGCCGCCCACCGGTACAATTCTATGCTGCTTTTATTTGTGATATTTATAGGCCTTTGCGGCTATACATTTTTTTGCGAATGGCAGCACACGGCAGTAAAAAGCATTGTTCCGGGTATAGCCGGTGGTATTGGCACGGGTGTTTCGTCCTTATTTTCAATCGATATTTACAACGTCAAACAGTTTAGCAAAACCTTTAGCGATTATTTTTCGGCAAATGCTCCGCTGATCGTGATGTTGTGGTTTGTTGTTTTTTTATTCAGGAGCGTAAAAATAATTTCGTGCCTGGTGTATAACCACCGGGTAAAGCATATGCAGGTATATGAGACTGAACCGTTTTGGACCGATGCTGTTTCAAAGTTTTCAGCCCGGCTCAAAATCAACAAGGCCGTAACACTGCTGCAATCGGGTTATATAAAAATGCCCGTGGTGATAGGCCACCTAAAACCGGTGATCCTTATTCCCGTGGGCCTTATGGCGGCATTGCCGGCTGACCAGGTTGAGGCTATTTTATTGCACGAACTCGCCCATATCCGCCGCAACGATTATTTTGTCAATTTTTTACAAAACATTGCCGAAACGGTATTTTTCTTTAACCCGGGTTTGCTATGGATCTCATCGCTTTTGAGAGAGGAGCGCGAAAACTGCGCCGATGATATAGCCCTCGCGGAAACGCAAAATAAAAAAGGCTTTATCCAGGCGCTCATCAGTTTTAAAGAGCATGAGCTTTATGGTTCAAAATATGCAACCGCTTTTCCCGGTAAAAAGAATTTTTTGCTGCGCCGGGTAAGCCGCATTATGGGCGGCGAGAATAAAATATTTGGCAGCGGCGAAAAGATATTTTTCATGGCGAGCATCATTTTGCTTGCGGGCATATTGGGCACCGCAGCGTTCGGCCAAATAAAAGACAAAATAGCCGCCACTGCGCCGGGGCACCAATATATAACAGCACATGATTTGATCCCGACAGACTCCATTGCGGCCTATAATAGTGTTTTAAAAATGACGGCACCCTTAAAACGCAAAAGGGCACGGCACGGCGAAAAAATGCGGGTTGGCATGGCTGTCATAAAACAGGAAGTACAGCAATTGGCTTCAGCAAAAAACAACCTGTCCATCGCATTGCAAAAGGAAGAGGCAAAAATGGATATAGTGAACAGGAACGAGCCCATGGAACCGGTAACCGTTGCCGAAAAAAAGCTGGTAAAGCTTACAGACCAGGAGCAAGCAAGAATTGACCAGGCACAGGCTATAAAAGACCAGATTGAAGCCCGAAAGGACCAGGAGCAGGCAAAAATTGACCAGGAGCAAGCCCGTAAGGACCAGGAACAGGCAAGACTTGACCAACTACAGGCACTGAAGGATCAGCAGCAAGCAAAGCTCGAGCAGCAAAAAGCCAATACAGATATGAACAAAGTAAGCGTGAACAATTAATAAATTTATATACCCTAGCCTGTTAGTTTATTGCAGAAAGCGCATCTGGGATAAGCTATAGGCAATAGTTCCATCAATTTAATTTACTTTTTTTAAAATTCATAGCAATATGAACAGGCATTTTATTGCCTTATATCAGCCTGAAATTCAATGTATATGTCAATGGGATAATTGGGGGCAGTTTACTGTTGCTGTAGGCGAAATTTTAACACAGAGATACAGAGGGGTACACAGAGAGCACAGAGAAAAAGAAGATATATTAAGTTAACTTATTGATTATTAAATTTTTAATATCAATAAAAATAGTGGTATCCGTGCCTGCTCTGTGTCTCTGTGTTAAAATATACATCGTTCATTTTTGAAATACCATTCAAGTACAATCACAAACAAACAACCCCGGTGAACCGGGACAATACTTTCAATATTAAAATTAAAAGATCAGAAAAAATGAAAACAAACTATTTAAAAAGCAGCATACTGTTAATAGCTGCGCTTGCATTAGCGACGGTTGTTAATGCACAAACTTCTGTTGATGCACAAACTTCGTCCAAAGAAGCTTCAAATGACGACAGGTATAACAACTACCATTATGTATCGGGTAATAAAAGTGCACGAAAGGAAGGTATCCAAATCAACTGGCATGATAAGGTTTACAAGATGGAGCTGTTTAATCACAAAATGACAGAATTTTACGTCGATGACGTAAAGATACCTGAGAGCAAGTGGGGAGAATACAGCACCGTGATCGGTGAGATACGCGAGCAGCTAAGGAAAGATGAAATCCAGGCTGAAAAAGACCAGGCGCAGGCAAAACTCGACGAGGCCCAGGCCCGTCGCGACCAGGCGCAAGCGCGGATTGACCAGGCACAAGCCCTGAAAGAACAAGATGAAGCCAGGCAGGACCAGGTACAGGCCCGCAAGGACCAGGAACAGGCACGGCGAGACCAGGAACAGGCTGCCAAGGACCAGCAGCAGGCGAAGATTGACCAGGAACAAGCTACAAAAGACCAGGAACAGGCAAAGCTTGACCAGGAACAGGCATTAAAAGACCAGGCACAAGCTAAAATAGACGAAGAGCAGGCCCGCGAAGATCAGCGGTTAATGAAGGAAATGATAGCTGATTTGATAAAAGATGGTTTTGTACCTGATGCGAAAAGTTTGCGGTCGATCACCATTGATTCAACAGGGATGACCGTGAACGATAAAAAAGTACCTGACGATATTTTTGCCCGTTATAAGGCAAAATACGCCAGGTTTGCAAACGGTAGTTTTTCTTATGGCGATGATGGAATGGGTGTTCATGGGATTCATATGAGCAGGCATGAATAAGAAATAAGGAGCCCGTGCTAACGTGATTCTCCTGTTTTAAAGGCAAAAAAGCCGGTTTTATGATGGATTTGTCATAAAAACCGGCTTTTTTATTCAAATAATTAAATTTTTTTACAGCGAATGTAACCTTATGAATTTCTGTGCCGTAGAAGAGGCATAATTTGATAAATTATATTACTGATAAATTATTTGATAAATTAACAACCAAAATCATGGAACACAAATTAAACACCTTTAAAGCTGACCTCTACAATGTTTTTGTTGAAGGCAATGCAAACAACATCCAAATGGCAAGAGTATTTGTTGTACTTGCTGTCCCTGTAATGATCATCTGCATGATTGCATTTCACAAGTTTAAATACTAATAATTGCTACAGCAATTAAGAACTGTTATAACAGATACCGCCACCTTTAGAAAATTTACCCGGCCGGGTTTTAGCAAAACAAACGGTGGCAAAAAATATCTTAAAAACAGCTTTTTTAACAACAGCACAAATTACAAGGGCTAACCTTAGCCCGTTATCGCAAGGATCGTTAAAGATCGCACCATATACCGGGAAAAGACTCAGCTTTTAAAGGGATCACTTTAAAACGGCAGAATTTATTAACCACCCGCGTTACCCTGGCAAAAGCAAAGCCGCATTACACGGTATCGCCGGCGCTAAACAAATCAATCAATTATTTTTGATCAACTGATTATCTGCTTCAAGGCTATTTTTGTGCTTACTGAATAGCTGGGAATAAGTGTAGTTGATATAGGAATTATAAAGGGACGGCATTCCATTAACATCGTAATAATAAAAACCGGAATGGTAGTTATTTAAAAGAGAGTAGCCCTTAATATATTCCATTACATTTAACGGAAAAGCCGGCCTGCTGAGATACGCCCCGATTGACCAGGTTTTAAATGGCTGTCTGCCATTTTGATTGTTGGTAAATGCCAAGGGTACTGTTTTACCGGGATTGCCGGGCAGGGTATGGCCGACGGTGGTTGGAATTTTAGATGGGGCTTTTGTTGATCCGACACTGGATGGAAAAAATTTGGCACATTGTACCAAAATTAAAGCTGCTCCCACAAAAAACATAAAGTTAAGTATTAGTTGTTTCATAGTAAGGTAGATTACGTGAATTAATACAAACAATGCTTCGTAGCAAGTATATGACTCAAAATTAACAAAAAAAAATTGAAGATGCCAAGGAAAAACACGGAACTTTCGTACGTAGTTTTACGTATTTTTTAATTCCGGGTAATTTCTGTTATTATGATGACAACAAAATGCCGATATTGTTTTGTGAATTTTATTTGTAACCTAAGGCCTGCAGGTTGAATAATTCGGCGTAGCGACCGTCTTTTTCGATGAGTTCGTGGTGGCTTCCAATCTCAATAAGTTCTCCCTTTTCAAGCACTAATATCCTGTCGGCCATGCGTACCGTACTAAAGCGGTGTGATATCAATACCGCTGATTTTCCTTTGGTAAGTTCCGAAAAACGTTCAAAAACCGAATATTCTGCCCGCGCATCAAGGGCCGAAGTAGGTTCATCAAGTATCAACAATTGTGCATTGCGCATATAAGCCCTGGCGAGTGCAACTTTCTGCCATTCGCCGCCCGAGAGTTCAACGCCTTCCGCAAAGCGTTTGCCCAATTGCTGGTCGTATGAGCCGGGGAGTTTGGCGGCAAGCGTGTCGGCCAGGCTTTGTTTGGCCGAAGCCTCTATCAGCGGCCGGTTATGCTGTTGGTTGATGTTGCCGGCAGCAATGTTTTGTGCAAAGGTCATTTGATAGCGCAAATAGTCCTGGAAGATGATGCCTACGTTCAGGCGGAGGTCCGCCAGGTCGTAGTCTCTCAGGTCAATCCCATCCAATAAAATTCGACCTTCTGTTGGGTCATACAGCCGCGCCAGCAACTTTACCAGGGTTGTTTTTCCAGCGCCGTTTTCGCCAACAAGCGCCAGCTTTTCACCGGGGTTTAAGGTAAAGCTCAGGTGCCGGTTGGCCCACCTTTCGGAATTGGCGTAGCGAAAACCAACATCTTCAAATACAAAGCCCTGTTTTATGCTTTTCGGAAAAGGGTGGGGATGATCAGCCAGTTTTATTTTTGGTTTGATATCGAAAAACTCAAAGAAGTCGCGCAGGTAAATTGCCCCCTGCGACATGGTGGTAAACCTGGTTAAAATACCTTCGAGCAAAGTACGCAACTGCCGGAAAGAGCCGGCAAGGAAGGCCAGTTCGCCAATGGTAACGATGCCTTCAACCGCCCTTATAATAATAACTACATAGGCGGCATAATAACCCAAGCTACCCAATATCGCAAAAAAGGTACCCCACAAAGAGCGCTTAACCGACAAAGTTTTGTTTGCCAGGTAAAATTTGCCCGATAACACTTTAAAGCGTTCGATAACAAACCCTGATAGATCGAATATTTTTACTTCTTTGGCCGTTTCGTCGCTGGCGCCCAGGTAGCGTAAATAATCTAATTCGCGCCGTTCGGGTGTTTGTCCGCGGGTGAGCGCATAAGTCTGATCGTTAAAATAAGATTCGCCTAAAAATGCAGGAATAATAGCGACGAGCAATAAAATGATAAGCCATGGATTAAAAGCCATAAGGCCCGCCGCCAGGAAACCCATGGTAATTAGGTCCTGCACCTGGCTCATTACCTGCGACAATAGGATGGTACGCCCTACAGTTTGCTGCCGGGCGCGCTCCAACTTATCATAAAACACCGAATCCTCAAACTGGTCCAGGTCGAGTGTTGCAGCATGTTCCATTATTTTTATGGAAGTATAATTGCTGAAGAGGTCGCCCAGTAAGCTATCTATCAGGGTAGTTGCCCTGCTAAGTGCATCGGTTAATATGGCGAGGCAAAATTCAATGCCTACCAATTGCCACAAATGGTGGGTGCTTGCCCCGTGTCTATGGCTAAGCAGAATCACCTGGTCAATGATCAGCTTACCTACATATAATAGCGATACCGGCATTGCCGAGCGCGCAATGCGTAAAATGGCGTTGACGATGGTCATCCAGGCGTTGGCGTGCCATACCAGTTTAAAAAAAGCGGGTAAATTTTTAAGCGCGGCCAGTCGGTCTTTTAAAGTAAGTTTATCGGTTCGTAAATTTTTTGGCGGGCGGGTTGTCAATATTTATCCTTATCAATTAATATAATATGTAAAAATAGCCAATTTATGGGGAGGTTTACTTGTTGACAGGTTTTGTGAAGCAGTAATGACAAAGCTGAAATACTGCGACCCGGTTGAATAAAAAAAAATCTCCTACTTTTGCCGCCATACCAGCAAATATGAATACTTCCTTAAAAAATAAATTCGACAGCATAATTTTTGATCTTGACGGCACCCTTTGGGATAGCACCGGTAATGTGGCCCTTGCCTGGCAGGATGCTATAGGAAAGGTAGATTACGTTGATGAGGTAATGACCGTTGAAAAGGTGAAGTCCATCACCGGGATGGCGTATAATGTTATATTTGATACGCTGTTTCCCTACCTCGATACAGAAAAACGGAATGAGTTAATGGCCCTGTGCGCTAAAAGCGAACTGGAGATATTGCATACCAAAGGCGGCGAACTTTACCCGGCACTAAATGAAACCCTTGCTTACCTCGCTTCGAAATACAAGCTTTTTATAGTAAGCAATTGCCAGAGTGGGTACATTGAGGTGTTTTTGAAGATCAGCCAAATGGGCCATTATTTTATGGGTCACCAATGTTTTGGAACAAAGGGCAATCCCAAAGCCGAGAATATTAAAGATATTGTAAATGACTACCAGCTTAAAACACCTGTTTATATAGGCGATACCATGGGCGATTATACCTCGGCAACAAAAGCCGGTGTACCCTTTATTTTCGCCGATTATGGTTTTGGGGTTGTGGAAACCGGCCAGATCGCTACCGTCAGTACATTCGGAGAATTGACGGAATTATTATAATTGATACCCGTGTGATCATCCTGTTGACACTGAATCTTGGATTTGCTATATTTGGCTATAAATAATGGTTTTATAGTCGAAACTGTAGCGCTTTTTTCTAATCTCTAATCCACCAATCTCTAATTAACTAAACCCAAATGCTTTTTCCCGAAGATTTCTTACACTACATCTGGAAATTCAGGCTGTTTGACCGGGCCGATCTACGGACGAATGATGGTGAGGAGCTGGAAATATTTTCTGCGGGCCTTCACAATTCAGATTCGGGGCCCGATTTCCAAAATGCAAGGATCAGGATAGGAGATACGGTTTGGGCCGGTAACGTGGAGGTCCACCTTTCCTCGTCCGATTGGAAAAAGCACGGGCATACCACCGATAATGCATACGATAACGTGATACTGCATGTAGTTTACCGGGACGATACGCCCCTGGTATTACCAAACGGTCGCCGGGTGCCTACGCTGGAATTGCAGAACCGCATCCCCGATGATCTTTACAACCGGTACCATAACCTCATTTTTGGTAGTCAAACCATTATTCCCTGCGAAGCAAGCATCGGGCAGGTGGACGAACTTACGCTGCATAACTGGTTAACAAGGGTATTGGTGGAGAGGCTGGAGAAAAAATCGGCGGCAGTTATTTCGGCATTAAATTTAAACCGCGGCGATTGGGAAGAAACCTTTTACCAGTTTTTGGCTGCAAATTTCGGGTTTAAAACCAATGCGCTGCCTTTTGAACTGCTGGCTAAATCAATGCCGCAAAATATCCTCGCCAAACATAAAAACAACCCTATGCAAATAGAGGCGC
>Ga0206878_10492_pt1 | contig 10302 bp, 10 predicted proteins | sample Alteio_BWOrgCont_8_FD_152621 | JGI IMG/M metagenome (GOLD analysis project Ga0206878, IMG submission 152621) | Enriched cells from forest soil in Barre Woods Harvard Forest LTER site, Petersham, Massachusetts, United States -... | ecosystem: Environmental > Terrestrial > Soil > Temperate forest >... | reverse complement strand
CGGCTTTCTCATCCGTCATCCCGCCGGTATCCACCAAAATAAAATGCCCATCCTCTGCGGCCACTTCACCATATTGCCGGTCACGCGTCATGCCTGGAAAATCAGTCACCAGTGCCGCACGCGTGCGCGTCAGACGGTTAAACAGGGTGGATTTGCCGACATTTGGACGGCCAACCAGTGCTACAACAGAAGAAACAACCAGCATCAGACTCCCAGCCTGCAGGCGATCAGCCGGCCGTCTTTCGTATAAATATAAACAATATTGTCAGCAACCAGCGGCGTTACGAGCACATCATTGCCGGCACGAATACGCGTGACCAGATGGCCACTGGTTCTGGAAAGCCAGTGGACCCATCCTTCCGCATCGCCCACTACCAGATGTGGGCCTGAGAGGGCAGGTCCCGTCAGCACCCGTGATTTGAGCTGATTCTGGACCCAGAGCAGCTGGCCTGCTTCCTTGCCAAAGGCACGGACCATGCCGCTCGTATCAGAAAGATAAATGGCATGCAGGTCTCTCGTGATCATTGTGCTGGTGGATACGGGGACAGCCCAGTCCACTGCACCATTTCGGCTGGCAAGGGCCGCAAGCTCACCCTGATAGGCGGCTGTATAGATCCGGTTGTCATCCACAACAGGATTTGCGGCAATATCCACCATGCGCTGTATTGGGAAAATGCCACCCGGGGTTGCGATGGTTTGCTTCCACTGCATTGCCCCATCGTCAAGACTGAATTTTCCGAGTACGCCATCCTGGAATCCTGCATAAACACTGTCTCCCGCGATCACGGGGGAGCTTGCGGTACGCAATATCATCTCCGGTGGATTTTCAGCCGTCGTCCAGCGCCGGATACCTGTCTCTTCCGAAATGGCAGCAAGATGTCCATCCACTGATTTAACCACGGCAAGCCCCGCCCCAGCCGCAGCAGGAGCCACTGCTTCACTGGGGAGCAGCGCTTTCCAGAGAATTTTGCCATTCTTCTGGCTGAGTGCAATCAGTCTGCCATCCTGGGTTCCCATGAAAAGTTTGCCAGCCCCCGCAGCGAGGCCGGAGCTGACCGTCATTTTTGTATTGACCTGGAAAATCTTCCTGCCACTGAAACGGTTGAAGGCACTCACCGTGCCATTTTTGCTGACCGTGAAAATCCGGCTGCCTGCAATTACCGGCCGCAGGCCTGCGAGCAAACTGCCCTGGCCGCCACCAGTACCCGTTCGCCAGAGAACAGTCACCGGCGGAGCTGTTGCAGGATGTGTCTTGAGCGGCGTGGGGTCCGGTGTGTTGTCCTTGTCCATCAGCGTGCTGCAGGCAGGCAGAATGAGCCAAACACAAAACAGCAGGGGCAAATACCAGCATCGAAATTTATTCATTGTGATTATCCTGTTTCTTTTACTTTGTTCGTGCCCAGACTGTCATATTTCATTTGCACGAGTGTCTTCAGTATACCTGATTCCGCTGGCAGTTCCCGAAACGCCAGATCATATGCTTCACGCGCACCCGCCAGATTTTTTTGCAGCAACAAAACATCCCCGCGAATGGTATCGCGCAATCCGCTGAATGCAGGATTTTCGACATCATTCAGCAGGGCAAGTGCTTCATCACCCTTGCCTTCGGATGCCCTGAGACGTGCCAGCCGGAGGCGTGCAATCTCCCGCAATCCCCGGTCAGCACTTTTGTGCATGGCCTGAACGAGCGCCGTTGAAGCACGACTGGAATCTCCCTGATCCAGGGCTTCCCTTGCCTGTATGAAGCGGGCCAGCGTGGCGTAGGGTGTTCTGCCATATTCTTTTACAAGGTTTGCAGCGTCCCTGTCTGTTGCCGCAGAATCCTTTTTTTGCACGTCGGTGAGCAGGTTTTCATAGGCGATCGAAGCCTCTACGCGTACCCGGTTCTGGTAATCCTGCCATTTGTGCCAGCCAAAGGTGAATATAAAAGCCACAAGCAACCCAAAGACCACCGCGGGTCCGTACTGTTTCACCAGTTGTTTCAGCCGTTCCAGCTGTTCCTGCTCTGTCAGATATTCCGTCAACCTGATTTGCTCCTGATTAAAAGGTAAAAAAATAATGCCGCGGGGATTTTCGCAGATTCAAGCATGCCGGGGCAATCGCTGAATCTGCCTGATCACTCCATCCAGCGCTTCTTCGGACAGAACCTGCTGTGGCGTCTCTTCGCGCAGATATTTGACGGTGACCGTATTGTCCTTCATTTCCTGTTCCCCAATCACAAGGGCAAGCACAGCTCCACTTTTATCAGCTTTTTTGAACTGGTTTTTCAGGCTGCCACCACCAGCATGCACAATGACGGTCATGTCTTTGACAAGGGCGCGGAGTCTTTCTGCAAGACAGAGGGCCCGGCAGGATGAAGCTTCATTCACAGACAGGATATAAACCATGGGAGCTGCCTGCGGAAGCTTCTGGCCAGTCTCCTGCATGAGCAGGATCACCCGCTCCAGCCCAAAGGCAAAACCGGTGGCAAACGAGGGATTGCCGCCCAGCTGTTCGATGAGGCCATCATAGCGTCCTCCGGAACAGACGGCATTTTGTGCGCCATCGCTGTTTGTGACCCATTCAAAGACGGTGCCTGAATAATAATCCAGCCCGCGAACGAGGCGGGTATTCAGCTGAAAGGGAATTGATAACGCCTGCAGATAGCGCTGCAGAGCGGCAAAATGCGCAGACGATTCTTCATCCAAAAAGTCTGTGAGTACCGGGACATCGGCGAGCAGTGACTGCATCGCCGGATTTTTGCTGTCCAGAATGCGCAGTGGGTTGGTGGTGAGCCTGCGTTTTGAATCTTCATCCAGCAGGTTTTGGTGGGTCGTAAAATAATCCACCAGTGCTTCGGCATAATTTTTTCGGGCAGATGCAGACCCGAGGGTGTTCAGCTCAAGCGACAAATGGGTATCAAGACCAAGTTTTTTGAAAATACAGAAGGACAGGTGAATCAGTTCGGCATCAATATCAGGATCCGCCATGCCAAAGGCTTCAACCCCACAGTGATGAAACTGGCGATAGCGGCCTTTTTGGGGGCGCTCATGCCGGAAAAAGGGACCGATATACCAGAGACGGCGGGTCTGGTGATACAAAAGCCCATGCTCAATCCCCGCCCGCACACAGCCAGCGGTGCCTTCAGGCCGCAGACTCAGGCTGTCGCCATTGCGGTCTTCAAAAGTGTACATTTCTTTTTCAACAATATCCGTGGCTTCACCCACGGAGCGTTTGAAAAGCTCTGTTTTTTCGACAATGGGCAGGCGGATTTCCTGGTAGCCTGCTGATGCGAGGGTGTCCCGCATGGTTTGTTCAACAAATTGCCATATTGAGCTGTCAGACGGCAGAATATCATTCATGCCGCGTATGGCCTGAAGAGTGACTGTCATGGCGGTGGCCTGTTCAGGTTACGGGTTTACGGCATCCGTGTCGGGTATGACGGGCAGAACCAGTGGGACATCTGGCGTCATGGTGCTGGATATTGCCGGATTTTCGGGGGTCGGGTCAACTGCGAGTGCAACTGTGGGTGTCTGGTCTGTGTTTGATGCCCCTTCGGCTGCGGCGGTTTCTGTGCCGGGCAGGAAGGAAGAGAGTTTGTCGCGAACGGCTTTGAAGGGCAGGGTATGCCATGAGAGGATGCCGGCCGTCAGCATCATGATGAGCACAGTGCCTGTGGCAAGATGAAGCCATGGCAGGCGTGAAAAAGGCTGGGGGATGTTTTTGACTTTGGGCATGCTCGGGGTGCCTGCTTCAACGACGAGGCCGGATTCGAGCAGGCCATTGTCGATGGCACTGTCTTCAAAATCCAGCAGGCGGGCATAGGCACGCAGGTATCCACGCATGAAGATGGCTGGCGGTGCCTTGCGGTAATCGCCGGTTTCGAGAATATTGATGAGATCAGGGTTCAGGCGCAGTCGTTCGGCGATATCCTGCAGGGACAGGCGTTTGGACTCACGCGCTGCGCGAAGACGCATGCCGAAAACAGGCTGGTCATGCGGGCTGGCAGATGATTCATTCATGGCGGTCACTTCCCTAGGAACCAGTTAATAATCATATCATAGCAGTTTCTGCTGCCATACTTATACCGGTTTTGTTAGGATGGCAGTTCTTTTTTTGGACCTGTCCAGGATCACTGCCATGTTTGCAAGCCTGTCGGAACGATTGACCCGGGTACTTCGGGATGTCACAGGCCGTGGAAGGCTCACGGCTGACAATATGGGGGATACCCTGCGGGAGATCCGCATTGCCCTCCTCGAGGCCGACGTAGCTCTCCCTGTGGTGCGGGATTTTATAGTCAGTATCGAACAAAAGGCCGAGGGTGCTGAAATCACGGCCAGTCTGAGCCCGGGGCAGATGCTGACCGGTCTGGTGCATGATGAGCTGGTGCATCTGATGGGCGAGACTTCCACGGGTCTGCCGTTGCGCTCCCAGCCCCCTGTTGTGATCCTGATGGCAGGATTACAGGGATCTGGCAAGACCACAACGGTGGCGAAGATTGCCCGCTGGCTCGCTGAGAATGAGAAAAAATCCGTGATGGTGGCAAGCGTTGACGTCTATCGTCCTGCGGCCATTGAGCAGCTGCGGGTGCTGGCCGGACAGACGGGTGCGGAATTTTTCCCATCAGCAGAAGGGGAATTGCCTGTTGCCATAGCCAAAGCGGCGCTGCATGCAGCCAAAGTTCAGGGCATGGATGTACTGATCATTGATACAGCGGGTCGTCTGCATATTGATGAAGAAATGATGGCAGAGATTCGTGAGATTCATGAAGCTGTATTGCCAGCAGAGACGCTTTTTACAGTGGACAGCATGATGGGTCAGGATGCTGTGAATACTGCGCGTGCGTTCGATGCGGCATTGCCACTGACTGGCGTTGTGCTGACGAGGACAGATGGCGATGCGCGGGGTGGGGCGGCGCTTTCTGTGCGGGCAGTGACGGGCAAGCCAGTGCGCTTTATGGGCACGGGTGAAAAACTCGATGCGATTGAACTCTTTCATCCGGACCGTGTGGCCTCCCGAATTTTGGGGATGGGAGATATTCTCACGCTGGTTGAGGAAGCAGAAAAAAAGATTGACCGTCAGGAAGCCGAGAAGCTTGCGAAAAAAATCAAAAAGGGCAAATCTTTTACGCTGGAAGATTTTCGCAACCAGTTGCGTGAGCTTGGCAAAATGGGTGGCATGGCCGGGATTTTGGGCAAATTGCCGGGGATGGGCGGAATGGGCAAAATGAGCGGCGCGCTTTCTGCTGGCATGAATGAAAAATCCGTGAAAGAGATTGAAGCCATTATTGATTCGATGACGAAACAGGAGAGACGGTTTCCATCGATCATCAATGGCTCGCGGCGCAGAAGAATTTCGCTGGGTTCAGGAACGAGTGTTCAGTCTGTTAACAAGCTGCTGAAGCAGTTTTTGGTGATGCAAAAAATGATGAAAAAACTTTCAGGTTCAGGAGGCGGCATGGGCAAATTGCTGCGCAGTCTTTCTGGCCGTCTGCCACCTGGTGCCATGGGTGGATTTCAATAATAAAAAATACGTGAATATCCCCGATGCAATCCCTATAATCCATGCGCCTGTCTGTACATCAAGGCGTTGCGCAAATTTTTACACTATACAAGGGGCGACCTGTGGTCGCTCCTTTTTAACGGGAAGCCGTCATTGCCAGACTGCGGAGCGCTTAGCCGCGGCAATGACAGGCCCTTGCTTGTGGCGCGATTATCCACAAGAATGTCGGGCACGCTATCACTTGGTAACTTAATTCAACTCATTGATTATAATGTATTTTCTATTTTGCACCCAAAAAATTGACGAACTGCTAAGCTGATTTTATGCAAGAAACTTCCTGATACAGGAAGTTTCGTGCTAAAATAGAGGGTATGATCAACCTCATAGACAGGATTATAAAAGCAGGTTTCGCTGATCGCATCCTTACCGATGTTGATCTCGATAACCTGTTTAATGGCACATCGGCCTCCCGCCATGGTCTGGTGAACAAGGCTTTAAAGAAAGGGGACCTTGTCAGGATTCGTCGCGGTCTTTATCTGCTTGCAGACTGTTATCGCCACAAAAAACTCAGTACATTTTTCCTCGCCAGTCGAATTTGTCCCCACAGTTACATTTCAGAGGAAAGTGCCCTCTCTTGCCATGGGTGGATTCCAGAACGCGTTTCTACTGTAACAGGCATAATTGCTCACGGCCGCACCAAAAAATTTATCACTCCATTTGGTGAATTTTCTTTCTATCACCTTCCTGTCCGGGAATACGAATTTCTGACTGGCGTAAGGCGCGTTGAAGAAATAAAAGACGAGCCATTTTTGCTCGCCTCTCCACTTAGAGCACTGGCAGATTTGGTGTATACAAAAAAAATTGCCTGGGAAGGCATGGAATTTCTGACTGACGGTTTGCGCATTGAGATTGACCAGCTTGAGCAAATCAATCCAGATCATTTTTCTGAAATTAAAAATGTCTATCGTTCAACTCGTGTATTACATTTTTTGGATCGTCTTAAAGAGGAACTTAAAAAATAATGGCCAGCATCATTGACGAAAGGCTTGAAACCTATAATCTCAATTCAATTGAAGAGGAAGAGAATGCTCTTAAGGAAATCCTGCAGGAGATTGCCCTCTATGGTCTTGCAAATGCCAACTTTTTTAGAGAAGCCATCTTTCAGGGTGGAACAGCGCTTAGAATTTTATATGGTTTGCCCCGATTTTCAGAGGATCTGGATTTTATATTAAAGAGCCCAAACCCATACTTTGAGTGGGAACCTTACATGGATGCCATTATCAGTGCTTGCAAAGAGTTTGGGGTTCATCCTGAAATTGTTGATAAAAGCCGCGTTCACAGCACAGTCAAAAAAATGTTTTTAAAAGATGACTCTATTGGAAAAATAATTGATCTATCGTTTGTCCACCACCCCGGAAGAAAACTTGCAATAAAATTTGAAATTGACACCAATCCGCCATCAGGTTCCAGTTCAGATATCAGGCTTCTCGAATTCCCACTCGATTATTCAATCGTTGCGCAGGACATTAACAGCAGTTTCGCAGGAAAGTGCCATGCCCTGTTATGCCGCAATTATATCAAGGGTCGTGACTGGTACGATTTCACATGGTATGTTGCCAGAAAAGTCACTCCCAATTTTGTTTTTCTTGCAAATGCGCTCTATCAACAGGGACCCTGGGCCGGGCAGGAAATTAATGTGACTCCAGCATGGTTTATTGACGCTATGCAAAAAAAGATCAGAAGCATTGACTGGAAGAAATCCGCAAGCGACGTTGAGCAATTTCTAAATACACCACAAAAACAAACATTAAAATTGTGGGGAGAGGAATTTTTTATTGAAAAACTTCACAGGCTGGGAAATATTCTTGTGCCCTGATGAATGGTGGGCACGCCGCCAGCAAAAAACGCTGTCGGCTTTACCCACCCTGCGCACCTTTAGCCATGCGAAAGGGCGCCGGTACTGCAGAGTCTTTCAGGGTAAAAGTTTCGAGTGATATATAATCATCCGTATACAGGGTCATGTTCATCAGCCGGTATTTTCTTCTGTGAAGCATTGACTCCACAAGCGAATCGACACTGTCATGAACCTCAAGCAGGCCACAATTCCGATTTTCCTCCATGGAGCGTGAAGGTGCACTGTCAAACAGATAATAAAATATTTTTTGATCCAGCTCTCTTTTTTTGGCAAAAAGCACCGTACCATGCATGGCTGAACCACACGCAATGCCGGTGCGGTTTAATGTGGAGATATGATTTTCAAAAATATATTTAACAACAGTTCCTGCAAAATCCGGGCGATAATCGCAGAGGTGTTTGTTGGACAACCTGGCAATGGTCTCATAACCTTCCATGCGGGTGGAAATTTCTTCGAACATCTCGTGTGGATTCTTTGGCAGTATGCTCCTCCAAAAGTATCCAAACCATGAGGCTGAAATTGATTTTGCATAATCCAGACTGAGCTGGGTCCCTCTCCTTACCATCTCTGACAGGGCGCCTGTAGACTCCACGATTTGCAGGTCATTCAGTTCTGCAGGCGGCGAGAAAAGTGCAAAAAAATCCTCATCTGGCATGTCAAGAAAATATTCCAGTGCATAATATACATTTCCGGCACAGGAAGATCCTCCGCCCCGAAAAGCATGCTGCCCTGCAAAGACATACCGTCCCATGTTCCCGGTTTTTGGCGGACGTGATGATTTTTTAAAAAACAGACTCATTTTTTATTTTCTTGTTTATTTGGAAAATCGCATCATCAACAGATGCTGCAAAAAGTTCCATTGTTCCCGAAAATTCATCTTGGAATCTTCGGCCCTTCTGGCTTCGAAGTGATAGGGAATTTCAAGGACTTTGCTGTATTGTCCCTTGACCAGAATTTCCATGAGAATTTTCCAGCTTGAGGGTTGCAGATCAGTACCTTCAATCACTTCGCGCAGCAAGCCAAAATAACCGCTGGTGCTGTCAGAAATACCCCGCAGCGGCTTGACCAGCAACCATGCAAGCCTTCTCGCGGTGAGGGAAACCAGCTTGCGCGAGAGGTTCAACCCGCCATCCGAACCGCCTTTTACAAAACGGCTCGGGATCACAATCTCTGATCCCGCTTCCAGTTTTTTGACAATATCCGGCAGCAATTCCGGCGGATGCTGCAAATCTGCATCCATGACCACCAGCCATTTCCCGGATGATTGTTTAAAGCCTTCTACCACAGCACTGCCCAGTCCGCGCATGTTGTGACGGTGAAAAAAAATCACTTCGCGATATTCTTCAGAAAGTTTCTGTAAAACTTCTGGTGTATCATCCGTGCTGTCATCCACAAAAATGATTTCATGCCGAATGCCGGCAATAGCAGAAAGAGCTGAGCTGATTCTTTGCACGAGCACAGCCAGATTGCTGCTCTCGTTATAGGTGGGGATGACAATGCTCAAATCCATGATCAGGGCAGCATTGGCGGATAAAACATACCCATGATGCCGTTTTTGGCAGCAGCCAGTTTTTCAGCCACTGACTTTCTCTGACAGTAGCGAATCTCCAGAAGCTTCATTTTGTCCGCCTGTTTCATCAGATAATCATCACTGGTACCAAGTTCATCCACCAGTTTGAGCGAAAGCGCTTCAGCTCCCGTCCAGTGTTCGCCTGTTGTGACTTTTTCAATGTCTGCTTTTTTCCGATACTCGCTGACGAGTGTCTGAAACTGCGTATGGATGGCTTCAATTTCTTCACGGGATTTTTCCCGTCCCTCATCGGTGTTGTGACCGAACAAGGACAGTGTGCGCTTGTAACGGCCCGCCGTAATCTGCTCAAAATCAACATGACGCTCTTTCAGCAGACGATGAAAATTCGGCAACTGCAGCACCACACCAATCGAACCAATCATCGCAAAAGGCGCTGCCACCAGATGATCTGCCACACAGGCCATCATGTAACCGCCGCTGGCCGCAATCCTGTCCACCAGCACCGTCAGCCGGATGCCTTTTTCACGCAGGCGCAGCAGCTGGTCTGTGCCAAGACCGTAGGCATGCACCATGCCGCCCGAACTTTCGAGACAGACAATGGCTTCATCATTTTTTTCGGCAACTCCCAAAATAGCGTTCACTTCCTCGCGCAGTGCACAAACCGCAGAGGCACGAATATCGCCATTAAAATGCAATACAAAAGCAGTTTTTTCTTTTCTTTTTTTGGAATGCTCTCCTTTTTTTTGCTTTTCCTGTTTTTTTTGTTTTTTCAAAACGGCGCGATATTCTTTTTTGGGCAGAATTTCAGAGAGCAGAAAGTCACGCGTTTGCTGATATTTGCCATTGAGATCGCGCACGGTCAGTTTGCCTGAAGCCTTTTTGCCCCGTCCTGCAATGGCAAAAATGCCAGCCACAAAGAGCAGTAACATGAGAACCGCCAGCAGAAATTTGGCAGCGAAAAACAGCAGATCCATGGAAGCGTACAGCATACAATATCCTCTTTTATTCTTTCCTTTTAGCCCGAATGGGCAGGACGCACCAGTAAAATGGTACGTGTACGGGGACGATAGTGTGGCCCCAGCTGTTTCAGAACCGTCTCTGTCTCAAGCCCAGGGACAGGGTGTGTAAACAACAGCTTTTCGAGGGGAAGCATGGGCTGGGGTCTTCGAAACATCAGCCAGCTGTAAGTTCCAGGAACTTCCTCAATGGTGCCTGTCCATACCGGCAGGGGACTGTCAGACAGTTGAACATGTGCCTGCCAGAGGCGCAATACCACGAGCCCCCGCTCCGGTTTTCCGGATTTGATCATCACAAGGGCAGGTTTTTCGCCAAGATAAATCGGTGCGACCAGGGGTAAATGTTCTGTACTTTGCAC
>Ga0206878_10146_pt2 | contig 10382 bp, 11 predicted proteins | sample Alteio_BWOrgCont_8_FD_152621 | JGI IMG/M metagenome (GOLD analysis project Ga0206878, IMG submission 152621) | Enriched cells from forest soil in Barre Woods Harvard Forest LTER site, Petersham, Massachusetts, United States -... | ecosystem: Environmental > Terrestrial > Soil > Temperate forest >... | reverse complement strand
CGATCATCTCTTTTTCCCTCTTATGCAGAACGCCACTAAGCGCAAACGCCGGGCTAGCTGCTGTGTGGGAAGAAGGCCGCTTGAGCCAGGTCTCGTCCACAGCACAGATATCGCCTTCACTCAAGATCACGGCTCGCTCGATTACGTTCTGTAACTCACGGACATTTCCGGGCCAGCCATAAGCTCGGAACAAATTGAGTGTCTTGTCATCGATTGCCCTGAACTTCTTGCCGGCGTTTTTTCCGAAACGCGTAATAAAGTACTCGACGAGTAGAGGAAGGTCATCTGCACGTTCACGCAGCGAAGGCACGACAATGGGTACGACGTTCAGGCGATACAGGAGGTCTTCACGGAATTTGCCTTGGGCCACGAGCACATCCAGATCGCGATGAGTTGCCGCCAACACTCTCACGTCAACAGAAATTGCGGTGTTACCGCCGACGCGTTGGATCTCGCGTTCCTGCAGCACTCTTAGGAGAGCGATTTGGATATCCAAGGGCAGGTCGCCCACTTCGTCCAGAAAAAGGGTTCCACCACTCGCCGACTCGAAGCGACCCAAGCGACGTTGTGTCGCGCCAGTGAAGGCTCCCTTTTCATAGCCAAAAAGTTCGGAAGCTATCAGTGATGGCGGGATGGCAGCACAATTGACCCCGATAAATGCCCGTGACGCCCGCTTGGATCGCTTGTGAATGGCGCGCGCAATTAATTCCTTTCCTGTGCCGGTTTCGCCCAGAATGAGAACTGTGGAGTCGGAAAGCGCCACCTTCGTCACTTGGCGGAGGACCTTGCGAAGGACTTCTGAGGAACCCACAATATCCTCAAACATCGAGTCCCGATCGATTTGCTCTCGCAATGCTTGGTTCTCGTTGCGTGTCCTCTCTTCAGCTTTAACTCGATCATCGATGTCAGTTCCCGTCGCATACCAGCGAACAACGCTACCCATCTCATCGCGGAATGGGTTGAATCGAACCAGGGACCAGCGATACTCTCCGTCCTTACGCCGCGCTCGATGCTCTAGTTCGAACGGAAGTCCACGCGAGAGACCAGTCGCCCGTTGTTCTTTGAGCTTTTCGAGACCGTCGGGATGAGAGAAACGTTCACGGAAGCCGGACGTGAGTACATCTTCGGCCGAGAGCCCCGTATAGTCGAGCATCGCCTGGTTTGCATAGATAGGAACGCCGCTCGTATCTAACACCACAATTGTCTGCGGAATGGCGTCGGTGATCCGGCGCAGTTCGCGATCCTCTTCTCGCAGCTTCTCTTCAATCTGCTTAAGGTCATCGATGTCGGTTTGAACTCCGTACCATCTGACGATTTTGCCAGTCTCGTCCCGCAGGGGCTCGACACGCATAAGAAACCAGCGAAATACTCCATCATGGCGGCGAATACGTCCTTCAACTTCGCCTGGCTGTCCCGATGCCAACAACTCTTGTCCTTTGGCTACGACGCGGGGCAGATCATCCGGATGAACTGTAGGTTGCCATCCATGGACACGCGAATCCTCCGGAGAACAGCCCGTGTAATCATGCCAGCGCTTGTTCAGGAACTCCGTAGAACCATCAGGTCGAGTGCACCAAACCAAAGTGGGAAGCGTGTCGATGACCTGCCTAAGATTATCCTCCGACTTTTGGGAATCGACCGAGAGCATATGTCCCGCCTCTCACCGAACTAGAATTTGCCGTTGCTATTTTTCCATTGGTCGCGAGGTGGAATCGCTCCGAGCGTGTCCCAGTGCTCCGCGATCTTGCCGCTTTCAATACGGAATAGATCGTAGATGGCGGTGGGTACGCCACCGAAGGTAGCCTCAGCAACGACAAGGACGAAATTACCTTCGCCTAGCACCATATGCACACGCTTGTAGACGACCGCCCGCCCCTTGGCGGCAAGAGCCTGTAGACCGGCAATCATGCCAGGTATGGTGTCGGCGACCCATGGATTGTGCTGAATGTATTCGACTCCGTTGAAGTAGGTCGGAAAGGTCTCGCGACGGCCTGCGAGAAGGTCGTCCATGTAGCGTTGCATGAGCGCCTTATTGGCCTCTGTCTGGTCGTGATCCGACACCTCAGTGGGGCCGTCAATCATAGTGTGTCCGCTTGGGCCGGGTTCGGTCGCGGTCTCCTGCAAATTGTCCCAGTGCTCGACGATCAGACCATCTTCGAAGCGAAAGATGTCGAAGCCGATGCGTGGCCCGAAGAAGTTGTATTCGGTGTGAGCGAAGACATAATCGCCGTCTGCAAAGACACGGATGGTGTTGACTGATGCATCGGGCGGCATGTTCTGAATGAGGGCAGCCACCCCTTCAGGGCCAGGTCCCACCTGTAGGTTGTGCTGGATGTACTTGTTCGGGTTGACATACGCGAACGGGGCTGGATTTTTAGTCTCAAGCGACTTCAAGAGATCGACGACCTGCTGTTTACGGCTAGGGGGCATGGGCCCTCCAAGGGCAAGTTCATCCTCTGAAATAATGGACCATTCGGTCCTTTATTTGCAAGTCCTCAAGTGAACTGACCGATAATGTTGCAATGGGACGACGAAAACTGTTCACCCGAGAGGATGTCCTCGATAAAGCAATCCCAGTCTTCTGGAAGCATGGCCTCGCTGAGACGAGTGTTCAGGACCTTGAACAGGCCACAGGTGTGCGCAAATCTGGCTTATATGCGGAATTCAAGGACAAAGAAGACCTGTTCGTGGAGAGCATGCGCAGGTATTTCTACGTCCTGATGACACGCGGACACCTGACGAAACAGCCTTTAGGTTGGACCAATGTAGAGAGCTTTCTGAAGGTCTGCTATGGGAGTTGGGGACAGAAGGGCTGCTTCTCGGTGAACTCTATGCGCGAGTTCGCAGACCTCCCCCCAAAAGCCCGCCAAATCATGGTCGCGAGCGTAATGAAAGCCCATCATCTGCTCATTGACAATCTAGCTGCAGCGCGTGGAGCTCGTGACGATAATGATTCGCTCGCCGGCCTCGTCATCACGTTCTTTAGCGGAATTTGCCTTGAGCAGAACCTCGGTCCTGACCGGGCCCGGATCACAAAAAAGATTGAAGACTTCATGCAGTTGATTCGCGCAATCTGATCAGGGTGGCTGACGAGTTGGCGAACTATCATCGCCACATCGTAGCGTCGTCGGCGTTCCAAAGAGCGGAGATGGTTAGCGTGCCAGCTTCTCAGCATCGATCTGATCGCTGTTCCGATCACTGGGCGAGATCGCCCGCAGCTCCCGGACGTTCGCCACGATCACTTCATGCCCAAGTTCCTGTAGCTGCTCGCTGATCCAGATCGAATGGGTCCCAGCTTTCATCGCCACGCGAGCGTGCGGAACATCTGTAAACCACTTCTCGATCGCCTTCGGTGTGGTTCGGAATCGGCCTCGGTCGACTACTTCGCCGTCCCGGTTAAGGGTGCAGTAATGGCTCCAAACATCGCCAAGGTCGATGCCAATAGTAATCTCCACCCTGGCGTGTCTGCGCGGAACTTCTGCAATGAGGTGCTGCGCTGGTTTTTTCATGAGAACAGTGTCCTGCTTCTGGAAGACCTGCTCATTCCATTTCTCGTCACGAATCAGCGAAGTTCCACTGTGCGCGTTTCCCGTCCTTATGCCGCGAGGAAAGGTTGGAGCAGATTTCAATGAATGCATCGATTGCTGCCGCAGTGATTCTTGTCAGTTCTGGAAGGTCGCTTGATCCTTCGAGTTGTTCTTCAAAGACTCGCAGCCAGCAGTCTGCCGCAGCGTGCGCTGCATCTTCGCCATAACTCGTCCGTACACACCAGTAGAGAGCAGCGAGCCAGCGTTCCGCGTCCAACGTGAAGTTCTCCAGAGAGCAGCGGAATTTTGAATTGGAACTGGCGGGAACAAGATGCCCGTCCATGACAACCTCCAAGACCTGATGCTGACTCCGTCTCACGCTGCAGCTTGTCTCAACACATCTTCGACTTTAGCGTCCAAGTCGCGAGCCACGCGCATCGCATCGCGATTTCCATAAGGGGCCAGGAGGCTGGCCATCCGGTCATACGAAATATGCACGCCATCAGCGCGCTCATCCACAAGAACGGTAACCGGAGCATACGAGCCGGCATCCGGAACACGCTTCGCCATTTCTTTCATGATGAGAGGATTTCCAATGACCAGACGAATGATTCTGGATGTGTGATGCTCTGTGCCCTGGCGAACAATCATCCCGTGATCGAACTCGACAAATTGCATCAGACCGTTCTCGCCCAGGACAGGTTGTATGGCGGCCTCTAGCTCGGCTGCAGTTGTCGCTCGCTGCGTTGCTTGCCAGAGCTCTGCCATATTCGGGTGACCGATCGATGCCTTGATGGCTGCAACGACAGCGTCGAATGGCTTCGAGGAGGTCACTGAAAACCGTTCCATCTCAACTTTTCTGATCATTCAGACTCCTTCGCCTTCGTTTGCGATACCAAGCGACGGCGTTTTGCCTGAAGATAGCGGAGCTGCCTCTGATCGGCCGGGTAGCCTCCCTTAGGGCGTCCGGCAGTCATCGCAATTGGCGACCCAGGAATTCGCTCGTCCGACCGTTGGCAAGGTGAGCCGCGGCGGCGTCGTAGTGTTTTCCGTTATGACGGGAGAAAGCATGACTCTGCCCTGGATAGTTGTACACCGTCGCATTTGGTTTCTTAGCAAGTGCCGCTTTAATTTCCGCTTGTGTGGCTTTGGATATGAACTCATCCTCCTCGGCCAGGTGCATAAGGATGGGCGCATGGAGCCCATCGACCTCTCGCAGATATTTGTCGGTATCGGCGCCGTGATACCAGACCGCGGCGTCGATGCCGTCGTTGCGCACGGCTGTCATGAAGACCATCAGCGCGCCGAGGCAATAGCCGAGCAGGGCAACCTTGCCGTTGCATTCCGGCAGGTTGCGTACCGCGCCTATGGTGTCCTTGATGTCCTTTACGCCGGTATCTCTGTCGTAAGCCGAATAGAGGCGAAGGCCGTGGTCCCAGTCAGCTTCGGAGGTGACATTCAGGTCGACGCCCGGCTCTTGCCGCCAGTAGAGGTCTGGGGCGACGGCGAGATAGCCTTGTTCCGCCAATTCATCGCAGTGCTTGCGAATGTCGGCGTTCACACCGAACAGTTCCTGCAGAACGACAACAGCCGGAGCCGGCGAGGTCTTCGGTCTCGCGATGTAGGCGGCGAACGTGCCGCTCTGCCCTTTCACACTGATGTGATCCTTCATTTCGCCCTCCGCAGGCGGCTAGTTCCATGCCAGAATCTCCGCCGACCGGGACTGAATAGGCGGAGATCTGTCTGAAAGAATATGGCTACTCACCTGATGGCGGTGGCAGCCTCTTCGATGAGCTTGGCTGTTTCCTTCGGGAAAGACATATAGGCCACATGGCTCGACTTCACTTCGATCGTCTTGGCCTTGGCGCGCTTCGCCATCATGCGCTCCTGTTCCGGATTGATTGATCGGTCTTCGGTCGCCACCATGTACCAGGTGGGCTTGTGCTTCCAGGCGGGATTTTTGACCTGATGGGTGAAGGAGTCAGTAGAAATCGGCACCTGCGCTATAGCCATGAACTCCGCCTCATCCCGAGGAATGTCCGCTGCGAAGTCGGCCGCGAAATGTGCCTGTTCTATCCACCAAAGCCCGTTGCTGTCCGGTGTGAACGCCTTGGAGGCTTGCGGTACAGCCGTTTCGATCGATGCACAGCTCTCACCCTCATCGAGAGCAAATGCGGCAATATAGACAAGCGCCGCAACGCTTGGATGATTGCCGGCCTCCGTGATGATGGACCCACCGTAGCTGTGGCCGACCAGAACCACTGGACCACCCATGGCATCGATTGCGGCCTTTGTGTACTTTTGGTCATCGGCGTACGAAGTCTCGGGAGGCTGCGCCACCGACACCTTGTAGCCATCATTCTTGAGGATGTCAGCGACCCGTTTCCAGCCAGAACCATCAGCGAAAGCTCCGTGCACCAGAACCACGTTCTTGATATGTTGACTCACGACCATTCTCCTTTGCGGTAAAGATCCACTCGATCTTGGGAGATAGGTTGATCTAAGCAGGCAATGTCATTCTTGTGCGATTTCACTCATTTTGTCGTTTCCTATCGCGACGCTTGGGTCGCGCCTTCGTTCCCGTCATCCAACGCTGACGGAGACGCTATTGGAGAAGGAAATCGGCCGTGTATACCTTCTTGAGCGATAGGCATTGCTGACTGCAGATCTACGGTCAACCGGTGCATGTGCTCGTTAAGCCATCGCATGGGCGAGGTCCCGACGACCGCACGAAACGTCCGGCTGAATGCGGCCTGGTCTGAGAAGCCGCTTTCCAGGGCAATCTCCGAAAGCGGTGCCGAAGAGGATTTCAGTAGGAACTTCGCGCGCTCCAGCTTGCGGGCGATGAGATAGCGGTGAACAGGCACGCCGAAGGAGCGCTTGAAGGAGCGACAGAAATGGCTCACGGAGAGGCCGCACTCCTCAGCAAGGTACGAAAGCCGAAGCTTACCATCCAAGTTGCTGTCGATCAATTCCATTAGGTAGCGCTTCTGCCAAGGCGCCAGACCTCCCAGATAGATGGGCTTCGTGGGTCCTACCTGCCCATAAGAAGCAGCGATATGGCTGCAGAACATCCAGACGAAATAGTCGAACATCAAGTTGCATACCCGCCGCTCCGCGCCTAACCACGGCAGTGCGAACTTAGTTAGTTGAAGCAATACATCGTCTCTAATTCCCTGCGTGCATGGCAGGTCGCCGATCCGATGCAGTTCATTGTCATCGGTAAATGCGTTAAGGGTTCTGCGCGGCAGATTAAAGTGGACAGAATCGAACCCAGTGGGACGCACACCAATCGGATTTGCCTCCAGATCGTAGATGGCGACTCCGCCGCGCTCCCAGTAGTGGATCGGAAGGAACTTTCCATCAATCCACGTCCCCCACCCCTTGGGTTCCGACTGTTGAAGCAGATGCACGCAGATCGAGAGTCCACGTTCAGGTCTTACAGGCGCGGTTGGTTCAGGTAGCCCGCTAGGAAGCGAAATCCGGGTAATTGCCATTTGTGCGCTCTCTTTAGACCCCAAGAGCACGGACGCCGCATTATTGGATTGAAAGCACCTTCCGAGATTATTGCCGGAGTTTAATATCCCTTGCGGCTGCTCGGCGTTCATAAACCTCCTCACGTGGCGGATACAGCAAGCGTTCAGAGAGGCTCCTGGTATTCAAATCAAAATGAAGAGCCAACGATACTCAGGGTTTCGACATCGGGCGCGCCAGGGAACGATCTGCGTGTCTGGTGGCTGCGAATTACCGGGAACGCATCGAACCCACACGCTTGTTCTGAAGCGTACCAAGAAAAGAACGGTCATTCTTGTGCAGAATGACCACCCTTGAACGGGATGGCTACCAGAAATGCCGGTGCCGGAGAGGATTCACGGTCCGGTCACAGGTCAAAGGGTGTCCTTTTTGACTCGGGAATTCAGTCTGAATCGACAATTAAGGCGAGTGAGGTCAATCCTCCGAACCGGGTTGCGCGGTACCATCCGGCTAGCAGTGCGTCTCGTGGTGATATCGGAAGGGCTCTCGGAGGGCGCATCAGTGTCTAGTCAAGTAACTAGAGAGCACATCCTTCAGGTCGGGCTCAATTTGGCAAGCACAGAGGGGCTCTGCAAGATCACCTTTGGTTCAGTCGCCAGACGCGCAAGCCTGTCAAAAGGTGGCGTGGTTGGGCATTTTCCACATTTGGGCGATCTAAAGCGGGCCATTCTCGGTGTTGCATTGGACCTTTGGAGCCGTACCTGCCTCGGAGTCGACACTGGCGTTGGAGGCGGACTGCCGTCGCTGATTCGATACTTAAATGTATGGATTGGATGGACGAGAAGGGCAGGACTGCCGGGCAGTTGTCCGCTCGCTCAAGCCATTGTTGAGTTGAGTTTCTTGCCGGGACCTGTTCGAGAGGCTGCCGCTGCGGCGGAATCTGTCTGGCGGCAGACCCTTATTATGTTGATCCGTGATGCGATCGACAAGCGACACTTATTGCAGGATACCGACGTCGCCCAGTTGGCGTGGGACTTGCTCGGGATCTATCTGAGCCACCATGTCTCCAGCCATTCTCTTCGGGACCCGGACGCAGACAGAAAAGCACAGTTCTCGGTGAAGCGGATCGTTGCTTCTATAGAAGCACCTAGCGAGAGCGCAACTCACCATAGACAAGGTCGTCAGTAGCAACCGTGCCAGGACCGTTCAGCTTGCGCCATCGAAACGGCGTTGTCCCTTCAAGCGTGGTAAACGCGCGTGTGAAGGCAGCCTGATCGCAGAATCCCGACCGAAATCCCACCTCTGCCAGACTCAGTTTGGGTTCGCGAAGCAGATTCTTCGCCGTGTCGATTCGAAGCTTGATGAGCCACTGATGAACTGAAGTGCCAAAGCTCTGGCGAAAGCAACGAGAGAAGTGACTCGGGGAGAGCTGACAGGCGGTTGCAAGGTCCGCAATTCTAATGTCGCCTTCAAGATGCGCACGCAACATCTCCTCTGTGCGAATCTTTTGCCAGATCTCTAGGCTCGGCTGTGCCCGGAGAATTCCCTTACCGTTTCCATAGTGTTGCAGAAGATGTGCGCTCACAAGAAGTGAGACATCTTCTAATACAAGCTTGTTGAGCGGTTCACGGTTGCGCACCTGACTGAGGATGGTCTTGGTCAATTGAGCAACGACGAGGTCCCTTTCAAAAAAGACCATCCGAATCGAATCAACCGGTGCAATCCTGTTGTCTGCTGCAACTCTGTCCAGCAGGTCGCGCGACACATAATAGTGTAGATAGTCGAAGGGACCTGCCGCCCACATCTCCATCGGCTTCATAAGATCGATTACCGTTGTTGCGAATGCGATCGAATGAGAAACGCCGACCTCTTGGCCGGCGATTCGTGCACGCCACCTCTCAACCGGAGTCGGAGCTAAAGCCACGCAGATGAGAATCGCGCGGTCCTCGCGATAAACCGGCGCCCGCTGCATCTCCATCGGTCCACCCTTGAGCCGGGTGAGCGCAAAGTCGGGCACGCCAAAGACATTCTTGAGGGAGCAATCATAGAGCGGCGTCCGGAAGACGTCGGCTAGGTTGGCACCGTAGAGCTTCCGAGTGTGATCCGGACCTGTCAACAACGGCTTCTCCGCAAGATTTTGCACGCGAGCCATACTCACCCCGTTCGGGCAACAGCTTCAATATAAAAGAGCTAGAAAGGGGCGTCCATGCTCCTCCAAAGCAGAGTAGTTCAACTCCGAGGGCGCTCTCAACAAGTGCATTGTCCGAAGTCACTCGTCGAGGTCGGATCAATGCTAGGCAGTCGGCTTCTCGTCGGCCTTGCCGAAATTAGGGCGAACTGACGTCTGTACCCGAGCCTGTACCCGAGATACGAACCTGTACCCGAGATATTGGTCACGACGAAGCTTCTTCAAAGAAAAGTCCTCCTCGTCATCTTAGTGAGCAAGAAACTTTCCTGCCTGTCGGAGATTGCCCGCGAGGACGTGTTCCGCGAACCCTGTCACAGTCAGACGAGCCATCTCGCGTTTTCCGGCATTCGGGTTAACGCTTGCTTGCTCCCCGTGTCGCGATTCCAGCGTCTTCACGATTACCGATCCCCCCGTCGCCAGCGTTCCTGCAATTTCCACAATAAATCTTCGTCTATCCATGCTCTCTCGAACACCTACAAGTGCAACCAAAAGTCCAAATAGGTTGCTGTTCAGGCCTCCACCTCAGCCTGTTTGTGCCTCTGTATTTTGCGGTCGCATTCTTACCGCCTTTCGCCGGCGGACTCAACATTGACCTTCTGTTAGTCGCCATCTTGCGCAAGCGCTCGGAGATATTCGGAACAGGCAACGCTGCCCATTTCGAATCAGCAATTCCACAAACCTGGACCGGCCCCGTCAATTCCACCGTCTGATTCGCTCGGCCAATCGCCTAAATCTTCGCTTTCGCGCTCAGCGCCGGGAAATGCGTTGCTTTGACCCAGCTCAGTATTAGCGACAATGCTTCACTCGCCTCGTCAAATTCTATCGAAGATCTCTCGAGCAAAGAGTAAGCGAATTCGCAAAATTGGAGTGGATTCCGCAAGAAGCAGCGGTTGAAGCCGTGATGAGATAAGCGCATACCGTTTGCGAAGCGGTGTTCCGCAGGAGGTAAGCCATGCTGGGGCCTTTTCAGACAATGTCGGTGCGCGGTGAAGGCGGCGTCCTCTTCGTGAATATCGCGGCGCCGCCACTGAATCTCATCGGACCCGAACTGGTCGGGGACCTTGTCACCCTCATCCAGCAGGCGGAGGCCGACGACGACGTCCGCGTGATCGTGTTCAAGAGCGCTGACCCCGACTACTTCATCCCCCACGTCGACGTGACTAGGGTTGCCGAATACCGGGACAGCGCCGCGA
>Ga0206878_10490_pt1 | contig 10418 bp, 8 predicted proteins | sample Alteio_BWOrgCont_8_FD_152621 | JGI IMG/M metagenome (GOLD analysis project Ga0206878, IMG submission 152621) | Enriched cells from forest soil in Barre Woods Harvard Forest LTER site, Petersham, Massachusetts, United States -... | ecosystem: Environmental > Terrestrial > Soil > Temperate forest > O... | reverse complement strand
TTAATATATTCATTATCAATTCACGATTTCTTATAGGCTTGCCGGGGATCACTCGGGGTTTTAGGGAAGGCCATAACCAATTGCCGTAACTTTACCAACTTGGTTAGATATTGCCCTCTCAACGTTTCTGGCTTTCTTTGTAAGATTTCAGCTAACACCGCAATCGTAATGTACCTTTCAGAACAAATATCCAGAATGATTTTATTCACTGCTTCTGGGGAAATACGCTTTTTTGTTCGTACTTCAACAGCAAGCTCGAACAAACGTGACTTTAAATCGTTTGAAATTATTTCAAGATTATCCACAATGGGATGGTTAATATGTTTACTAATGAGACAACCATCATTGTCGCGCTCACCATTGTCGTTATTCGCTAGGCTCGTATCGCTATTCGCTAGGCTCGCATCACTATTCGCTAGGCTCGTACCGTTATTCGCTAAGCTCGTATCGTTATTCATAGAGCTCTTCATAATTTCTGGCAGAATTGCGTTTGTGGAATTGCCAAATACATCTTCTGGATTAGGGAGGGCAAGGCCAGGAATATGGTATACTGCCCCCCTGCTAGAGCCTGTTTGTTTCAGAAAATTCTTACGAACCAAATCACGTAATACTCGACTCAAATCCGCTGTATGTAATTGGGTATGAATCTTTAATCTTTCATGTGTTACCGTGCCTTCTGAGGCTGCAATTGCAAGCGCAGTTCGAGCAGTTGGCTCAAGTTGATCATATGAATCCCTAAAAAGAGAACGGAGCAGCTCAACTATATGTGTCGGAAACAAGTCAACCATTCGCATAGAAAGCAATGTTTGTTCATAAGGCTCTCGCTGTTCTTCCAGTTCCGGAGATCTCCAGTTATTATCTTTCCAACCCGCCAGAATTTTAGGAATTCCAGAACCTGCCTGATCCCCAATACCAACATATCGAAACATTTGATGTAAAAGTCGATTGCGACAATCATGATGCCCACCTTCCAGAGCAGCATCTAATGGAATTCGCAGTAACCCTGGATTTCTGAAGCCAAACATATCCGGTCGTTTAACCACAAGCACAGATGCTCTTTCAGTATAATCTGCATGCACTAAAACATTTACAAGAGCCTCTCGCAGTGCGATATGTACTGAGGTTTCCTCGCGCCTTTGATCTCCATCCAAAACAAAAGGTATCTTTAAATTATCGACAAGTTTCAAATAAACTTTGCGATAAAAATCATATAAATTTCCTGACCAGGTACCATCCAGGGTGACGCGATCCAGCCAACGCATTTCAGTTTTTGCCTCTATCCGTTCTTGATAATCAAGCATATAAAAAGGTAAGACCTCTTGAATCTCTGGATGAGATCCAAACATTAATAAGCCAGCAAGTGTAAGACCTTCCTCCTTGGTTTCTCTATTGGTTCTCCAAGCACCTATGCGTTTTAAAAATTCCAAATCAGGTAACTGGTTCCAAGGATTATCAGGGGTACGATTAACAAACACTTGCCGATAATTACGCAACGTAGGCATATGAAGGTCGTCTATACTAAAACCCTTTAAAATTCGATTATCCCGACTATCCTCTACTTGCTCGGCTAACATGCGCTTTACTGCTTCATCACTTAATTTTTGATCTGCCTCATGTAATCGTTGATAAGCATTGCCACCAAAAGGATTTCCATTCAGATAAACTGGTTTCTGTTGGCGAGTAGCTCTTGGAATATAAATCTGTAAAATCTTTTTGCCGTCAATGGTGGTTTCTTGAATATGATGATTGGTCAACAGATTTACACTGACTTTGTTTTTATTATTTGCAGCATCGACCAGCTCTTTACGAACCTTATTAATGTTTTTAATGCCGTATACATCAAATGTATCTTTTTTTTGCCGAATTCCTAACAGCACTGTCCCACCCGAGGTATTGGCCATTGCAGAATAGGTCACCCAAAACTCATTCGGCAATTGTCCATTACCGTCTGATCCGGCAGCAGTTTTGCATTCGAGTTCTTCTGACTCGGAAAGTAAACTAATATCGTCAAGGGTGAGCAATTTCATTATCATTTGGCTCTCTTCAAATAGGCAGACACAGCGGCCAAACAGCGATGTTATCAATTCAAAAACAAGTTATTTCCCTTTGTTTCAAACAAACTTAAATAACTGTCATCTTTATCAATCAACTGCATGACATAATTCAGTGCGCCAAGTATAACCGATTTATTGAACCCATCCATCCTCGCCTTAATCACCAACCCACCCAACTCAATTTTACACACAATAAAATTGCCACATAAAAACAATAATCTTAAAAACTTAAACGCCATTACCGAATCATCCAATTTTAAAAAAACTACAAAGCAAAGTCTTTATTCCTGCCTGACAACGCAAGCACTAAGGAAGCATCTGTTTATAAAAAATTTTTGTAACCATTCACCACAATTATTCACTAGAGCTCGAGCGTGGCTGGAAAAACAATGACTCATCTAACTAAACTACTAATTAGACTTTATTTAACCACCTCTGTTGAGTCTTACGTGTCGTTACGATGATGCTCTTCATTTTCCTGATGTGTGATTTCATCTACAAAAGTTTTAATTTGATCTTTCAGTTCAGTATCAGGGATTAGCTCTTCATGTGTTAGAGGTTGCCTTGTATATGGATTTTCGTTTTTAATTGCTAGAGCGCGCTCAATAGAACCTCTTTCAAATTTTATATGTGGCACCCTAGGATCAAATACCGGATCTGTCATAATTTCAAAGCTTAACTGACAAAGATACTCTTCTGGAATTATCCCTGGATAGTTTTCTAATTGTTCTTGATTTGAATTTAAAACTGTAGCAATAGGTGGAGCATAAATAGGATGAGCTCCTTGATTTGTAACAATTTGAATAATTTCTGCCGGAGTAAATTCTAATTCAGATAAAGTTCTATAGTGTTCTCGTATTATAGCTATATTTCTGGAGCCAGTTTCAGATAAAGTTCTATAGTGTTCTCGTATTATAGCTATATTTCTGGAACCAGTGCTTGCACCTGCAATCTGCAGAATTTGCTGTGGAGTAAATTGCAGTTCCTCGAGCCTTCGTATACTTCGCTCTACTCTTTCAATGTTGTTCGGCATAATTAATCTCACTCTGCTCAATAATTAATAGTGTAGCATACATTTTTAAGCATGGTGCAACCGCTAAAGCAATAGATTATTATTACTTTTCAGTAAAGAATACACCGGGCAACTTCCCATCAAACAAAACTTTTAAAGCATCCGTTGGCGTCACCCCATGTTTTTGAGCGGTAAGCAAATAACTTCGAACACGACAAAATATTTTGGCACCATCCATTGATTTAAAACACCCTGATATTTTCTGTTGTACTTTTGTCATCCTGATGTCATTTTCACCTCGGTTATTTGTAAAGGGCACGTCGGTTTCTATCATAAAACGAAGAACATCATTTTCAAAGTCACGAAGTCTTTCCATGAGATTGCGTTCTTTTGATTTTTTCTCACGTCCTCTTTTTTTACTTTGATTGAGCTCTGGAGGTGGTAATGGCATTTCAATTTCGCTCGTCTGTATAATTTGACGAAAACGTATTCGATACATATCAGCTGTTGCATTATCAAGGCAATTTTTTTCTGTTTTATTCACAGCCTCATTAATTTCAATCAAAAGGTCTTGCATGGATTTAGCCCAAGTGTGTTGCGCATGATTATCAATAACCCATTGAAGCTCTCTAATGTGGTGTGCATTACAAAGACCATGATGAAGGAGTGAATCAATCATGAAATGGGTGAAATTAAAAAAATACTGTGAGGAATCTAGCGACACATCCAATGCTGTTCATTGCAAACGCAAGCGTGGCATGTGGCTTGATGGCCTGCATTGCAGGCTGGGGCCGGATGGTAATTTATGGGTGAATTTAATGGAGGTTGAAAAATGGGTGGAAAACGGGAATCGAGCAACACTGCAAAGACTCCAGCTAGGGTAGAACTAAGACAGTGGGTGTCTGGCAAGGTTACCTTACGTGTTAGCTTTTATTATAGAGGCACGCAATGCCGTGAAACGATAAAGCTAGGGCCAACGCCTAGCAATATCAAATATGCAGCGCGCTTGCGTGCTGAAATAATGAATGCCATAGAGCGCGGCAAGTTTTCCTATGCTGATTATTTTCCGCAGTCAAAACTTGCCAGACGCTTTGGGCATGTTCGCACTGATCTTACCGTTGGGGATCTGTTGAAGGATTTTTTAGAGCAAACAAAATCGACGCGTGAACAGAGTACCTATATAGGGTATAGAAAAATTTGTGAGGCGCGCCTTATACCCTATTTTGGCAGCGTTGCCATTCAGGATTTAAAACCGGCATTCATTCGTGACTGGATCCGCAATTTAAACCTGACATCAAAAACTGTCAGTAATCTATTAATCCCTTTACGCGCCATAATCGATCAGGCTTTAAATGACGAACTCATTAAAAGTAATCCTTTGGACAAAATTGTTATTTCAAAGTTGTTAAGCAAACAAACCAGTAAGAGCAACTTCAAGGTAGACCCTTTTGATAAAGAAGAGGTCAATGCAATTTTGGATGCAACCCATCACGATCAAATACGCAATCTTTTTCAGTTTGCTTTCTTTACTGGATTGCGGACATCTGAATTAATCGCCCTGGAATGGGATGATATTGATTTAATCAACGGAGTAATACATGTCGTCCGGGCTGTGGTAAAGAAACAAATCAAAGGCACAAAAACTAGCGCCGGGGTTCGAGACGTTATGTTGTTACCTCCTGCTATTGCTGCTTTAAAAGATCAGGAAAAACATACATCCAATACCGGTGGCCGGGTATTTCATAATCCTCGTACGGATCAACCATGGGAAACTGATCATCAAATTCGCCGTACTGCATGGCTCCATACTATAAAAAAAGCGGGCGTGCGCTATCATAACCCATATCAAACGCGACATACCTATGCGTCGATGATGCTATCTGGTGGAGAGAATATCATGTGGGTTGCTAGCCAAATGGGGCATGTGGATACAGAGATGGTGATGAGGACTTATGGGAAATGGATACCGGATAATTCGGCCAAAATGGGTTATAGAACAGTAACCAATTGGGAGAATTACATTTAATTTATACTGCATCACGTTCGGGAGTGAAATCAAGAGGAAGTCTAAGTTAATTTATCGATTTTTATTCTTACAGTAGGTTTATTTAAAAAGAAATCGTCTAATTCTTTTTCTTTTCCCCAATACTCTTTAATTGTAAATCTTGTATAGCCTATTTGATCACTTCCCCAAGAAAGCCAATGTTCCCCATCTGTTTTTATGTCTGAATTTACTTTGGAAAAAACAGATATTGCGAGTAAGGCCCAGATTATTGCCTCAGGCATTCTCACACCACTATTAGCAATATCTATATGCCATATATGATGGTTATTCTTTTTAGGTAAGATTTCAAATTTTATGGGGATTTCAGTTGCATGAACATCGTTACAACGAAATATATGATAAATTATATCAGCTAAATCGGGCTCAAGAATTGGTTTTCCATTACCATTAACAAGCTTAAGATGAGTCCATTTGGTTTCTACAAGATTTAATCCCTCACCTACAAAACGCTCGACTATCCAATAGTATTTTCTTATACAGTCTTTATAAATATTCGCTCCCGCTTTACCGAAGAGCTTGCGAGCTGTACCATCAATTGCGACAGCTGCGTGCATTAATGCTTCATCTGTACTTCCACGATCATGGGCTTCTATTGCTTTTAAAACATGCTTTTCTAGTTTCATTGGTGCTATATAAACCCGCTGAGAACCCTGCGATCAGGCGATGGTGAAATTTAGTGTTTTAAATCAGTAACTTAAGTGGTGGAGGCGGCGGGAATCGAACCCGCGTCCGCAAATCCTCTGCCGTCAGCTCTACATGCATAGCCGGGTCATTTGAGTTTAATCGTGGCCCCTCCGACTGGCAGGATGGTACACGACGATTCCCTGAGTTTCGCAATCTGGCACGGGACGTATCAGATCACTAGCTTATCTTCTATGACCGCTGATTCCACTGCCTATAAGCAGGTGTGGGCAACGGGGCGCTGGTTTTATGGCAGCGCACGGTGTGGTTGGCTGTCACCGCTTACGCAGCGATAGCTTCTCCAGCAAAGTTTTCATCGTTTGCATTTATGTTTAGTTGAGTCGTTTTACGAGATTTCTCATTCTCGGCATGCACTTCAGGTTTCGCAACCCACGTCGAAACCAGGTCACCCCCATATGTACAATTTAATTATAACATAAAATGTTTGATGATTGTAAAGATATATATTTGGACAGAAGGACATGAGTCTTTTTTCATGTTCTTTTGTCCAATGTCCAAGATATACGGTCAAATCAATTTTTCCAGATCTTTTTTAATGGTTTTAAATGACGTAATGGGTAAATAGCGACGTAGAACATTGCCATTCGCATCCACTAACACTTTTGAGAAGTTCCAGGGAATAAATTTCAATGGTTTTTTTTCAATGTGTTTGGCTAGATACTCATACAATGGTGCGCGATGTGAGCCGTTGACGTCAATTTTTGCATACATGGGAAAAGTCACGCGAAAACAGCTTTCGGCCAAAGCTTTGATTTCTTCATTGCTTCCGGGCTCCTGATGAAGAAACTGGTCGCATGGAAAACCTAGAACCGTCAACCCGCGTTGTTCGTAACCGCGATATAGCGATTCAAGTTCGGCATATTGGGCAGTAAAACCGCAACGACTGGCCACATTGACAATCAATAGAACTCGTCCATGGTAAGGCCTGAGGGTTGTTTCTTTACCGTCAATCGTCATGACAGGAATGTCATATAATGTTGTCATGCATCAATCCCGTTATGTTTAAGCAACGCATCCACTGTTGCCATTCTACCTCGAAATGTCACGTAAGCCTCTGCGGCTTTGCGCGAACCACCTACTTCAAGTATACAGCGCAGAAAATCACGTCCCGTTTCAGTGTTAAACACCCCTTCTTCTTCAAAACGGGCAAATGCGTCGCTTGACAGTACTTCAGCCCATTTATAGCTATAGTACCCTGCGGCATACCCACCACCAAATATATGGCTGAAACTGTGTTGAAACCGATTACAGGGATCTATGGGCACGACGGTGGTCTGCTTGCGAACATCAGCCAGAATCGTGGAAATAAATGCTGAGTTTTCGCTGTTGTATTCCTGATGAATCCTGAAATCAAACAGCGAAAATTCCAATTGCCGCATCATCCCCATCGCAGATTGAAAATTTTTCACGGCCAGTAACTTATTAAATAACTCCAATGGCAGAGGTTCACCTGTTTCCACATGAGATGTTAATAATTGCAATGCGTGAGCATCCCAGCACCAATTTTCAAAAAATTGGCTAGGGAGTTCGACTGCGTCCCATTCAACACCACTAATACCAGACGCACCCAGGTAATCAACTCGAGTTAAAACATGATGTAGACAATGGCCGAATTCATGGAATAATGTCAACACTTCGTCGTGTGATAGCGTGGCAGGTTTTTTGCCAATGGCTTTTGCGAAATTACAGGTCACGGTTGCAATGGGCAATTGAATCTCGCCATTGGCAAGCTTGCGCCGGCTTTGGCAGGAATCCATCCATGCACCACCTCGTTTATGTGGACGAGCAAATAAATCAACGTAAACATAGCCGCGAGAAGTATTTTCGCTATCCCTCACACGATAACAGGTCACGTCAGGATGCCAAGTTTCTACACCTTTCACCTCCTCCAGTGTCATGCCGTACAATGTGTTAATAATGCTGAACATCCCCTCCATCACTTTATAAAGTGGAAAAAAAGGACGTAATTCTTCTTGCGATATGGCGTAACGAGCCTGCATTTTTTTCTCGGATAACCAAGCTATATCCCACGGTGCCAATTCAGTATAATCGTTATCTTCCTGTGCAAATTCTTGCAAACGTTTAAATTCCGTTTTGGCCTGACCATGTGCACGCTGACTTAAATCAGACAGAAAATGCAACACGTCCTGGGTCGAATCAGCCATTTTTGCCGCCAGAGACAATTCGGCATAGTTTGAAAAACCGAGCAATTGGGCTTTTTCGTGCCGCAAAGCCAGCATTTCATTCATGACAGCTGTGTTGTCATATTTCCCAGCGGTTGGGCCTTGATCTGACGCACGGGTAACAAACGCTTTATATAATTCCTCACGTAAGAGCCTGTCTTCTGCATAGGTCACTACCGCCTGATAACAAGGAAACTCCAATGTCAGCATCCAGCCTGGCAATCCTTTTTCTTCGGCCAGTTCACGTGCATTATGCAAGGCATGTTCAGGTATGCCGGTCAGACGAGCGGGATCGGTGATATGCAATTGATAAGCCTGCACAGAATCCAGAACGTTATTTTCAAACTGGTTTGATAGGTCAGATAGTCGGGCTGAAATAGCTTCCATACGCTGTTTATGCTTGTCAGACAGTGCAATGCCGGATAGTGCAAAATCACGTAGTGTGTCATCAATGATTTTACATTGGGTCTTGTCTAATGTTTGTTTATCGAGAGATTGAATAGCCGCATACAATGCCTGATTATGACCGATTGCCGTTTCATATGCCGATAAGAGTGGCAAACATGCCTCATAGCAATTACGCAAGGCCGGTGAATTAATCACCGCGTGCAAATGCGACAGAGGAGACCAGAGCTGATCCAGCTCATCCTCCATATCATCCAGGGGACTCATGAGGCTGTCCCAAGTGAAAGGTTGGTTTTCATTCAATAGATAGGCTATTTTTTGTGTGTTTTTAAATAAAAGCGTACCCAGACGCTCAGCAAAGTTAGTGATGTCAATGTGAGTGAATTCGGGTAAGGAGACTGCTGTCATATTTTCCTCGTTGATGAACGGTGTATACAGCCAGTATATCACTATCTAAAGGTTATGCCCCCCTCCCAATACGCATCAAGATCATCCATGCTATGAGATATCGCTATCCCCGTAGGCGATGGAGAGGCAGACAAAACCTTTAAGTCTGTATCAGACTGCGATCTTGTAAGAAGATTGGATGGAAAAAAATACGGCGGGTTACCCATTGACCGACCACGCAGCAGAGGAAGAGGTCTAGGTATTCCTGACGTAGGTTGTTGCGACTCTTGATTGGGCTCCAGTACCTCATGTTGATGCATTAGATTAAATGTACCCTCACTATTTGCACGTGACTTGCTAACAGGACAGCTAGGTTGGCCAAGCTCTAGCAAGTTATCAAGCGTTTTAAATTCGGGTGTATTTAAATAGCTGCGTCCCTGAAAATTGATGACCGTCATTACTATGGCCATGACTGCGCCGATAATGGGAAGCAGCGGACTAATCGCCACTGCGGCGGGGAGTGACAGACACACTGCAAAAAATAGTACCGTGGCATTGACAAGGGCGAGATATAACAACGCTGTCTCCCGCCAAATACCTGCCTTCAAATGAAGGCAGTATTTTGGATGCAAGTCCTTATACCTTGCATCCATTGGTAAAGCGGGATCCAATGTCAAATTTCTGTATTGTTCCTCGAGATTGTTTAACCGATTCAAATCTATACATATACGTATAGTCGCTATAATCACATCATAAAACTGCATCCCAACAGACAGGAAAATACCAAAGGGTTGCCATGCCCCGACAAAAACAAAACACATCAGCGCACCACTGATAGCCCATCCGATGTCATTCATTATCTGAGGCCAGAGACGCTTCCATTGTGCCATAAAACGAGTAAACAGATCCAAGTGCCTTGCTTCCGGCCTCATCTTATTTATATCAAACACATTATCAAATAACGTGCGCAAATTAAAGACTAACCTGGGTAAAAAAAATACAAAATTAAGATATGGCAGTAACGGGCCTACATATGCGTCACTCCAAAGAATCAAACTACTATAATGACCGAAGTCCTTAATCACTGGAACCAATAAAAGCAGTAGACGGCGCTCGCGTAAAAGATATAATCGACGAGGATTCAACCTATCCGTGGTGAAGCCAGCAATGAACCACTCTAACCAAGTTCGATCCTTCTTTTTTGCATCTCTACTTAAAACGCCGGGATTTAGTCGAGGATCAACCGATTTAATCCAACGTTTGTATGATTCCTGATGTTTTTCAAGTGCACGTTTACTTAAAAAACTGGGATGCTCATTGATGTACGAATCATATTGTTTAGTCAACAGCTGAGCTAAATCCAACGCCTCATGGACCAAATTTAACAAAGTATCTTTGTCTACTGTAATAGGTGGCATTAACGTTTGCATGAGCAATGCGCGAAGCGCATTGTATTCAAGAACCAGAGAAGCCTCTTCTTCAATCAATAACTTAAAAACAGCATGTTGTGTTTCTTCCGATTGAGCATTCAATTCGGAAGAAAAAGACTGAGCCGATCTAACATTACCGCTAACATTATCGAAATGAAAACTGCTGCAACTGTGTAACCG
>Ga0206878_10487_pt1 | contig 10467 bp, 10 predicted proteins | sample Alteio_BWOrgCont_8_FD_152621 | JGI IMG/M metagenome (GOLD analysis project Ga0206878, IMG submission 152621) | Enriched cells from forest soil in Barre Woods Harvard Forest LTER site, Petersham, Massachusetts, United States -... | ecosystem: Environmental > Terrestrial > Soil > Temperate forest >... | reverse complement strand
ACGAAGAGGCGCGGCACCAAAGTCCACTTCCTGCCCGATCGAACCATCTTCACTTTCACCGAGTACAACTACGACACGCTGGCGCAGCGGCTCCGCGAGCTCGCCTTCCTGAACCGATGAGCGCACCACTGACCCGAAGACCGGCGAAGCCAAGCGTGCCGAGTTCAAATACGCGGGCGGCATCGCCGAGTTTATCAAGCATATCAATCGTGGCAAGCAGGTTCTGCACGACAAGCCGATCGTGATGGAAGGGCTGCGTGACGGGGTCGATATGGAGATCGCGCTTCAGTACAACGACAGCTATTCGGAGACCGTCTTCTGCTTCGCTAACAACATCAATACGGTTGATGGCGGCTCCCACCTGTCCGGGTTTAAGACAGCGCTCACCCGCACCATCAACTCGGCGGGCCAGCAGCTCGGCCTCTTCAAGGACGTGAAGGAGAATCTCTCCGGTGACGACGTCCGTGAGGGCCTGGTCGCGGTGATCAGCGTGAAGCTCTCGCAGCCGCAGTTCGAAGGCCAGACGAAGGGCAAGCTGAACTCCGACATCGCCGGCACGGTGCAGGCGCTGGTCAACGAAAAGCTCGGCATGTTCCTTGAGCAGAATCCGCCCGTCGCCCGGAAGATCATCAACAAGGCCATCGAGGCCGCGCGCGCACGCGAAGCTGCGCGCAAGGCCCGTGACCTTACCCGTCGCAAGGGCGCGCTCGATGGCGGAGGCCTGCCCGGCAAGCTTGCCGATTGCAGCGAACGCCAGCCTGACCGCTGCGAGCTCTATCTCGTCGAGGGCGAGTCTGCAGGTGGAACCGCCAAGCAGGGCCGCGATCGCCGCTTCCAGGCCATCCTTCCGCTCAAGGGCAAGATTCTCAACGTGGAGAAGGCGCGCTACGACAAGATGCTGGGCCACGAAGAAATCCGCGCGATGATTACCGCGCTCGGCGCCGGCATCGGCAAGGATGACTTCGATCCGGCCAAGCTGCGCTACGGCAAGATCATCCTCATGACCGACGCCGACGTCGACGGTTCGCACATTCGCACACTGCTGCTCACCTTCTTCTTCCGCCACATGAACGAGCTAATCAAGCGCGGGCATGTGTACATTGCGCAGCCGCCGCTGTATCGCATCAAAAAGGGCAAATTCGAGCAGTACATCAAGGACGACCGCGACTTTGTCAAAGTGATGGTCAAGCGCGCCTCCGACGGAATGGTTGTTCGCTATGGCCAGAACGCGAGCAAGCTCGAGGGCGCAGCGCTCACCAAATTCATGGGCCAGCTGAACGAGTACCTGGGATTCTTCGAAAGGGTAAACAAGCGCCTGCGCAACGAAGAGATCACCACGCTGCTCGCCCGCAAGGAACTCGTTCGCCGTAGCGACTTCGAAGGCGAGGCCGGTACTTCGCCCGCGAAACTCGTAGCGCTGCACAAGGACCTTGAAAAGATCCAGAAGAAGTACCAGTTCAAGTCGCTCACCCAGCCTCTCTTCGACGAAGAGCACCAGACCTGGTCGGTCAGCTTTGCCGATGCGCAAGGAGCCATGCGGCGCGTTGACTGGACGCTCGCGTCTTCGCCCGAGTATCGCCAGATGATGTCCAAGTACACACTGATCAAGGATGCGCTCGAACCACCCTACCTCATCGAGTACGCCTCGAAGACTGCGGTGAACGCCGAACCGGAGGAGAACGAAGGTGAAGGTCCAGGTGAAGTGGAAGCAGGCAAGCCCGCGCCCAAACGTTCTGGCCGCGCCGCGGCCGACCCGGTCGAGAAGCAGACCGCGCAGGATCTTTTCGAATACGTCATCGAACAGGGCCGCCGCGAATACCAAGTGCAGCGTTACAAGGGGCTGGGTGAAATGACCTCGACCCAGCTGTGGGAGACCACGATGGATCCGGAGCGCCGTACGCTTCTCTCCGTAAAGCTCGAAGACATCGCTGAAACCGAGGCCATCTTTACAACGCTGATGGGCGAAGACGTCGAAGCGCGCCGCAAATTCATCGAAGAGAACGCCCTGGATGTGAAGAACCTGGATATCTAAGGCACATTTCAATTCGCTGCGTCTCATGGCCCCTCCAAGAAGAGGGCCATCGCTTTTTGCATGAGCTCGCTCTTATCCCCGCTGCCACAACTTTGTCAGCGCGCCGGCATGGCCCGTGACCGGATCAGACTCAGGGAAAGGAAGTGAAGCCATCCGACGCGTCGCCTCCTCAGACGGCGCGCTTTTGCAGATGTCCCACTTTTGCGCCGGAGGATACGCGCCGACGACCAGAAAATCCTCGCTTTGGCTCAGCCTGCAATGTCCAGTCCCTGTCGGCAGAACAGCGACATCACCAGCGTGCACTGTAATCTCTTGCCTATTCTCGCCACCCAGCATCAGCCGCGCATGTCCTGCGGCAAAGCCCAGCACCTCATGCGCCATCGAATGATAGTGATGGAAGTCATAAACCCCATTGCGCCACTGGGGCGGCCAACCGTTCTGAACGAATATCGCTTCGAAACGCGCCGCCGGGTCCGTGCCTGAAGTGGCGACGACGTTGCGGTAGAGCAGCACAGGCAGATGCTCATTGTTAGGCGTCCAGCCGTTCCGTGGAAGCCGTAACACCTCCGGCTCGTTCGCCAACCCGCTGCCTCCAAATGCGGAGCTTACCGATGCCAGACCGAGTCCGGCGAGAATGGAGTTGAAGCGACGGCGATCGATAAGGCTCATTTTCCCTCCCTAACTCTTTCTTTAGAGATGCTGGAAGGTGGCTCCTGGAATCTGAAGCAAAAATGCCAGATCACTGTGCTTCCAGTTCACTGTCCTCTTTGATAGGTGACCTCTCCCTGAACCATCACCTGCTGCACGTGGCTGGTGTACTCAAAGGGATCGCCGTCGAAGACCACGACGTCCGCGTCCTTGCCTTTCGCCAGCGATCCGGTTTTATCGTCGATCCCCAGGATCTTTGCGGCGGAGATCGTAATCGCACGCAACGCCGGCTCCACTCCCAGTCCGTTCGCCGCCGCGATGGCCGTCTCAAACAACAGCACGCGGCTCTTCGGAACATACCCTACATAGCCGGTCATAATGGCGATGGGAATCCCTGCCTGTTGCAGCAGGGCCGCGTTCTCATACGTCGCGTTCGACGTCTGCAAATCCTCAAACGGCTGCATAACCGCGCCAACGAGGCACGGCACGCCGGCCTGCCGGATCTTGTCCCGGATGAGATATCCCTCGGTGACCGACGCCAGCATGTACTTCAGGTGAAACTCCGTGCCAATACGAATTGCCGTGTCGATGTCATCGGCGCGATACACATTGAAGATAGCCGGAGTCTTGCCCGATACTACGCCGGCCAGCGCGGCCAGCTTCACATCCAGGGCCGGTCGCTTGCCAGGATCGCTCTTCTCCTCTTTCCACCTATCCCATTTCTCCTGATACTGCCTCGCCTGAAGCAGAGCCTCGCGAATCATCTCCGCCGTCTTCATGCGCGTTACCGGAGCCTTGTGATTGCTTCCATACGTCTCTTTCGGCGTGTCACCCAGATTGAACACCATCGCCGAGCTGAGCCGCACCGCCAGCTCGTCCACGGTACGGAACGGCGAATTCGGTCCCGCGGTTTTGAAGATTCCAGCCGCTCCGGCAATCGGATTTCTTGGGCCGGGAGTCACCTGCATAGTCGTCACGCCGTAGGCATTCACGTATTGATAGAGCTTGTCCTCGGGATTGAGGCTGTCGCGCACGTTCACGTCGGCTGTATTGGGGTCCGTCGATTCGTCCTGATCCTGATCGGCGGGAATGTTGTACGCGCCGGAAACGCCGGTCGAAGTGTAGGCGTCGATCAGACCCGGCGTGACATAGGCCCCGTGGATCGCCTGATACCCATTGGGAACGGCGATACCCGCTCCCATCTGGACATCTTCAATTTTGCCGGCGCGAATCAGCACCAGGCCCGGGCCGCCCTGCGGGCCTGCATCCATTGTGTAAAGATGCTCCGCGGTCACGGCAAAGTTCTGAGCATGCGCAGACAATACGACCGCAAGCGCCATTGTAGTAAGCAGCAATGAGAGTCTCTGTTTCACTGGCCACCTCCCTGCAACGGCGGATAGCGGCTGATTACGTTGAAGCCGCCCGTGGCGTAGCGAAGGTCAATGGGATTGCTGCGGTCAAACACTTTTTCTCCTTCGATCCACGTCTCAAGAACCTTGGTATACACGCTGAGTGGCGCTCCGCTAAGCACAATGAAATCCGCGTCCTTGCCTGGCTCAAGGCTGCCCACGCGGCTTTGAAGATCGAGCATTTCTGCGGGATAGATAGTTAGCCCTTTGATGGCCGCGTCCTCACTCATGCCTCCGCGAACGGCCAGCGCGGCTGAGCGCAGCAACAGGCGCGAGTTGGTGATGGGATCATCGGTGTTGAAGGCCACCTTCACGCCTGCCTTTTCCAGCCGGGCTGGGCAACTGATGCTGAAGTTGATCGTCTCCGGCTTGCCGCCCGGCGCATCGATCATGGTGAAGGTCACGCCGATATGCCGCTTCGCGAGCTCATCGGCCACATCGCACGATTCCGTTCCGTGATGCACCACCACGCGATAGTGTGATTCGTCTGCCAGACGAATCACGGTCATCACGTCATCGGCACGGTGGGTGTGGTTGTGGACAATGCGCTTGCCGTCGAGGATCTGGGCAACGGCATCGAGGCCAAGATCGCGGTCCGGCGCCTTGGCTGTCTTGTCGCCTGCTGCTATCGCCTTGTTATAAGCGTCCCATTTGGTTTTGTACTCCTGCGCTTTCTCGAATATCCCACGCGCCAGAGCAGCTTCTTCCATGCGCGTCATGGGGGCCTGCCCGCGAGTGCCGTAGCCCTTGGGGTTCGTCCCGTTCGCCATCTTCATTCCGCCGATTGTTCCCGGAATCAGCATCTGCTCGATCGTTGTGCCGCGCAGCTTTACGTATGCCGTCTGGCCGCCCATCACGTTGCCACTCCCCGGCATGATGTTGGCCGTAGTGATACCGCCCGCGGTCGCCATTCGGATATTGGGGTCGGCGGGATCGATGGCATCGAGAGCGCGCAGCGCCGGCTGAATGGGGCCGCTCCCCTCATTCGCATCCTGCGAGTCGGAAACCGTCGGGTTCGGATCGATGCCGATGTGAGAATGAGAATCAACGATGCCCGGCATGACAATCTTGCCGGTAACGTCCCTGACGGTCGCTCCCGCCGGAATCTGAACCTTGCCCTGTTCGCCGACCGCGACGATCTTGCCGCCCTTGATGACCAGCACCCCATGCTCGATCGGCGGCGATGTGATTGACAGGATTCTCCCGCCTTCGAAGACCAGCACGTTGTTATCGTGGTCCGTTTGCGCCACACCCATCGGCGAGAGAAAAGCAATGCGCAACGCCGCTCCCAGGCACACTGCCGCCATCAAAACAACTTTCGTTCTCTGCATGCCAACCATCCTGTTTTCGATTGCCCCGCGAGTATACTGCCATTTCACCTGTTTCAATAAGCTTCATTTTTTGAGGATAATTCACGCATCATGCCCGGAACTGCGTCTTCGAATACCATGCACCCTGCGTCCTCAACCTGCATCGACCGTCGAGCGTTCCTCACTGTCTCTGCACGCTTCGGCCTCGCTTCCACGCTTTTTCCCGGAGCGCTCTACACTCTCGCTGCACAAGCGCAGCCAAGCAATCCCGCAACGCGCACGGAGTTGCCGAAGATCACGCCCGAGATGATCGACGCAGCCGCTGCGCTTGCCGGCATCACCATCGCAGCAGATCAGAAGCAGATGATGCTCGACGGTCTGAATCAGCAGCGCGACGGTTACGCGGCTATTCGCAAGATGCAGTTGCCGAACAGCGTTCCTCCGGCCTATATCTTCGATCCTCTTCCGCCGGGAGCGAAAGTCAACACCGACAAGGAGGAGCCTGTCTACAGCAGCTCCATCGCCGTTTTGCCGAAGCATCTCGACGACCTGGCCTTCGCGACCATTCCAGAACTAGCCGGTCTTGTTCGCACGAGAAAGATCTCGTCGCTCAACCTCACGGAGATGTATATCGCGCGCCTGCGCAAATACGATCCCAAGCTGCACTTCGTAATCACCATTACCGAAGACCGTGCCCTCGCGCAGGCCCGCGAAGCCGATTCCGATATCGCCTCCGGAAAATATCGCGGCCCGCTGCACGGGCTGCCGTGGGGCGCGAAGGATCTGCTCGCCGTGAAAGGCTATCCCACCACCTGGGGCGCAGGCGGATTTGAAAAGCAGACCGTCGACACCGACGCGACCGTTGTCCAGCGTCTCGACGACGCTGGAGCCGTGCTCGTTGCCAAGACAACGCTGGGAGCGCTTGCTATGGGCGACAAGTGGTTTGGCGGACGCACGCGCAATCCGTGGAACCCGAAGCAAGGCTCAAGCGGTTCGTCCGCCGGCTCGGCCTCTGCTACCGTGGCGGGCTGTGTTGCGTTCGCGATTGGCTCGGAAACGCTCGGTTCGATTTCCTCGCCTTCCACCCGCTGCGGCGTCACCGGCCTGCGCCCCACCTTTGGATTCGTGCCACGCACCGGTGCCATGGCGCTCAGCTGGACCATGGACAAACTCGGCCCCATTTGTCGCGCCGTCGAGGACTGCGCCATCGTCCTCACCGCCATCTACGGACCCGATGGCCAGGACCTTGCCACGCGCGATGCCGCCTTCAACTGGAACGCCGACTTCGACTGGAAATCGCTCCGTGTCGGCTACATCGCGAGCGAGTTCGAGCCCGACAAACCGCCGGCCCCAACCGAGAAGCAAGCCGAGCCTGCCACAGCGGAAGAAAAGAAGAAGCGCGAGAAGCACGAGCGCGAAATGGCCGCCTACCGCGCGCGCCGCGCCTACGACCGCAAATACGATCTGGCCGCGCTCGACCAGTTACGCGCAATGGGCGTCAACCTCATCCCGGTTACGTTGCCCGATCTACCCTACGGAGCGATGACGTCGCTGCTCACTGCCGAAGCCGCCGCGGCCTTCGACGAACTCACCACCACCGGCCGCGACAAGCTGCTCACCGAGCAAGGCATTGAGGACTGGCCCAACGCTTTCCGCATTGCCCGCTTCTATCCCGCTGTCGAATATGTGCAGGCCAACCGCGCCCGCTCCCTCGCCATCCGGCAGGTGTCGGAACTCTTCCACCAGGTGGACGTGATCGTTGCCTCCACGAACAGCGATCAGCTCGTGGCTACGAACCTCACCGGTCATCCCGCCATCATTGTCCCCAACGGCCTGCGCGGAGACGACGCTCCCGCGCCCCCCAAGATCGATACCGGTGACGACGACCAGATCGGCGGCCCTGGCACACCTGTCAGCATCACCTTTCTCGCTGGCCACTACGAGGACGCCAAGCTATGCGCCTTCGCACGCGCCTATCAGGAGGCAACAGGATTTCAGAAGCTGCATCCAAAGCTCAGCTGAGAAGGAGGCAGCTATCATTCATCCATGCCTCTCCTTGAAGTCCGCGATCTCTTAAAGACCTACGGACACGGCACTCTCGTCGTCGATAACGTTTCATTCTCCATCGCCCGCGGAGAAACCCTCGGCCTGGTTGGCGAATCGGGCTCGGGGAAATCGACTATCGCGCGCATGGTGTTGGGCCTGGTTGAGCCAACCAGCGGCAGCGTGCTCTTCGATGGCCAATCCATCAACGGAGCATCTCAACGCAGCTTGCGTCCGTTGCGCCGCCGCATGCAGGTCGTCTTTCAGGACCCCTTCGCCGCGCTCAACCCGCGCATGCGCGTCCGTGACATTATCGCCGAGCCGCTGGTGATCCACCGAGCCTGCCCGCGTTCCGAACTGCGCTCTCGCACAGCGGAATTGTTGCGGGCTGTCGGACTCGATGACTCCACCCTCGCCCGCTACCCGCATGAATTCTCCGGAGGCCAGCGCCAGCGCATTAACATTGCCCGCGCACTCGCTCTGCGGCCTGAGCTCGTTGTCCTCGATGAGCCCGTGTCCGCGCTCGACGTCAGCGTCGGCGCGCAAATCGTCAACCTGCTGCGCGATCTGCAGCGCGACTTTGCCCTCACCTATCTCTTCATCTCGCACTCGATGCCCCTGGTGCGCTATCTCGCCACCGACATCGCGGTGCTCTATCGCGGACGTCTCGTTGAGTACGGCCGCAGCACACAAATCTGCGAAGCACCGCGCGAGGCCTACACGCAATCCCTCCTCGCCGCGACGCCGGAAATCCGCGCCTAAGCGGTTCGCCTGCCGCCTCCGTCTACAATAAACAGGTGTACGCGGCCTTCCTTCAACCACAATCCACTTCTAGCTATGTTTTGTTAGCGTTTGCGGCCTTTCTCGGCGGACTCGTGAACTCTGTTGCGGGCGGCGGCGGCTTCATCGCCTTTCCTGCACTGCTCCACGCCGGCCTGCTGCCCATCGAGGCCAATGCAACCGGAACTGTGGCCCTCTGGCCCGGCCAGTTCACCTCGATTGCGGGATATCGCGAAGAAGTACGCAAGAATCTTCGCCTCGTCGTGCCCGTAGCCCTCGTCGCTATCGTCGGAGGCTTCGCCGGAGCATACACGCTGCTTCACAACAGCCAGAGTTCGTTCCTGCATCTCGTGCCTTACCTGTTCTTAATAGGCGCCATCACCTTCGCCATCAGCGGATCCGTCTCGCGTGCCATCAAGCGCCGCATCGAACAGCACGGGCCTGGTCACATACATGTCGCCCTCATCCCGCTGCTCGCGTTGCTTTTGTGCATCTGTTATTACATTGGCTACTTCGGTGCCGGAGCGGGCCTGCTCACCATGGCCGCACTGGCGTTCTGCGGAGTCGAGCGCCTCACCGAGATCAATGCGCTCAAGGTCATCATCACCACCGTCGCCAACGGTATCGCCGTCATCACCTTCGTCATCCACGGAGCCGTCGAGTGGCGCTTCTGCTGGTACATGATGATCGCCTGCGCCATTGGCGGCTATACCGGCGCGCGCAATGCCCGGCGCATCAGCGACAAAATCCTGCGCCCCATCATCATCGCGCTCGGCTTCGCCGTCGCCATCTACTTCTTCCTGCACCGGAACGCGCTCTGATGGACTCGATTGTCTTGCAACTGCCATCATGGACAGTTAACCTCATCGGCTCTGTCGCCGCCATCTGCACCACCATCTCCTTTGTCCCACAACTCATCCGCATTTACCGTCTCAAAAGCGCGGACGAGATATCGCTCGTCATGTTCCTGGTCTTCTCGCTCGGTGTTTTTCTCTGGCTGCTCTACGGCATCTTCATCCGATCCTTTCCCGTGATTCTCGCCAACAGCTTCACGCTCGCCCTGTCCCTGGCCATTCTCGTGCTGAAGATCCGGTACGACAGAAAGCGCGGCCGTACGCCGCTTCTGCGAAAATAAAGAGAGTATGAGCCACGAAGGCATCCGCCTAGTCAGTGCAGAGCAGGCCCGTCGCGAGGAACAGGAACACCGCGAGCTTCCCCGCGACGCCAGGGAACCTGTAAAAGTGCGTGTCCACAAGACCGAAGGCACCGGCCTCGAGATCGACTGGAAGGACGGCCACTACAGTTCATGGGGTTTCGCGTGGCTGCGCAACGCCTGTCCCTGCGCCACTTGCCACGATGAACGCGATACATCCGGTCGCACTCCCGGCGAGCAGAAGCCGCAGCCGGTAACCCTTCTGCCCATGTATCAGGAGCCGCCTCGGCCTCTAGTGGTGACTCCGGTGGGACGCTATGCGCTCAGCTTCGAGTGGAACGACGGCCACAAGAGCGGGATCTATTCGTGGGATTATCTGCGAAGGCATTGCGGGTGCGGTGAGTGCCGGCGCTCGAATCTCTAGAAATCCGCCGCAAAGGAAAAAACAGGAATCGCTCTCACTCGCTCGAATCGACAGCTATATGCAGACGCATATCTTCGATGTCGTCGCTATTCTGATCGCTGGGCTAATGACCGGTGTCGAACTGACCGTTGCGGTCTTCCTGTATCCGACCCTGAGCTGCCTCCCCGATTCCGTGCACGCATGTGCTGCACGCGTTTGCTAAACCGTTCGGCGGCGTTATGCCGTTCTGGTACGCCGCGGTGGTCTTGCTTTTCATCATTGAAGCCGGGGTGCACTGGCCGCTTATATCCGCCACTTCGAGATTGCTTTTGATAGCATCGGTCCTTTGGCTGCTCTCAATTCTGTTCACATTGATCTGTCCCGTACCCATCAATAACCGCATCGCATCTTGGGATCTCATGCGCTTCCCGCGGATTGACGCGATCAGCGCAAGCGATGGGATCGCCTGCACGCAATCCGCTTTGTGGCGCTATTGGTGGCTCTGACGTGTCTGGCAACAGGAATTCTACTGCTTAACTCGAGGCGCTACATCTCACTTCACCAACTCATCCAGCCTCGCATGCCCCGAAACTTCCTCTCCCCTACTCCACTCGCGCTCGATGATTTCCATTACCTCGGACACATCTCGCGCTACTTGCACCAAACCTTGGTTCTCCGGCTTGATGAAT
>Ga0206878_10454_pt1 | contig 10506 bp, 12 predicted proteins | sample Alteio_BWOrgCont_8_FD_152621 | JGI IMG/M metagenome (GOLD analysis project Ga0206878, IMG submission 152621) | Enriched cells from forest soil in Barre Woods Harvard Forest LTER site, Petersham, Massachusetts, United States -... | ecosystem: Environmental > Terrestrial > Soil > Temperate forest >... | reverse complement strand
ACCGCAGTGAGAGACCTTCGCCCAGACGCATTACCTGGATGCACCTCCACCTCGACTGGCCAAAACTGCAATATTCCCATCTCCCTGACGAACTACCCATGCACCGGCTCTCAAGGCGGGACCATTTCCGTAACCGGAGACGTCGACGGCACTCTCAACAATACCGGCAGTGGCTCCCTGAGCGCTCAACTAACAATAACCCCGGCGCAGTGTTCCATATCCAACCTGATCGTCAATGGCAACCCCAGTATCACTGTAAGCGGCCAGATAAACTTCACCAACAACGAAACTCCCGTGTTCCCTGTAACCTTCACCGAAACCGGAGGCATCTCCTACGGCCCAAATCCCTCCGGAAGCTGCCAGGTGAACGCCACATATACGATAAATTCGTCGCTCGCCTGCACAGTCAGCGGCACAGTCTGCGGCCAACCGGTAAGTGGAAGTTGCTAGAGCTAGAGAGTTCGGGAAGGGCACGACTTCAGTCCTGAGCCTGTCCTGAGCAAGCGAAGCGCGCCGAAGGGTGCCGTAAAGCCGCGCAAAGACGTTGCGGCTTTAGCCACTGGGGTACGCCCTTGAACTTAATCGTTACGCAGAACAGGCCACAAACTCTAGCGCCCATACCCCGCCAGCTCTCTTCGGCCTTTCTTCAGCAAGCCCCAAGCCTCGCGGTAACATTCGAAGCAGTACGACTTCTTTTTTACCGGAGGCCGTACCGGACTCAGCATTAGACTCCATCTCTGCCGCGCACCCAGCAGCAGCGACGCGGGGATCAGGTACCACGCATTCTCGGGAATCACGTACACCGCAAACACATCAAGGTCCCTCGGAGTGAAGTCCTTTATGTCTCTGTGAGCGGGCATGAATTGCAACAGATACCCCGCCTGGAGACGGTATGCGGTGCCCTTCACCTGCACTCGAAGATAGTTTGGCCCGTGTTCAATCCCGACATCGTATGCCCGCATTTCTCCCCACGGTTTGCAGACGGAAAAACGCCGCTTTGCCGCCTCCGCCATAAACTCCAGCTCCACCCACTCGCCCCGCTGTTTGTAAGTCTTGAACCGCTCCCAATGCTTCATGTCTCCCCTGAATACTCTTCGCTTTAAACCCGCCGGAGCCCAGCAGGGCAAATAGAAAAGCGCGACCCTTAGGCCGCGCCTTTTGTCATTCCGACCGGAGTCGGAGCGAACGCGACGGCGTAGGGAGGAATCTGCTGTTTCGTCCCCCAAACGCCGTTTTGGATTCCAAATAGAAAAAGCGCAACCCATTAGGCCGCGCCTTCGAAAATCTTTACCCTATATATATAGAATACCAAGTCGAGAGGGGTAAACCCGCCACCAAACCCAACTTTATATCCGCCTTCTTTCCCTCACCTTAGCCCAATTCGCGTAACTCCTACCTATTGACAAGATTTCTCCAATCCGCAAGGTCACGACCTAGAGCTGTGCTTCGTCCGAACCTGAAACACTACCGCTCTTTGGGAAAAGGTTCTATACTAAGCGAAAAGAAAGCGTATGATTCCTCCCATCCGGAGGTGAAATAAAATGGCTGACCGTCAACAATTTCTACACTCCATACCCGTCGATCCGGAACTAAAGAAAATACTAGAGGCAACCAAGGCAACGCCCGTCACCGAAGAGGAGCTGCGAGAACAGCGGATCAGCTTCGCTTTTGGCAACGCACCGCATGATTCGGAGGGACGGATCACCAAAGAGAGTATCCGCTGGACATCGGAACACATAAAGCTGCAGCCCTAGAAGGCAGCAGCCTGCAGCATGTCCGTTCGAGAAAAAGACGACCCCGCCCTTTACACAAAAATTCAAGAGCAAAATCTTGTTCGACAGTACGATTTGCTTTCGAACTGCATCGAGATTGGCCTCAAAAAAGGCATCGAGGCCTTCGATAAGTACACCCTCTGGGCGCTTAATTACGCGGCGGTTTCCAACATCTGTCAGCTTGGCGGCCGTTACCGAGAAAAGGCCGATCAGGGTGGGCAATCACGTACCTCCACACTTCAACGATGTACCCCGATTGATGGACGCATTCTTCTCCGTCATCCACGAGAACTGGACAATCCTCGACCACCCTACCGGACTTGCCGCTTTTGCCCTTTGGAACCTCAATTGGATTCACCCGTTTATTGAAGGCAACGGCAGAACTGCCAGAGCCGCTTGCTACTACCTCATTTGCATGAAGCAGGGCAAAATTCTAGGAGGAAAGAAGACCGTTCCAGAGCGCATTCGTGAAAATAGGGACCCCTACATTGCTGGGCTAAAGGCGGCGGATCGCGCCTACGAAAAAGGACAATACGACATCACTGATTTGGCGAAATACCTGGAGGATTTGCTCAAAGGCCAGTTGTTGGAAGCGCCGTGAAGCTGGAGAGGGAATCCTGATCCACGCGTCGGATGAAATGAAACAGCGAGCTCACCTTGGTTGGAAGCGTCGGGTCCGCCTTGGGTCCCTCGGGGCACCGTTCAACGAATCCTCCGGTGGTGGAACGTGCCGCTGCGCTCGCCATTTGAATGCCATTCAGTTTTTATCTCGGAACCGACCGGCCAACTTGTTAGGCGAAGGTAGGGCACCTGCGAAAGCAGTCCGGGCTTGAAAACGATCTCCGGCTCCGGGTGCAAGATTCCGACAACGTCCGCCTGTCCCCATGAAATGGAAACCAGGAGGATCGCCGAAATGCTTCGTCGGCACGGAACGATGCGTGTGCCCGACCTATCAGTGCGGAAAAATACGGATCGCCGAAGGTCCGTGATCTGCCTCCCGGGGTCAGAGAAGTTTCCGATTCGGTAAGAGATCATTGTGTCCGAAAGCAAGAGATTCTCAGCGGCATGGGCATCCATCAGGATAGAAGCAAACGCATGAGAACTGGTAATCGCCAGGACACGCGGATATGGATGGTTCGCGAGTTGGGAAGCTTTACCAACTGCGGCACGTTGAAGGGCCGCCGTTATCAGTCCGAAGGCACCCCCTCCCCCCTCTTCAAGCCGGTCGGGGAGGCTTGATCGACGCGTGACGGCGCTAGAGTCGAGAGACGTGACCTCTACGAGGAATTTCTCCTGCTTGAAAGGCTCGCACGAGAAATCCGGGCCGCCCTTGCTGATATCTTCAAAGATGTCTGGGCGAGCCTTTGCATTCCAAAGCAGAGAGAACACGACTGCCTCTGCTTCCGCGGCCTTTGTGTCCGAATCCAGGCGTTGTTTGAACCTATCAAGGTGTACGTCGAAGTGGTTCCTCGCCAGAAATATCCAATACGAGTCTACGACTTCGTCTACTGAAACACCCGAGGTCAACGATAAGGCAGCAGCAGCACTCACAAATACTTCCTAAATATCCAGATTCTTCACATCCAGCGCATTCTCTTCAATAAACTTCCGCCGCGCCTCCACATCCTCACCCATCAAGGTCGTAAAGATGGTCTCGCACTCGGCAATATCTTCCAGCTTCACCGAAAGCAAAGTTCGCCGCTCCGGATCCATCGTCGTCTCCCACAACTGCGGAGCCGTCATCTCACCCAGGCCTTTATAGCGCTGCACATCATACCCGCGGCTGCCTTCTTTCTTCACATATTCAAACAGCTCGCGCGCCGTGGCCTTCTCGACCGGCTCGACAACGGCCTTGTGCTTGGGAGCACCCTTAACGCCTTTCTTGTCGGACTTCTCGCCGTTCTCCGCGCTTTCCTCATCCGCTTCATCTTCCTTGCTGGCCGCGGCAGACTTGACCACAGCCTCCACCACAAATGGCGGCTCCAGATAAGGCTCAATCTGCTTGAACTTCGAAATCAACTGTCGGCACTCCGCGCTGGAAGCCAGCTCCCAGTTGATCACATGCTCTGACCCCTGCGAGTTCACAAAGCGCACTTCCCAAAGGTTGTGCTCTTCATCAAAACGCGATTCCACACTCTTGAACTTCCGGTCTTTCTGCAGCTTCTTCAATTCCCGCTCCAGCTTCTCGATCTTCTTCGGCGGAGTCTTCTTGTCCCCTTCAAAATCTGCATGCTTAGAAAAATCCAGCCGAGGCAGCAGCTCCGTAACGCTCTCGTCACGCAACCGCTTGTTCACCTTGTCGAAGAAGTTCAGATACTCCTTCAGCACGGTCATAAACCGGTTCAGGTTCGCGCCCTCCAGCTTGGCCGCGCCTTCGCCATAACGCACCGTCACCCCATCAGCCCCGCGTTTCAAAGTAACTTTGTCAAAGGCATCGTCGTCCTTGATGTACTGCATCGACTTGCCCTTCTTGATCGAGTACAGCGGAGGCTGCGCAATAAACACATTCCCCCGCTTGATCAGCTCCTGCATGTGCCGGAAAAAGAAAGTAAGCAGCAGCGTCCGGATGTGCGACCCGTCCACGTCCGCGTCGGTCATCAGGATAATCTTCCCGTACCGCACCTTAGTAGGATCGAAGTCATCCTTAGCAATCCCGGTCCCGAGCGCCGTAATCATGGCGCGAATTTCTTCATGCGCCAGCATCTTGTCGTAACGAGCCTTCTCGACGTTAAGAATCTTGCCCTTAAGCGGCAGAATCGCCTGAAACCGCCGGTCGCGCCCCTGTTTCGCAGTTCCACCGGCCGACTCGCCCTCAACCAAAAACAATTCACACCGGTTCGGATCGCGTTCCGAACAATCCGCCAACTTCCCCGGCAACCCCCCGGAATCGAGCGCGCCCTTCCTTCGCGTCAAATCGCGAGCCTTCCGAGCCGCCTCCCGCGCCCGCGCCGCATCCACAGCTTTGTTAATAATCTTCCGCGCCACGGTAGCATTCTGCTCAAAGAACGCCCCGAGTCTTTCATTGATGAACGCCTGCACGATCCCAGCGATATCGGAATTCAGCTTACCCTTGGTTTGCCCTTCAAACTGCGGCTGCGACAGCTTCACACTGATCACCGCCACCAATCCTTCGCGGACATCGTCGCCGGTCAAATTTTCCTTGATGTCCTTGAACAACCCCATCTGCTGCCCAGCATAATTAATGGTCCGCGTCAAAGCCATGCGGAAGCCCGACAGATGCGTTCCTCCGTCGACGGTGTTGATGTTGTTCGCGAAGCTGAACACCGACTCCGAATACCCGTCGTTGTACTGCAGTCCAATCTCCATGGCTACGCCGCTGCGCTCCGCTTCCATGTAAATCGGCTTCTCATGAAGCGTCTGCTTGCCGCGGTTCAAATGCTTGATGAACTCCGCGATCCCGCCGTTGTACTTGAAGTCAGCGTGCTTGGCCTCGCCGCTCTTCGCATCGGTCGAGCGCTCATCTGTCAGCGTAATCAGCAATCCCTTGTTCAGGAACGCCAACTCGCGCAACCGCTGCGCCAGCGTGTCGTAGTTGTATTCCACCGTCCCGGTAAAAATAGTTCGATCCGGCAGGAAGTGAACCTTCGTCCCGCGCTTCTTAGTTGCGCCCGCTTTCGCCATCTTGCTGGTGGGCACGCCCTTCGAATAAGTCTGCTGCCAGGTAGCTCCATCCCGCCAGATTTCCAGGTCGAGCTCTTCACTAAGCGCGTTCACGCAAGAAACGCCCACCCCATGCAGTCCGCCCGAAACCTTGTAAGTGGACGAATCAAACTTTCCTCCCGCGTGCAAGGTAGTCATCACCACCTGCGCGGCAGAAACTTTCTCTCCGTCGATCACCATGTCATCCACAGGAATCCCGCGCCCATCGTCAACGACAGTGATACTGTTGTCGATGTGAATCGTGACTTCAATCTTGGTCGCGAATCCGGCGAGCGCTTCGTCGACCGAATTGTCGACAACTTCATAAACGAGATGATGCAAACCAAGATCGCCCGTCGATCCGATATACATTGCCGGACGCTTGCGCACCGCCTCCATCCCGCCGAGCACTTTGATCGAGTCGGCGGTGTAGTCGCTGTTGCCTCCGCCGTTTCCGGCGGTAATCGGCGTCACATTTCCGTTTTTTGTTTTGGTTTCGACGATGGGAGTATTGATCTCTTTGGTGGCCATTCCGCTCCGCGGGAGGATGCCCCGACTTTCTCTCAGAACTGCGTCGGATAGTGCTTGAAAATGAGCCCGAAAACCCGCCCCAACCCAGCCTCTGGACTGCGCCCACGAATCGACTTCAAGTGATTGAAATGTCTTATACTTAGGTTCGTTCGGCGACTGTCAAAATTATACCACGAAACGCCTGTTTTTTCGACCCCACCAGTACCCGGAATCGGCCCAGTAAACGTCCCATTTTTGAACCGCTTTCAACGCTGTTCCTGCGCGCGCTTGACCCGCGACCAGAAGGCCACTAACATCACCCTTCCAGGTTTCGTTTTCCGGCACCTCGAACCAGTTCCCCGCCATCTAACCACCTGACCCTGATAAGATAGACGAACCGGAGTCCTTAACTCATAATGCCAGTACCCGTTTCACAGATGTGGACGGTTTCGTCCTACGTCCTGCGCCAGAAGTTAGCCGGCCGCAAGCAGTACCCGCTCGTGCTCATGCTCGAGCCCCTGTTCCGCTGCAACCTGGCCTGCGCCGGATGCGGCAAAATCCAGTACCCCGCCCACATCCTGAAAAAAGATCTTTCTCCGGAAGAATGTTTCCGCGCCGTCGAAGAATGCGGAGCCCCCATGGTCTCCATCCCCGGCGGCGAACCACTGATGCACCCTCAGATCGCCGAAATTGTCGAAGGCCTGGTGGCGCGCAAGAAATATATCTATCTCTGCACCAACGCCCTGCTGCTGAAAGAGAAGTTGAATCTCTTCAGGCCAAGCAAGTACCTGACCTTCAGCGTGCATCTCGACGGCCAGCGCGAAGAACATGACCTGGCAGTCTGCCGCGAAGGCGGATACGACATTGCAGTAGACGCGATCAAAGAAGCCCTGGCCCGCGGCTTCCGCGTCACCACCAACACCACGCTGTTCGACGGCGCCGATCCGAAGAGCGTCCGCGCCTTCTTCGACGACATGATGGAGCTGGGCCTCGAAGGCATGATGCTCTCGCCCGGCTACTCCTACGACAAAGCCCCGGACCAGAAACATTTCCTCGGTCGCGCCCGCACCCGCCGGATGTTCCGCGCGATCCTGTCGAACCGCAAAAAGAACTGGCGCTTCAATCTCTCGCCACTTTTCCTGGAATTCCTGATGGGCAAGCGCACCTACCCCTGCACGCCGTGGGGCATGCCCACCTACAACGTTTTCGGATGGCAGAAACCCTGCTATCTGCTTCAGGATGGCTACGCCGAAACCTTCGCCGAACTCCTCTCGACCACCAACTGGAGCAACTACGGCACCGAGTCCGGCAACCCCGCCTGCGCCAACTGCATGGTCCACAGCGGCTACGAAGCCTCCGCAGTAAACGCCACATTCAGCTCGCTCGAAGGATTCCTGGCCACGGTAAAAGCCACGCTGTTCGACGGCTACCGCGACGAGGAAGCGCTCCGCTTGCTAGACGAACCGCAAGCCCCGGTGCACCCGCTAGTCCAGATCGCGACAAACGATTCTCTGCAAGAAACCCGCGCGTAGGAACGAGATGGCGTAAGGAAAAAGAGATAGTGTAGGGAAGGCTCCGAGTCGCGAAGCGACGGCATTCATTAGCCCCGCACGTAAGTGCGGGGTGAGCTAGGAAGTGTAAACGAGTCCCGAAAGGGACGGCACCACCTCCCACGAAGAGAAACAGATGACAGGCAAAGAATCCGGCCACATCGATCATGAAGCCGCCCAAGCCGTGCCCCACGTCAATCCCGAGACGCTCGAAGTCGCCCCCGGCACCGCCCACGAAAAGCTTGAAGGGTGGATCCCCCAACTAGCCACCGAAGAAGAAATCCGCGTCGCTCTTGAAAAAGCCTTCGACTACCGCGGCGACGTAACCATCACCCGCAAGGACGGATCGAAAATCGAAGGCTACCTCTTCGATCGCCGCACTGGCGCAACGTTGAAAGACTCCGTAGTCCGCCTCTACCCGAAAGACGCCAACGAAAAAGTCTCCATCTCCTACGCCGAAATCGCCGCCCTCGCCTTCACCGGACGCGACACCGCCGCCGGCAAAAGCTGGGAAGCCTGGATGAAAAAATACGCCCAGAAAAAAGCCGCCGGCGAAACCAATATAGCGCTCGAACCCGAACCGCTGGACTAATTCGATACTCTGTCATCCTGAGCGGAGCATGATCGTCTGAAAGACGATCGTGCGTAGTCGAAGGACCCCATGCATGCTGGCATGACAACCGGCATTGAAAGGAATTTTCACCACGAACTATCGCGCGGTTTTCGCCACCCCAAAACTCAACCCACCGACCAACTCCTCCACCTCATCCTCCGTCCCGCCAATAAACGTGAACGAAACCGCATACCCCCGCGCCAGCACGACTAGCGTCGATTGCCGCATCACCCGCGCCCCCACGTCCTTCTGAAAATCTCCCCGCACCACCTTCTTAGTCCCAACCTCAAACTCGTAAGGTTCCTCGACCACCGCGAAACCCTGAGCCTGCGCCACTTCGGTCACCGGCCCGAAATACTGCGCAGCATCCTTCAGCCCCGGATAAGCCTCGACACTCTCCGCCGCAATCAGAATCGACGAATTAACATCCTCCGCCCGAGCATCGGGAGGCCGTGAAAATGCCGCCAGCAACACGCGCCCGCAAGCGCCTGTCTGGGCACAGCCGCCCCCGGTTGTGCGATCGAGCGGAGCTCGATCTTCTTTTGCCGACATCGCATCGTCCCGCGCATTCATCTCCTCGCTGCGCAACACCCAAGCCGGCGGAATCTTGCACGTAAATCCAAACCCCGGGTTGCGATACACACCATTGCTGATCGCTCCAGCGTCCAGCGGAGAACCAGCACCTGACAAGGGCTTTCTGACCTGCTTCGGCGATGTAGAGGACGAAGAGGAAGACTGCACCGGCGCCTGCGCCCAAAGCGCCAGCGCTGCCAGCACAATTACAAGACCACCACAGAAAACTCGCCGGAAACTCATACCACCATGTTACGCGACCATCGCACCCTAGTCGGCAAGCGTAAAGTTCACCGTGATCTGCGTATCCACCTCGATCGGTTTCCCATTGAGCAGGTAGGGCTTGTATTCCCATTGCCTGACCGCGTCGATCGCCGCCGGTGCCAGCATGGGATGCCCGGTGACCAGATCAACCTCGACAATATCGCCGGCCTGGTCGATCATGGCATGCATCAAGACCGTTCCCTGAATTCGTTCTTTCCGTGCCTCTGCAGGATATTCAGGAGTGACCTTCTTCACGGCCAACCCGTCCGCCACTCCTTGAGAAACGCGTATATGTTGCGGAGTTGCGATGTGGGGTGTCGCCAGCGTGGAGCCGCTCATCTCGCTCGGAGCATCACCTGCGGCGCCCGTTGCCGCCTCAGCATCGCCGGTGCTTTCGCGCGACTCCAGACTGAAGTCGACGACAGCGTCCGTCTCCCTCCCGGCCGCTTGGCCGTCCACCGTGCTAGGCTGATACCTCCACTGCTTCACCGCATCGATCGCTGCCGCCACCAGCATCGGATGACCCGAGAGCAGATCTGCCTTCTCGACTTCTCCATCCGGGCTGATTGTGACTTTCAGGACCACCCGGCCCTGGATCTGAGCGGCTCGCGCCACTGCCGGATACACCGGCCGCACCCATTTCAATCCCGGACCCTGCGGGCTCTGTTTCCGAGCAACGCGGATCGACCTACCCCTCTGCTGCTGTGGCGGAGGAGGCTGCTGCGAAGCCGGGTCGCCATTCGTTTCTGGTGCGGGTTCCTGCGCAGCCAGGGCAGTGGCCACGCACAGCACAAGACACCAGGCCACGATCTTAATTCTGCGCTTCATACCACTCTCTACTTCGTCGAACTCTACGCCGCCCGCCCCAGCACCGGCTGCGTGCAGTGCGAACACCGCCGCGCCTCAATCGGAATCTCGCTCAAACACTCCGGACACTTCTTCGTCGTCGGATCAGGCGGTTTCTCTCCCCGATTCATCCGCGCCACCAGCGCGTTCACCGGAAGAACAACGAGGAAGTAAACCGCAGCCGCGATCAGGAAAAACGAGATGCAGGCGTTGATGAAGTTGTCGAGAGGGAATACTACGCCGCGAACCGTGAACTGGAGCGACGAGAATTTTTCTCCCCCGCCGGTAGCGAGCTTGATCAGCGGATTCAGAAACGCTGATGTCAGTCCGCCAACTACGCTGGCAAACGCCGCGCCAATCACCACGCCCACCGCCATGTCGACAACATACAAGCCCTACCTGCTCAATGGGAAACCGTCGAGCATAGACACCTCCAACAAAGATTGGCCGCAAATGTATGACAGGAAGGACCGCAGGTCAAGCCGAGCAGGACATTTGGGCTATCGGGGGGAAATACAATTTGAAAGCGAATACGCTCAGATCCGCATCGGCATAACAATATACCGGTACTTATAGTCATCGCCCTCAGCCGGCCGCAACTGCCCCGCCGATTGCGAATCTTTCAACTCCAGCCGCACATCATCGGTCCCGGCAGCTTTCAAAAAGTCGACGAGGTAAACCGCATTGAAGCCAATGGTCAGCGTCTCGCCGTCATAAG
>Ga0206878_10485_pt1 | contig 10566 bp, 15 predicted proteins | sample Alteio_BWOrgCont_8_FD_152621 | JGI IMG/M metagenome (GOLD analysis project Ga0206878, IMG submission 152621) | Enriched cells from forest soil in Barre Woods Harvard Forest LTER site, Petersham, Massachusetts, United States -... | ecosystem: Environmental > Terrestrial > Soil > Temperate forest >... | reverse complement strand
GCGCGGATTACGGCTTCAGGGGCGCCTTCAAGCAGATCGGACAGGCTGACGTGTATTTGTCCCTCGCGAAGGCGAATTGTGGTGTTCAACGAAGTAAAACGCCGGAACCGGACCGCGATGGGCGGCATGGGTGCGCGCGGGCGTAGAACACGATATTCCTGCTGAAAAATTGAAACGAATTCGGGGAACACGGCAAATTACAGAGTAGCAGTTCGCAGTTCTTAGTTCACAGTTCTCAGCTGCCGACGACCGGTAGTGAGCCGATGGAGATCAGATGCAGTGGGAAGGTGGGCGATGGCGAAAGCGTGCGCGAAAAGTTGCGAACTAAGAGCTGTGAACCAAGAATCGTGAACTTCGAACTCGCTGTCACTTTGGTTCGGCGCGTTGCTGGCCTTCCTCGTCTTTGTGGAGCTTGAAGTACTCGGTCTGCTCGGCTAAGAGGCGCTTGGCCTGGTCGGCGAGATCTTCGCCGCTTTCGATTGCTTCCTTGCGGGCCTCGTCGAAGCCGGGCTCGCCGGCAAGAGCGCGGAGGATTCCGAGCCAGCGGTCGGTGGACTCGGTGAGGGGTTTGAGGGCTTTGCGGATATCGGCGTGACGGTCGGAGTACTGGTCCAAGTTGGAGCCGAACTCGTCCATCAGGGCAGTCAGGTTCTGGAGCTCTTCATCGAGCCGTTTTGTGCGCGCAAGAGATTTTGAGCGGTTGGTCAGACTTTTGATGGTATCGGCATCCTCATTGAGGAACTTGGTATAGAGGCTGACGCGTTCGTTGGGTACGATGCCGGCTTCGCGAATCTGCTCGATCTGCGCCTCGGTCAGGGGCTCGGGCTTGTTCTTTTGAGCGAACAGGGCCGGAACCAGATAGAGACAGATCAGGATCAGGGCAATGCTGTGCGCGGAACGCATCGGCACGGATACCTCGGCGTCTCTATTGAAACACAGCGAGATTGACCGGGAAAAGGATCTTAGCGAAGGGGCTGGGTGTGGCTTATGTGCTCGATGGGAGCGTCCGCAAGTCCGGTGGAAGGCTGCGAGTTGCTGCGCGTCTCATCCTTGCGAACGATGGGTATGTTCTGAGGTCTGGAACCTACGACCGGCCATTCACGGACATCATCATGGTGCAGGACGATATTGCCGGAGATGGGACGAAAGCGCTGGGGGCGTCCACGGAATTCAAGGCGCGCTAAACCTGGGCAGGGAACAAGGGCAGGGAACCTGGGCAGGAACAGTTTGAACTGTGAGATTCCGACCGGGTGCGGAGCTTATTTGCGGAAAACCTCGAGCATGGCTTCCTTCTGGGCTTCATCCACCTTGGCGAGCGTTTCAGCTAGCAGAGGACGGTCTTCCAGGCTGCTGTTGTGCAGCATCTCATTGAGGCGGAAAGCTGTATGGCGAAGCAGAATCTGCGCATTCTTGAGGCGCTTGTTGTCGTCGGACATGGAAAGATGGATTTTATGCGCGAATGCCTGGACTTGTTTGAGGAGCCCGGCTGCCTTCTCGCCGTCGCCGTTGGCATACTGGCGAACGCTGAATTCGGTCATTTCGTGAACGAGTTCGGCGTATAGGAAGCACTGCTCGCGGGGCTGGGCCTGGAGGATTTTAGCCTGGAGGGCGTCGATGCTTTCCTGGTCGAAGGTTTTATCGTCAAAATTAGTGGCGCGCGCGGGTACAACGCTCAGGGCGAGCAGGACGAAGACGGCCAACGAAACCCTGGACTGCATGAGAAACCTCCGCAGCTGCCGGTTAACCTTATAAGCCGAGACTATAGGAGCATTGGTGAAAATGTGCAAGGGGAAACTTTTGCATTTTCACGGGCTCGAATGGTCTCAGGTTCCCGAGTGGTTACCTGCATTGGTTCGTATATTGGCGCGAATCAGGGTTTTTTTCTGAGCAAAATTAGACGTTGGCGAGCCTGCCATTCCTGATCCGGGAACTTTCCGCTGGAAGAATCCAAGAAGCGTTGGTAATACGCTGCCGCTTGTTCCTTCTGATGGAGGCTGTCATAGGCGGTAGCCCAGAGGAAAAAAGTCGATGGCAGTTCGGGAAGGTATTTTGATCGCATCGTAAGGGCGTGCAACGTAATGTCTGGTTGATTGGTGCGCGAGGCCGTGAAGGCCAGCCCGCTCCAGCCGTCTGCATTTGCGGGGTCGATCTGGGTGGCCTTGTTGAAAACCGAGAATGCCTCGGCGTAGCGAAGTTGCCGGACAAGGTTCTGGCCGTGGCCAAGGAGCAGGGCGGCGTCATTGGGAGAGGACGAGAGGAGGGCCGTGTAGAGGCGGTCCGATCCGGCATAGTCACCGGCATCGGCCAGAACGGCGGCCAACATGCGCGAGACAGCAGGGTCGCCGGGGTGGGCGTCATGAAGCTTTTGAAGCAGCGGGAGGGCTTCAGCCTTGTCTTGTGCGGCAAGCACAGTGGCTAATTGAGCGGTGATCACCGGATCGTTCGGCGATTGTTCGAGCGCGGAACGGAGCAGGGTTTCAGCTTCGGGGTACTGCTTGCGCGCAATCAGGACGTGGGCCAGGCCGGCATTGGCGCGGGCAGATTTTGGATCGATGGCCAAGACACGGCGGTACGCGGTTTCCGCGGCTGCGTACTCATTAGCCTGGTCGGCGATACTGGCTGCGAGTAGCGTGTCATCGGTGGTCTCAGGGGAGAGCTTGAGGGCTTCGAGCAGGTCGTTGGACGCCTCGGTTGTGTCGTCCGCCTGATCGATGCGGGCCAGGGCGCGCCATGCCCGAGCCTTGACGGCAGGGCCGGCGTCGCCGGGATCAAGGTTGGTTGCCACGGCCAATTCAGGACGGGCGTCTTCCGCTTTGCCCTGGCGAGCGAGCAGCAGCCCGAGCGACAAATGGGCTTCAAACGACTTGTGATCCGCGTCGATGGTACGGCGATAAAGAGCTTCCGCATCGGCGAGACGATTTTGCGTGTCAGCAACGTAGCCGGCATCAAAGAGAGCGCGCGGGTCGTCTGGATGTTGGGCCAGCCAAAGGTTTAGTTTCGCTTCGGCGGCTTTCCAGTCGGATTTCACGATGGCGGCCTCGGCATCGGCGACCTCGGGAGAGAGGGAGGCGGGAGCGGGCTGGTCGGCCCTCTGTGCGGGCACCTGAGCTGGAGCGCCAAGTGAGGCAAACGCCAGGAGAAAGATGACGAAAAAACGCACAAAATACCTCACTATCCAGTGTAATAGGCACGGCGGGAGCGGCTGGCACCCATTGACGCTGGAGTTTAGACGAAAAAAAAAGTGTATGTAAAGAAGGATCGGGGGAGGTTTTCCTGATAGCGCGATGGAGTCAGGCCGTAGTATTCTCACCGCGGGCGTCTGAAATGCTCGAGTCCGGATGCACATTCGGGACAGAATCAGGAGAGGCAGGATTGGTATGCAAATTTTGAAGAGTTTTGTAATGGCGGTTTGCGCTCTGGCGACGTTGGCGGTTCTTGCAACAGCGACACCGGCGCATGCTCAGGAGCCGCACTATCTGCAAGCATTGAGCGAATTGCGCACGGCACGGGATTACATTAATTTCGATCACCGCCCGGGAATCGGACCACAGAAGAAATTGGCGTTGGACGAGATTAATAAAGCGATCGAAGAGATCAAGCACGCGGCCTGGGATGACGGAAAGCAGACCAGGTTTACTCCTCCCTCATCGGGAGTGACCGATCCCTGGGAGCCGCTTCATCAAGCGGTCAAGTGGGTGGACGCGGCGAAGGGTCATATTCTTCAAGGCGTGGACCAGCCAGAGAACCAGGGGCTGCGCGACCGGGCTGTTGGGCACGTTGCGGCTGCGCATCAGATACTTGTCGATACCCTGCAGGGCCAGTAGGCTGAACGCCTTGGAACCAGTTGACGGCCGGCCTGCGGGCTGGCCGTTCGATTTTAGAGGGATATGAGGCGATGGATCGACGGCGGTTCCTGGGAAGTGGAATTGCGGCGGCAGGCAGCGCGGCTTTGGGACGGAGTGCTCTGGCGGCGAGTGGGGGCATCCGGCCTCATGGGCAGGTTCCGGGTGCGATTACGGGCACGGAGATTGAAGCAGCGCGGTTCCCGGATGGGTTTTTGTGGGGCATGGCGACGGCCAGCTACCAGGTAGAGGGCGCGTGGAACGAAGACGCCAAGGGTGAATCGATCTGGGACCGGTATGCGCACGGAGTTGGGCATGTTAAGGGCGGTGACACGGGCGACGTGGCCTGTGATCACTACCACATTTACAAGCAGGATATTGGGCTGCTGAAACGGCTGAACCAGAAGAGCTATCGATTCTCAATTTCGTGGGCGCGGATCCAGCCGACGGGCACTGGGGCTCCAAATCAGAAGGGGCTCGACCACTACAAGCGAGTGATGGACGCGGTGCTCGAGGCAGGAAACGCTATTTAGGACCCGAAGGCCGCTTCTACCGCCTCGATGAGATTTTCGACTCTTTGAACGTTCGCTTTTTTGGTGGCCTCCTCGGCCGTCCCGAACTTACATGGAGCGAACACCACGCCAAGCGTTCTCTCGGCCATTACGACGCAGCTCACAACACAATCGTTGTGAGCCGCGTCTTCGACCGCCCTTCAAGCCCGCGCTACGCCATCGAATACCTGCTCTACCACGAGATGCTTCACCTCAAGCACCCCGTGAGGATGCGAGGAGTCCGCCGCTGCGTGCACTCCCGCGAGTTCAAGGCTGAAGAAGCCCTGTTCCCACAGCTCGCCGAAGCACTTGCCTTCATCAAGCGACTCTAGCCGCCATAATTCAAATTTCAGCTCACGCGAGCCCAGGGTGCCTGCCGAAGCTCCGGGTGCTCCACCCTTGCCACGCCTTCGCTTTTCAGGCTAAGTGGGCCGCCCCGCGACTTCGCGTACCGGAACCGGCAGCACAGCCACAGCCGGTGCTAAACTGGCCCCGCTTCCTCGTTTCATCCAGCGCTCGGCCCAAAACAATTCCAAATCCACAAAGGATTCTCAATGGCAAACAGCTTCGGCACAGACATTCTCATTCAAGCGCCAGACCCAATCGCGGCAGCTTCCTTTTATGTGCGGCAACTCGGCTTCACCGTAACCGACGAGAACCCCGGCATGATCGGCCTTCATGGCAAGAACATCAACTTGTTCATCGAGCCCGGACCACCTCTCGGCCCGGTCCTTGAGGTCACCGGTCCAAACCTCGAAGAAGCTAAGCGCCGCCTTGTGGAATGCGGATGCGAAGTGGTCAAAGATGAGCCCCAATTTCCCAGAATCTACATCCGCGACCCCTACGGCCTGATCTACAACATAACGACTTAGCAAGAATCAGCATCGCCAGGACGCGTCGGAAATGGTCGAAACGTCCGGATGCTAGCACTGCTGTCAATGCCAGCACCGGCATGTTATGCTGGTGTCATGGCGAGCATTACCATCCGCAATCTCGACGACCGGGTCAAGCGCAAGATTCAGGTCCGCGCCGCTTCTAATGGCCGGTCCATGGAGGCTGAAGTTCGCGCCTTGCTTTCTGAAATTGCAGAAAAGAAGCAGGCGGCCACCACCCCAGAAGAAGACCTCGGAACCGCCATTCACAAGCGGTTCGCCGCCATCGGAGGCGTGAACCTTAAGACTCCCTCTCGTCAGTTTTCCAACCGCTCGATCCCTACATTTGACTGATGATCCTGCTCGATACCAAAGTGATCTCTGAGATCATGCGTGCGCGGCCAGATCCAACCGTAAGGACCTGGTTCCGAGCGCTTCCGAGGAGGGAATTCTGGACCGCATCGGTCGTAATTGCTGAATTGTTTTCTGGCGTTGACCTGATGCCGGCAGGTCGCAAACAAACAGAGTTGCGAGGATTGGTAGAGGCGATGATCGCCGAGGACCTTCGGGGCCAGATTCTCGCCTTTGACCTCTCGGCGGCTCGACAATACGGCCAGATTCTCTCGTACCGCGAGGAAATTGGCCGCCCAATCAAAGAAATGGATGCGTTGTTGGCTGCGACCGCTAAGGCGCACGGCGCAACGATGGCCACCCGCAACATCCCTGACTTTGAGCATTGCGGCATCGCACTTGTCAATCCGTGGCAATCCGCCTAAGCTGAGCCGCCTAGGCAGCCTTCTCCACCGCTGCCGCCGCCTCATCCGGATCTGTAGCCGGCCGATTCGCCGCCCACCATACCAGTCCAACTCCCGCCACCACCGAGCCTAGGCTGGCAAGTTGTGCATTCGATAAGCCCCAAATTATCTTAGGATTGCGTCGCACAAATTCAACTAGAAATCGAGCTATTCCGGACAACATCAGATATTGGCCAACAATAGCACCCGTACCGTGGGCTTTGCCCCCCCGACGCCACAGCCACAAACCAATAACCAGCCCGGCAGCCAGCTCATAAAGAGGGGTTGGGTGCACCCTTTGCAACGTAGGCTCGATGCCGTTCGGGAAGCTCATGCCCCAGGGCAGCGTGGTCGGGATCCCATAGCAACCGTCGCCGGATAGGAAGCAGCCGATCCGCCCGATTCCGTAGCCGATGGCCGCCGCAGGCGCCGCCAAGTCCAGCGTCTTCAGCATCCCGATCTTCGCCCACCAGCCCTGAAACATTAGCGCCGAAATCCCGAAAATCAGCCCGCCGTACCAGGCAAATCCCGCCGGATCCCAAAGTACACGCCAGCCAATTTCGCGAAATTCAACCGGGGTATCGATCACATGCCACAGCTTGGCGCCCACAATGCCCAGCAGCGCGGCAACTGCCACCATCCCCACCGCGTCAGCATCGATTCCGGCACGCTTGAAGTTCCGGTCCATCACAAACGCAGCCGCAACAGCCGCCAGCCAAAGCATCAGTCCGAATGTTGGCACCTGCAGGTGCCAGATGTGCAGATAAGGCAGCATATCTCCCTGAATCCCGTCCTCTTCAGTATAGACGTGCCCGCAACGACGACGAATCAGAGAACTCATGTAAGGGCGCCGCTCATTCAGCACCGCGATTTGCACAGCCGCCTATCCCGCCCCCTCTCATTCGCGCGATACTGTCTCCATGTCCACCCTCACCTATCAGGGCCACGAGGTTCTCCTCACGCGTCAACAGATCGCCGTTCGCGTCGCTGAAATGGGCGCCCAGATCACTCATGACCTCAACGGCGAAAGGCTCGTCATGATCGGTGTTCTTAAAGGCGCGGCGCCCTTCCTATCCGATCTGGCCCGCGCCATCCAGGCCGATGCCACCTTTGACTTCGTCGCCGTCTCCAGCTACGGAAAAGGTCAGCGCTCCTCGGGCGCCGTCAAGGTCATCAAAGATCTCGATGAGCCCATCGAGGGCAAGAACGTGCTCATCGTTGAAGATATTCTCGACACCGGCCTGACGCTCGCCTATCTGCGCAAGCTTTTCCTGCAGCAGCATCCGAAAACCCTGCGCATCGCCACGTTGCTCGACAAGCCCTCCCGCCGCATTGAAAAAATTGAGGCCGACTATGTCGGCTTCTCCATTCCCAACCTCTTCGTCATCGGCTACGGAATGGACTACGCCGAGCGCTACCGCAATCTCCCCGACATCTGCCTCATGGCGGCCGATCATCCTTAACGCCTTCGTAAGCGGAGCCTCACGGATTACAAAGTAATACTTGGGGATGATTGCGCCAGCACCGTAACCCATAAATTGCCCTCCTCACATTCAAACGCCAGACGGTCGTAGACTTCAACGCCGTCAAACATCACGCCATTGCCGGCCGTCACCGAAGGCATGGAAAGCACCAACCCTTCTGTGAGCACACACTTCATGTTGCCGCCGATCATGTTTGCCAACTCTCCGAGCACGGAGATCACCTCGTCATTGACCAATTTCGGCGGATCGATGGACAGGAAGCGGCCGGCAAACCGGCAAGCCTCCCCGCGGTCACACTCCAGCAGAAATGCTCCGTTCCATGCTCCCGCCATGTGGACCGTGGAGGTCAGGCAATCCACGCTTGGAACCCATGGCTTTCTCGAACTCGCGACCTCGAGGCTCATCATGGTCTCGAATACTGACTCGACAACTTGCGTCAGTATCTCTGCGTTGAACTCGGTTGCCATAAGAGTCCTCTCAACGGGCTACGTAGACGGTTGCGGTCCCGACCATTTTTCGTTCAAACAATTCATCGAGGCCGAATGCAGATTCGGCGCCGCCTAGTAAAAGCCAGCCGCCTCGAAACAAAGTGCTGTGAAGCTCTACCAATATCTTCCTCTTTGTTTCGTTGTCGAAATAGATCATTACGTTGCGGCAGAACACCAGGTCAAACGGTCCAAGCGTTCGCATGCTGTTACGCAGGTCAATGGTCTCAAAACGAACCATCCGCCGCACCGGTTCGCTCAACTGCCAGTCCACCCCAATATGGCGCAGATGCTTCAACAAGTACGTCGTCGGCAAACCTCTGTTCACCTCAATCTGCTGGTAGATGCCGGATCGTGCGCGCTCTACCACCTGCGACGAAAAATCGGTTCCGAGGATTTGAATGTTCCAGTCACTCAGCCCCTCCTGCAACAGGAGCATCGCCAAACTGTAAGCCTCCTGGCCGGTCGATGCCGCAGCCGACCAGAAGCGCAGATGTTTCGTATCCCGATGATCTTCCTTGAGCCTGGGCAACAAGACCGTACGTATTGCGTCGTAGTGGGCGGGATCGCGAAAGAAGTACGTTTCATTCGTGGTCATGGCCTCGACAACCCGGTGACCGATCCCCGAATCCCGCGCCGATCGCAGGTGCGCGCACAAATCGTTCAGTGAACGCAGCCCGAGTTGCTTGACGATCGGGGTCAGACGGCTTTCAAGAAGGTAATGCTTGTTCGCCTCAAGCACGATACCGACGCGGGAATAGACATGGTCCTGGAGGAATCGGTAGTTCTCCGGGTCAATCTCCGCAGACGTCACTTGGCTTTCCATATGCTTTTCAATTCCCGTTTGCAATGCGTAGAATTTCAGGCACAACTTGATTCAATGACAGCACGCGGTCCGCCAGGCCGGCATTCACCACTGCCCCAGGCATCCCCCAAACCACACTTGAAGCCTCATCCTGCGCCAGCACACTCGCCCCCTGGGCCTTCAGAATTCCCGTGCCGCGCAGTCCATCGTGTCCCATGCCGGTGAGAATGACGGCGACGGCCGCGCCGCCATAAACCTCCCCGACGGATGCGAACAGCGCGTCGACCGCAGGACGGCAAGAGTTCTGCGGCGGAGACTGATCCAGAAGCACGCGTAATCCGGAGCCGTTCGATGCCACCTTGAAGTGGAAATCTCCGGGCGCAATCAGTATCTTGCCCGGCTCCACCGGGCTGCCCTGCCTCGCCTCCTCAACCGGAAGTTGACAGGTGGCGTGAAGCCGCTCAGCCAGGAGCTTGGTAAAAAGCGGCGGCATGTGCTGCACCACCAGGACCGGCAATGGAAACCCCATCGGCAAATCCGGCAGGATGGCGCCCAACGCGGTCGGTCCCCCCGTTGATACTCCAATCACCACCACTCTCGGCCGCACCCTGAGTTTTTGCGGTACGGTCATGCCCTGCCGAACCATACCCGCCCCCAAAATATCGGTCTGCACCGGCCTGGCCGCGGCGCGATTCTGATCCGGAAACGAAAAGAACTGTTTGATCTTGGGGATCATCTCATCCCGCAAGCGGTTCATCGAGCGGTCAAGCGACCCTTCGTTCGAGACCTTTGCTACGTAATCGTCTGCCCCCAGCGTCAATGCCTCCAACGTAATTGCCGCGCCGCGCTCGGTGAGCGTGCTGAACATGATCACCCGAAGCTGTGGACAGTCGCGCCGAATGCTGCGCAGCATTTCCAGGCCATTCATCTCCGGCATCTCAATGTCCAGCGTAAGCACGTCGGGGCTCAACTGCGGAATCCGTTGCAGTCCGATCGCGCCGTTCGAGGCCACCCCCACTACTTCAATCAACGGATCCTGCTCCAGGGCATGGGTCACCAGTCGCCGAATCACAGCCGAGTCATCAACCACCAATACCCGAATCCGCTCGCCGGGCTGTAGCACGCGCTTGTATGCCGCGGCCATTGATCCCCCAAAATTCAAATGCTTATTCCAGCGAGTTGGAGCTTTTCCACAATGATGTCTCTGGTAAAAGGCTTCATGACGTACTCGTTTGCTCCCGCTTCCAGAGCCGCCGCCATATGGCTCATCTCGGTCTCCGTCGTCACCATCACCACCACCGGCGAACAGAGCGCCGGGCTCTGGCGCAACTGCTTCAGTAGCTCCATACCATTCATCTCCGGCATGTTCCAATCCAGCAGAATCAGCGACACCGGGTTCTTTTCAGCTTCGATGACCTTCAGCGCTTCTATTCCGTTGACCGCCTCGAGCACCTCGAATCCCAAGCCAGTCAGAATCCTGGTCAGGATCATCCGAATGGCCTTCGAGTCGTCCACCACCAGTGCTTTACCCATCATTCATCTACCATCCGCTCTCTTTTCCCTTGTTGAGAGATAACCCGGCGGGCGGTGTTTCGTCCGCCGGAAAGGAATTCAAAGAGTTTTCTCGCTCAGAACGTGAACTTCGCAACCGCCGCCTGCAGCCGGTTCGCCATCTTGCTCAACTCCAGCGAGGCCGTCATCGTGTCGTTGGCGCCCTGGGTCGTATTCTTCGC
>Ga0206878_10484_pt1 | contig 10608 bp, 7 predicted proteins | sample Alteio_BWOrgCont_8_FD_152621 | JGI IMG/M metagenome (GOLD analysis project Ga0206878, IMG submission 152621) | Enriched cells from forest soil in Barre Woods Harvard Forest LTER site, Petersham, Massachusetts, United States -... | ecosystem: Environmental > Terrestrial > Soil > Temperate forest > O... | reverse complement strand
TCTGGCAGCAATAGTTCAGCTTTCGGCACTTGCGAATTCAACAAAAGGAAGCAACCTGGTAAATCATACCAGTGGTTCATCCAAAAAGCATCTTCCTTCAAAACCGTTAGCGATCCGCTCACGGTTTAGTGCTATAAAAGTAACCGGGAAGATCACAGACGGCTCCGGCGAAGCGCTTATCGGCGCCTCCATTGCTTTAAAAGGGGGTAAGGGACTGGCCGTGAGCGATGTAATCGGTAATTTTTCGGTAACGGTGCCCGAAAATGCAACACTTGTTATAAGCTATATTGGCTTTCAAACCCAGGAAGTTGAAGTTGCAGGGCGTACACAAATAACTATTGTGCTGAAAGACCAGCCAGGCAATTTAAACGAAGTAATAGTTACCGGTTACGGAACACAACGTAAAAAAGACCTTACAGGTGCAGTTTCCGTGATCAGCAGTAAAGATATAAACGACATACCCATAGGTGGTATTGATCAAATAATACAAGGCAAAGCCGCAGGTGTATCGGTAACCCAAAATACCGGCGCCCCCGGCGATGCCATATCTGTTCACATCCGGGGCTTGGGTACTATTAATGGTAATTCACCATTATATATTGTAGATGGCGTACCTACAACCGATGGAATAAATGACATAGCGCCCGACGACGTAGAAAGTATAAATATTCTTAAAGATGCGTCTTCAGCTGCTATTTATGGTGCGCGGGCCTCTGGCGGTGTAGTAATAATTACTACTAAGCACGGAGTATCGGGTAAAACAAAAGTCAGCGTCAATGCTTATACCGGTGTGCAAAACGCTGCCAACCTTATTAAAATGGCTAATACAGCGCAATATGTAAACGCCTATAATACAGCAGCCACAAACGATGGCAGGGCGCTCATATCCGATAGTTTGGCAAGCACATTGCCCAATGTTAACTGGTTAAAAGCAATACTTAAGCCAGCTCCTGTAACAAATGCCAACTTATCGATAAGTGGAGGGAACGAATCTTCCAATTATATCGTATCGGGTACTGTTTTCAGCCAGGACGGACTTATTCAAAATTCATCATTTAACCGCTATAACTTACGTACCGCTATAAATAGCACCCTAAGTAAATACCTTAAATTAGGTACTAACGTAAACCTATCTTATTCAAAAACAAGAATAGTGGGTACATCAGGCGATGGCTATTCGGGCGCGGCAGCCAGCGTGGTACGTTATGCATTGTTCCGTACCCCGGGTACACCTGTTACTGATCCAAGCGGCCAGTTTGTGTCCCTCCCGGAGCAGGATAACAGGGCCGGTGTCGGTATAGGGAATTTCCTGGGTGATGGATTAAACCCTGCGCAGGAAGCCGCCAATGCAAACGACAATAACTACAGCTATTTAATATTGGGTAACTTTTTCGCCGAACTAAGCCCGATAAAAGGGCTGAAAATAAGATCGGATGTTGGCCTTGATATGAATATGACATCCTATAAGCAATTTTTCCCCACTTATGGTACGCCGTCAAATGATCCGTACCAGGGATCAGGGTACACCGGTAACCTTGGCGCGCAGCCTATCCAAACGGTAAATTCGCCAAACTCACTTGCGCAGTCAACTAACAATGATTTAAATTATAACTGGACAAATACCGCTACTTACGATTTTAACTTTAAAAAGAATGCCTTTACTTTTTTAATAGGCACTGAAATTATTAAACAGGATCAAACAGGATTCGGTGCGTCCAGAACGTCATTTGTAAATCAGTCTTCTGATTTCCAATATCTTGATAATGGCGGTGCAAACGGCGAGCAAAACGGCGGGGGCGAATCTCATTACGGATACTCTTCGTTATTTGGCCGTGTAAACTACCAGTACAATAGCAAATACCTGGCAAGTTTTAATTACAGGCACGATGCTTCTTCAAAACTCGATCCCAATGCACAATCGTCATCGTTTTACTCAGGCTCAATGGGCTGGCGTATTAGTCAGGAAGAGTTTATGAAGGATATTAAACCCATTTCGAACATGAAACTAAGGGTTGATGTTGGCCAGGCTGGTAATTCAAACCCATTAGGCGATTATCCTTACCTGTCAACCTTACTGGGTAACAGTTTCTATCCTTTTGGCGGCACAACTAACCAGGGCTACACCATTAATGCCATTGGTAACCCAAATATCCGCTGGGAGGTAAGTACACAAGAGGATGTGGGCCTTGATTTAGGCTTTTTTAATAATTCGTTAACAGCAACACTCGATTATTATGTAAAAAATACAAATAACGTATTGTTGCCGTTATCGTTACCAACCAGCGCCGGCCAGGCTTCGTCGCCGTTTGTTAATGCAGGTGCAGTGCGTGACCAGGGCTTTGAGCTTGAATTAAACTATAACCAACATCTGAATAAAGATTGGAGTTATACCGTGGGCGGCAACTTTGCCACTTTAAAAGATGACGTTGTTTCTCTCGACGGAGCCCCCCCAATCTCTAACGGGCGTATTGATAATAACTATAATGCCACACTTACCGAAGTAGGCCAGCCTATCGGCTCATTTTATTTATTGCAGCAGGAAGGCATTTTCCAAAACGCGCAGCAGGTTTTTACGCACGCATACCAGGGCCCGGGTATAAGGCCGGGTGATGTGATGTATAAAGATGTGAATGGCGACGGCGTTATTAACGATGCCGACAAAACTATTGTAGGCAGTCCCATACCGAAGTTTACTTATGGTTTTACCGGCAATGTAACGTATAAAAACTTTGATTTGACCGTGTTTTTCCAGGGCGTATATGGTAATAAGATATATGACCAGGTAAATACCGATATCGAAGGATTCTATCGTCCGTTTAATATTACAGAGCGGATCGCCACCCAAAGCTGGACAGGTCCCGGCACAAGTAACCAGTTCCCGATATTATCATGGACGGATGCAACAAATAACAAACAACCCTCAACCCGGTTTTTGGAAAGCGGCTCCTATTTGAGGCTTAAAAACATACAGGTTGGTTACACGTTAGGTAAAAATGTTTTAAGCTCTATTGGCATGTCATCGCTGCGGATATTTGCAAGTGCGCAAAACCTGCTCACTTTTACCAAATATACCGGGTTAGATCCTGAACAATACAATAATAGTAATAACGGTAGTACTGTGCAGGCTGTGGGTATTGATTGGGGAACATATCCGTCGGCACGTGTATTAACAGTGGGCGTTAACGCTAATTTCTAAATTTTTAATTTATAGAAAGATGAAAGCAAAACACATTTCAATATACTTAATGGCTGTCCTGTTCTGTTCAGCTACAGGATGTAAAAAGGTGCTGAATGAGCCAATATTGGGACAATATTCAACAACCAATTTTTTTACAAATGATGCTAATGCCATTTTAGCGGTAAATGCGGCATACACCTCGCTCACGTTTACCGATGCATCTTCAAACGCTATATGGGTGTTAGGGGATGTGGCGTCGGACGATGCGATAAAAGGCGGAAGCCCGGGCGACCAGGCTGATTTTCAATTAGTAGGCGATTTTAATATAAATCCTTCAAATTCAGCAGTGGAAGCGGTTTGGAAAAGATATTACGAGGGCGTATTTACGTGCAACGTTGTTACCGATGGGGTAACAAATAACCCGGCAATATCTGCTACCGTTAAAACGCAGGCATTGGGCCAGGCTGAGTTTCTGCGTGCTTATTACTATTTTAATTTAACAGTTGCTTATGGTCCTATCCCTTTGCACCTTAAAGTTGAGACACCTGCAGAGGCGCAAAAGCCGGTATCGACCCAGGCACAAATTTTTGCACAGGTTGAGCAGGATTGCACTGCGGCAGCATCGGCTTTGCCAACCGCCTGGACCGGCCCTGATCTTGGCCGTGTTACAAAAGGCGCTGCCTTGGCTTTGCTGGCTAAAACCTATCTTTTTGAAGGGAAATGGGCACAGGCCGCATCAACTGCACAAGCGGTAGAGGCATTAAATATTTATAGCTTACTACCAGTTTATGCTGATAATTTCAGAGCTGCTACTAAAAATAATGCCGAAGGTGTATTTTCAATTCAGCACCAAAGCGGGTTGGTACCTTTCCAGGGCAATAATTTAAATGTATGGTTTGCACCACGTTCGATAGGCGGGTATGGGTTTTATTACCCTACACAAAGTTTGGTTGATAATTATGAAAAATCTCCGGCGGGTGTAGACGACCCGCGTTTGGATTATTCTATTGCAAGGGCAGGCCATCCTTATTTTGATGTTGCTTTTGACCCGAGCTGGACAACAACCGGATACCTAAGTAAAAAAGATTGTCAGCCGTTATCAGAAATACCATCAAACATTAAAGGCGATGGGAACTTAAACTACCAGGCCATACGCTTTGCCGACGTTTTATTAATAGAGGCAGAGGGATTAAACGAAAGTGGTAACAGCGCAGCCGCTTTGGTACCGCTTAACAAAGTACGTAAACGTGCAAGGGAAAGTTATTTGAATGACAGCAGTTTGCCGGGTTATCCAACAGTGCCGGCTGGTTTATTGCCTGATATTGCCGTAACAGACCAGGCCCAACTGCGTGATATTATACGCAGGGAACGACGCTCGGAACTGGCATTGGAGTTTCACCGGTTTTTTGATATCATCAGGTACGGGGCCACTTATGCTAATAGTGTATTATCATACAAACCGTTATTTAATTATAACAACGACAAGTTTTTCCCGATACCAGAAAGCGAAAGACAAACTAATCCGAAATTGGGCTTATAACAGTACATTTTTAAAATAATCATTAATAAATGAAAAAGCTTAAAAAACTTATAACAGCAGCCATCATGGTGATGGCGCTGACAGCTGTTTTTCAATCCTGCAAAAAAAGCGCTGCCAAGCCGGATTACAATTCCGACAAGACTAAGCTTACCTCGGAAACAGATTCCTTAATGGCGGTTTATAGCCACGCCGTTGAAGGAAAACAAGCGGGAGATTATGCGACCGGGTCAAAAGCTGCCCTTGAAACAGCTATAACTTTAGCACAAAGCGTTGTGGCGGGCCAATTTACACAGCAGCAGGTTAATAATGCGACTGCAAATTTACTGCGGGCCGCGGCACAGTTTAACATTAACCTGATACAGGAAATTTCTGTAGCTAATCTTGTTGCTTCCTGGACTTTTACCGGGAACGCAAATGATGTATCGGGCAATGGCCATAATGGTACTTTAAAAACCGGTTGGGTAGGGCCTTATGGCGCACCCGCTGTTGACGGCGGTACCCTGCCTGTTTTGGTGGCCGACAGGTATGGCAACGCTAACAGCGCTTATCAGTTTAACAATGGGGCTTACGTTGAAGTGCCTTATGACCCAACTTTGCGCCCTTCAACCTTTACCATTTGTGCCTGGATAAAACCGGATATGGCCAGTAACGGGAATTATATATTTTCGCTGGACCGCTGGAATGGCTATAAATTTCAATTACAGGGGGGCAACCTGCCCTTTCTTACGGTGTACACCACCACCGGCGACCATGACCAGGATGATGGCGGCCCATCGGTTACCCTTGGCGTATGGACGCAAGTAGTAGCAAGTTTTACCAATGGTACCGAGAAGTTTTATATTAACGGCGTGTTGGTAAAAACAGCCAACGTTACCGGCGACCCAATTCCTGTGGTTTCGCCACCACCGGTTGCCTTAGGTAACGAGCTCCCAAAAACGGCGTACAACTTTACAGACCCGAACAGCCCCAACGCCTATTATGGTGGTAATTTTTTTATAGGATCGCTTGATGATATACACCTTTATAATAAAGTGTTGAGCGATGCGGAAGTAAAATCGTTGTACACCATGGAGCAGCCATAGGCAGTAAGTAATGGACATAAACGGGTTATATAGATACAGAAATAAACCGAACACGTGTTTAAAGAAACTAAAGTGAGATTTAGTTGATCATTTAAAGTTTAGTTGCCAGGATGCCGTCTCATAACTAGTTTATGAGGCGGTTTTTTATTTTGATTGGTTTCAATAGTTTATTTGGGAAACAAGGCCTGTAATGATAAGTTTTTGTAAATACATCTGTTTAAAACGGATCTTAGGGTAAAAAAAGAATGTTTGATTACCCTTTCTGCTATCGACTAAAAGTAAGCCAATTTGGACTTCAGTTTTCGTTGATCCTTTGGCCAATATCCCCGCATTCCAGCCTTTTTTTCAGCAGGCGCACTGGACCTGGAGACCTGCCGTCTTATGCTCGCCTTCCGTTCCGTAGCCGTCAAATTTCCACCATTCGATCCCGCCGATCAGCTCGCGGACATTAAAGCCCAGCATCGCCATATTAAGCGCTCCTTTAGTTGAGTCGTTACAGCCGATTCCATCGCAATAAATGGCGTATAATGTGTCTTTGTCAAAGTCGGCGGTGGTCTCCGTGCTCATTTCACGATGGGGGAGGTTTACGGCTCCGGGGATATGCTCATTTTCAAATGCAAACGCTTTTCGGGCATCTATAGCGATTATTTTTTCGCCTGCTTCAATCGCAGCAAACAAGTCAGACGGGTCCATTTCAAACGCCAATTTATTTTGGTAATGTTCAATTGCACTTTTCATGTTTCAAATTTTTAATGCACCAAAAATACCGCGCAATCACCAGGTTTTTGCATGAGAAGTCCAACATGTGCGCATGAACAAAAACACATGGCATATAACAATAAAATCGAGTTATTTTTACGAAATGGAATTGAGGCACCTCAGGATTATCAAAACTATAGCCGATGAAAAGGGAATTACCAAATCATTAGGCAAGCTTTTCCTTACTCAATCGGCCGTCAGCCACCAGCTGCGCGATATTGAGGAAAGGCTGGGCGTTAAATTATTTTACCGCACCAGGAAACAATGGATATTGACGGAAGAGGGTAAAATAATTTACGATACCGCCACGAAGGTCCTGGATGAAATTGACAACGCTACCGAAAAAATAAACGATTTGCGTAACGGGCATGCGGGCGTTATCCGGATCAGTACGGAATGCTACACCTCCTACCACTGGCTGCCTGCGTTTATGGTAAAAATGAAATTGCTGTATCCCAGGCTGGACGTAAAGATAGTTATGGAAGCAACACATAAACCGCTCCAAAAGTTACTAGACAACGAGCTTGATATTGGCATTACTTCAGACCCATGGCCCGATAAAAGCATCAAATATATCGAACTTTTCAAAGATGAAGTGATGGCCGTGGTACCGGCTGGTCATCCCTTAACGGCAAAAAAACAGCTCAATGCTGATGACATCGTAGGCCAGGTGCTCATCATTCATTCTTATCCCTTAGATACGGTAACAGTGTACCAGCATTTCTTAAAGCCCGAACAGAAAGAACCCGGTCAGATCATAGCCGTGCCGCTTACCGAGGTTGCGCTGGAAATGGTAAAGGCCGGGATGGGCATTATGACCATGCCCCTTTGGGCGCTGAAGCCGTTCACCGCCACATCTGAACTAAACCTGGTGCGCATAGGGCCTAAAGGGCTGATCCGAACTCATTATGCGGCCATCCGCCATGAAGACGCAGGGAAAAAGTACATGATCGATTTTATTGATAATTTAAAGGAAGAACTACTAAAATAATGCAAGATTACATAATCAGGCCGGTGAAAGAAAACGACCTCGGGGAACTTTTGCTGCTGATCAGCGAACATGCCGATTTTGAGCGGGTTCCTTCTGATCCCGCCCCTAATAAAGGGAAGTTAATGAAGGCACTATTCGACCCGCCTGTCAAGCTTAACTGCTGGGTGGTGGAACAGCAGGGGAAATTAACTGGTTATGCATCGTTTACATTTGATTTTTCAACCTGGGACGCAGCCGACTTTATGTACATGGACTGTCTTTATCTTCGTGAAGGTTCAAGGGGAAATGGCATAGGGGCTGCCATTATAAAAAAATTATACCAGGTCGCCAGGGAACGAAACTGTATCAACATACAATGGCAAACACCGGCATTTAATGAACCAGCCATTCGTTTTTATCATAAAAATCACGCGGTTTCAAAAAGCAAAGTCCGGTTTTATTTAAAGGTGACGCATGATGACACCACGACCCTGAATGCATAAGCCCGCGCATTATTAGCTCGCCCGAAATTAATATAAGAGTGCACGCAGATGTGCAGGCCCCGCCTTTATGTTTACGACGTTATAATTAAATCATTGGGATTCCTCCGATAGGAATATTCGAGGGGCGCGCTTCTGCCTATACGCACTGCCATTTGTATTTTGGCAGGCTCTTCCAAATTCATCATTTTATTGAACTCGTCATACAATTTCTTCATGGACGGATATTCCTGTAACACCTGGCTTAGCGGACCCATGCAAAATCCCTGATCATAAGCGGCTAACTGAAACCGGGCGTAATCCTGGCCGCATTTGATCCAGTCAATTAAATTATTGCTGTTTGTTTTAAATACGACCACCCCTTTTGATGACATTACCTTTTCGTGGTGCTCTTTTAAAAGGCCTTTAATGGCATATTCACTGTGCCATAACTTTTTTGGATACCCTTTCAATAAAGTTTCAGACAACCATAAATTAAAACCACTGCTTCCACCCACCCGCAAATTGATGCCATCTCTTTTTGCAGCGATATCATCTTTTACACGGAACCATTTTCTCGATTCATCATATGCATTCCAGTCATAACATTCAACCTCCATTCCTTTATAAAGCAACTCCAATACAGAAGGAAGTTTTTGGGGATCGTTTATAAGTTCTACCGAAGCGTATTCGGGCTTTGATAACGAAATTATCTTTTTAAATTCATCATCAGTTAAAAGGTTACCATGATATACTGAGCGGGTGGTTTGCCTAGTAAAAATTTGTTTAGTTAAAACGTCTTTCCCGATATCACTTTTCTGAAGTGATAGTTTGGCAACTGGTTTTTTGCCTGTCTCCGGGAAACCATAATCCCCTTCAGGCAAATATTCTACCGTTGCGGAGTAACCAAAACTGCCAGCACCTAGTTGAAAAAGAGCAATGAAACCGCCACAACCGATATGAATTTGCCTTGCTATAGGGTCAGTCGCCACCAGGAGCCTTTTCTCGTCTACGTAAAAAAGCGCCTCCATTTCATTGACGATCTTAAACTTCCATGCCTGGGTATTGTGTGGATTGGGCGCATTTAACCCGAATGCAAGCGCCCTTAGGATAGGCTCATGAAATTGATCCGGATCAGGCCGCCGGCCTTTCGCATCTTTTATACCATCACCGGTTCCTATTTCTGCCACGCCTGCCGCGCCAAAAAGCATCGCGGCCGTTACCACCGTTCCACTTGCCAACAAGAATTTTCTTCTTTCCATGATAATTTTATTTTGTGTTTTAGCCTGATAATTGCACAAAATAAAAGCATAAAAACGGCGGAATCGCCTCATCTTATAAGGCGGGACGTTTCTTTGTAAGATGAGACTAATATCTAAACAGCCGAGACTTGCCTTAGCTGATGACGCTCTAAATATTCGGATGGAGACAGGCCGGTGTCCTGACGAAAGACGCGATTGAGCGAAGCCTTGGAATTAAACCCGCTTTCGAACCCCATAGACAGAATGGTAAATTTTTGCTGCGACGGATCTTCAAGAAGTTTTTGAAGATGCCGCACACGATAGCTATTTACAAAGTCGTAAAAGGGCTTGCCGGTGGTAACATTTATGGTTTGGGATAAATTATGCGTGGATATATTTAAAGCATCTGCCACGTCGCTCAATTGTAACTTCGGTTCCAGGTACAGTTTTTTCTCCTCAAATAGCTGAATAACTTTTTCAAAAATGAGCCGCTGTTCCGAATCACTAAGCGTAGACGTTTTATATTTAATTTGAATGTTTGTCTCCGCTGTTTTTTGTTCCCGCCGGCCTTCATCAGTTTGATCAGGCAAAGGTGTTTTCGTTCCGTAATATTCAGTAACCGTGTACTGGTGAATCCCATGAAAACTAGTATAAAAAATCGCGATAAATAGTAAACAGCCTACTGTGTTACAAACAAAGAGGGAAGAGATAGGCAGTATTTGCGTTTGAGCAGTAATGAGGCCGAGCAATGAAATTAATGTAATGAAAATATAAATCCAGGTAGAATTACTTAGCCAGTTTAAGGCTATCGGGTCAATAAAGGAATACTGAGCTTTTATATTCAAAGCATACTTGTTAAGCCTTTTAAGCAGCCAAATAAAAGCAACTATAAACACTATAGGGAAACCTTTGCACAGCAGATGGTAACCAAGGGTAGGGTGATTGTAAAGCTGCTCCAGCTGCGATTGGTTATACCGATGGCGTATAAAAAGATCTGAACCGATATAGGCGGACGTAATTAACGCGGGCAAAAAAATCAAAACCCATCTTCCACGGTGATGAATTTTTTCCTGGAGCGTTTCTAACGCAAAAATCAGAAATAGCGGAAATAGGTATAATGGAAGAACATTCAGCAAAAAGAAAACCCAGTGGGTTAGTTTTATATGAAATATTGCATCAACTACCAGCAAGCCAATAATATTCAGGTTGATCAACAACAGCAGCAGATCTGCTTTCTTTCTTTTTTGCTTCGAAAGAATAGAAATGGTGAAGAAAACCGATATTGCGATACCGGCAATGTCAATGGAAAACATCGATTGAAATTTAAAGCTTGTGCGCTGACCTTAGATTTTAAATTTA
>Ga0206878_10482_pt1 | contig 10643 bp, 14 predicted proteins | sample Alteio_BWOrgCont_8_FD_152621 | JGI IMG/M metagenome (GOLD analysis project Ga0206878, IMG submission 152621) | Enriched cells from forest soil in Barre Woods Harvard Forest LTER site, Petersham, Massachusetts, United States -... | ecosystem: Environmental > Terrestrial > Soil > Temperate forest >... | reverse complement strand
TTTATTTTGGAATTCAGGCGTTCATTTAACCCGGAATCGATTAACCTATCAGACCCTTGATGATCAACGATAACGGCAATAGCCTCATCCATTTGTTCCACAGGTTTTTGCAATTCTGACTGGATCACCTCAACCGGTTTGAAAGTAATGATAGGAGCAGGACTGCCAGAATATGTTTCCTTATCTGTTTTAGACGTATTGTCAAAAAATGCATTTAAACTAGTATTGAATTGTTCTTGAGCCGTCTCAAATTTTTCTTCTGCCTGTTCTATCTCTTGTGAAATAGCCTGTGATATTTCAACGTTCGAAACCGCCATGAGGACCTCTGGTGAGGTTACGGTCTTGATTGTAGGTTCAGGAGCAACAACCTGTATTGTCGATTTGGAGAAATTTGCGCGTTTTTCCAGCTTGGTGTTTAACGTGTTTATTTGTTCTTCAGTCATATAGGATCGGAGATGCTCCAGATTTTTAAATGGCTTGAACTCAATGTTTCTGTCAATGGCATCTTTCCAGCGTGCTTTTCCTTCGTCGGATAGATACATAAGTACACCCGTTAAGGAACTAGTGTCAGGTAGTTTTGATGGGTCTTCAGGAATATAATTGATTATGTGTGGAATAAACACATCACTAAGATAAGAGCAAGGTTTATTTTCCAACCCTAGAACCAGATTAATACTCTCTTCAGTCAGTAATTCTTGATCACTGATCGGCGTTTTATGAGGACGAGCTTTTGCATCATTAAGCATGTAGGAAAAAAAATTTTTATTCGTTGGCTTTTCTATCAGTGCTTTGAGATTATCAAGATTAGGTTCTTTTTCTAATTTTTCACAAAACTTCTTCCCTGCGTTACCAAAATTTTGCTTAATGTAATTAAGTGGGCTGTTTACAGGTATCTCTCCCATATAGATATGAAAGAGATGGGATGACCAAGCTGCGTCAATAGCTACATTACCGTTATAGGGCTCTTGAAGACTTTGTGTCACAGCCTCTCTATAAACAGCGCTGCCGTAACCTTTACCAGTCCCTTGGTCAGCGCGCATCCTTTCTATAGAAATGCAGGGTTCGCTACTATAGTCGAACCTGTTCTCGTTATTAATCCACATAGGTTTTTTTCTGAATACGCTGCTTGTAATGGTGTGCGCCCCAGTTGCAAGTAAGTTTTGATGTTTTATTTTGTCAAATGGTGTTTCGTTTGATGTTTCGTTGCCTTGAAGCTCGGAGATGTTTTTCATTTTTGATCCTGGCTCTTAGGTGTTTTGTGTCATATTTTAACTGTAGTATAGGAATTTCGGTTGTGCAAACAGACCGCCCTAACATTAGAAGCTGTTGACATTACCCAACGGTCTCATTTTTGGGGTCCACTTCTGTGTGGAGTTAGATACTGATTCACCACATCAAAACAACCTTGACCTACCGCCATTCCCACGGCAGTTCGTGCGGTTCCTGATCCGATTTTCAATCGATTATAAAAAAAATGCGCGCGTCCCAAAACGCTTTTTGCTTCACTTTTTGATTCGTGACACAGTGCCACTAGTGTTTTCACAATACTAGGCTCGGCCTCTCCAAGGGGAGTGGAAAATTGTTTGACGCGTGCATAATTAATGGGCGAAGACAGCACGGTTGCTCCTGCCGCAGCTAATAAATTACAGGTAAATTGGATGGGAGCTGGATCAAACGGTAGTCTGTTAAATAGTTCCAAGTCAGACAGTAAGCTACGAGTAAACTCATAGAAGCATCCATACAATCCATCTCGTATAACCGTCGCACGCATACCAATGATAAACGGTTTATAGCCCCCTTGCTTCCACATGATTTGAGTACTTTGCGAAAAAGAAGAATGCGAACCCCAGCTATAATATTTAGCTGCAGAAATAGGATTGGTTATAATGCCACAGAAACTCCCGGCCAGTAATCCCGTACTGAATTGAGCAACACTGTCGCGATTGGGAAATGGGTGTGGTAACGCGCGATAGATAGCCTCCTTGATTTCCTTTTGCATAAAAAAATACAGACCACTGCTTAGAGTGCGCTGAATAACGGCTTGGGTGACACCGCGATACGGTGTAGTAAAATTGGCACGATCTAAAAAGGGGCGATCGTGTTTTACTGAAGTGTATAACGCACGATCCCATGGATGGAATAAAACCGCAGTAGAACCACCAGCAATAGCTCCACTAGCCAAGTTCATTTGCAAACGTTTCCATGAGGGGATTGACTCGGGAGTACTCGATTTTTCTTGAATCATAACCATTTGATTTGAACCAAATAATAACTATAACTGATCTATTATCATGTCCTTAAAAAGATTGCTAGCAGGATTTGAAAACAGCATGATAAGGAGGCAGTGAAAGCGATCAAATAATACGTACTTCATTACAGCAAGAGCTCAGACTGACTAAAATCACTCTGGTTTTTGCAAAACAGGGAGCTGTGCCCAAAACAACCAGTTGAAAATTACAGCGAAAAAAATGTCACCCTGACTGGGTGTCCGGTACAATCCTCTACCACAGCATTAATCGCGGTAGTTTTGAGTTAAATGAATATGGAGCACGCGGGCAGTAGCTCTGTGTAGCTCAGGGGCACCCATTGTAACTTCCTAGGTACGTCATTTACTGGTTGAAACGCCAAGAGATAATTTGTCAAAAGGGATGTAATATTGTATCCTTCCGATATATACTGCCCGTGCGAAGTATAGTAGGGTAAATTATTCAACAAAAAGGGTTTTCAATGGCAGTTCATGGTACTTCACTTGATTTTGATGGTTGTATTTTTAATCAGGCTTATATGGGCGGCGGTACCGGCACCTATAGAGATGTCATCCGAAGCAATAAAGTTTTTTTAGATAGACTTAAAAAAGAAAATGATTTATTTACAAAAAATTATACATTTGTCGGTTCAAGTCGGCAATCATACAGCTTTGATCTAGGATGCGCTACCCATAATAGTAATGGCTCTTGTTTCCCTGCTATAAAAATAATAAGCGATTATTTGCATACGACGCTAGATCCTATTCTTCTTGCTGATATCTTTGGCAATTTGAAGTTTGGAACGTCATATGAACGTGCAATGGATAGCACGTATATAGGCGAGCATGCGGAGCCTATGTTTGATCCTAGTAAGGTGATTTTAATTTATGCACAAATACACAGGTTAGCGAACATTCATCCTGATGAAGAAATCATATTCGATTTTTATGATGATTACGGCCCTATACTGGATTCTTTAAAAGCATTTTATGAGCGTGCGCCACATTTAATGCCTGCTAATGTAACTTTTCGCCTACATCGCTATGTCGATGGGGTCTGTACGCCACAAGGCGAGATAAAAGGCACGGGCTTCATTGATGAACATTTTACAGAAACGGTTAAAGATATGATTAATATATCCGAGTCATCAAAGATTAAAGCCTATAATGCAGGAACGTGGTATGGACCTCCTACATCCCGTGGGGAGGCCAATGTTGCTAAGTGGGTTAATCTTGACCTATTGCAGACCAGAAAAGCACTTCACAAGCACTCGGATCTTGCTCATTCAAGTGAGAGCATAACTAAAGTTGATGAGACAAAAAGTGCTGATTTCATGGATGAAAGTTACAAAAAAATATTGGGAAATTTAGCTCATATAACCGTAACCAAAAGGAGTGGTGGCGTAGATGAAGTAGTTCATGTTGCTGATGATACTAGCTCTGTACTCATGCAGAATGAAAAAACGCTTTCTGAAGTGGACGCTACTAACTGCGAGTCGGTTCTGTCGCAAAAACTTTTTTAAACGACTGTCGCACGGGGTTAGGGGGCACCCATTAAGATGAACAGGTATCCCTTCACCACGATCTATTTTAAATAGAATGCTCTGAAGAAATCACAGGGATTTGGTTTCTGATTTCATATAATTTTTCTAAATCAATATTTGCATAAATAACACTTGGGTTTAGATTGGGTGCTTCATCCATCACATCCCCCCATGGACCAACAATCATCGTATGCCCATAAGTCTTCCTACCATTAATATGTGTTCCACCTTGGCAAGCCCCAACAACATAACAAAAAGTATCAATCGCGCGACATCTTGCGAGTAATGCCCAATGTGCTTCACCCGTTTTTACGGTAAACGCAGAAGGAACAGTAATAATTTCAGCACCTTGAGCGCTGAGTTGCGTAAAATGTTCAGGAAAGCGCAGGTCGAAACAAACAGCTAACCCTAATTTACCTACGGGTGTTTCAACAACAACGACATCTTCTCCTGCTTCTGTTGTATCAGACTCTCGATATACTTCACTCTCTGAAAGTGTTACATCGAATAAGTATCGTTTATCATATCTTGCAACTTGATGCCCATGATTATCAAACACTATGGATGCTGCACGAACTTTATTAGGATGCTGGCAAGCGATAGGAATAGTACCAGCCACAATCCAAATATCATGCTGTATCGCAAGTGTAGACAGAAAATCCTGGATTTTTCCAGCTCCAGCTGTTTCTTTAATTTTAACTTTCTCAGCGCTATCACATCCAAGCAAAACAAACATTTCTGGCAATACAGCTAACTCAGCACCTTGTGCTGATGCTTGTGCGATGAGCGTGGCAGCAGTAGTTAAATTTTCTTCTAAATTGCTTGTTGAGCACATTTGAATCGCAGCAACTTTATTCATTATTTATACCTTAAAAAAGACACTATTCATTTTCTCAGAACACCCACTTTTGAGGGTTCTTTCACAGGATCCCTATCAGGTACGTTTAATAATGCATCCATTTCATCGTCTGTTAGATATTGAATCATAGGGTATTCATGTTTTTTGATGATCTAGGTGATGTTAACAATAACCATGAAAACATAAACGCAATACAACATGCAAGTTCGGGTTATCTCGACTGGTAGATAATAAGGCCCACCTGGATAAAAATCTACGGGATCTGATGGATCTGATGGATCGGATGAGACGCATGGCATACATTCCGGGGGTAGTACGACAAGTACTTATCCCAAAAGAAGGTAAGTCAGGAGCCACACGTCTTGCTAAAGAAGCATTTGATGAAATTGTTAAACGTGGCGATGCAACTGCAATAACGTTAGACATTAAAGGTTTTTTTGAGTCTCTTGAGCAAGCATTTTTATACAAAAAATGGTGTCAGATACTTGGAAATGAGAAATTACCTAAAGATCACCAGCTAATTTTTAAATCTTAATTTTTGCCAAATTTAAAACCAATAAATCAAGATACCCACATTAGATTCACGACATTAACTGCTGCATCACTGAGGATTCATCTCTATGTTATCCATAAAATGATTGATGATTTATATGCCATTCAAAAAGTACCGGCTTCCTGGCAGGCATTAGACACGACCCCGTCAGCGGTGTGATTGTTAATTGTGTCTCTAGTATTTATGGTTTTATTGCATTGAAATAATAATGATTGAAATTTTGTACCAAAAAAATAACATACATTAATTTATTATTCCAAAAACCCCTGTTTTAATGCCATATTAGCAAACACATGCTGTTCATTTTTTGCTATACTTTTCCTACGTTAAATTAAATGCTTGAAGGGGAGAAATGGAACCATTTTTAGTGAAACGTCTTAGTAGCTCTGGGTGGTTTTCGCTTAAATAGCATTACTTACCGTCCCCCCCCAGAGACAAGAATAATTAGGTGGGTAATGCGAATAATCAGTTTATTTAATTTTTATATTTGGAGAGTATTATGAAATTTTTTAATGTAAATAAAGCAAAACAAGTCATAGGAAACATAGCAAATAACGCAAAGGTCGGTTTGGTTGTTAGCACGCCATTTGCACTGGTTTACAGCATATATAAAGATGCCCAAAAAACGAATGAGATATTTGAAAAATACGGGATAAATAGCAAAAATCCGAATTGTCGCTATCGTTATGATCATGAAGAAATCACCTGTAGGGGGGTTACTGGAAATATTAACGGAAGAATAGTCGATAAAGAGACGGGTGAAATTGTTGCACGTTGCCCTTAAGCTCAGTCCTTCTAAATGGGCGATGTGATCGTCCATTTTTTATCTTATAAAAAATAATTTTGAGGATCATGATGCCTATTTCACGCAGAACCGCTTGGTTTATTTGGATGATTGCATCCGTATTTTATGCTTATCAATATGTTCTAAGAGTCATGCCAGGAATTATGTTGAATGATATTTCGCGACAATTCCATATAGATGCCACAGTATTTGGACAATTTTCAGGGGTTTATTATATTGGCTATTCTCTGATGCATTTGCCTGTAGGTATTATGCTCGACCGTTTTGGCCCTAAAAAGATCATGCCATTGTGTGTGTTATTGACTGCTATGGGACTGCTGCCTATCATTTTTGCTGATGTATGGGGCTCTGATTTTTTACAACAAGTTTATGGTTTTCAGGCATCCACAGCACATTATTTGCCGTCGATGATTTTTATAGGGATGTGTTTTGGAGGACCTATTTTAAGCGTGGTCGCTGAAAAAACAGGGTATTATTTCGGTACGATAATTGTTGCTGGAACGATAATGGCAGTAACATTTATAGCTCTTGTTACAGGCGTACTGACGGTAACGACCATAACAATAAGCTTTATATTGGTAGGAATTTGTTGCGCCTATCAGATTTTAGCCATTTATAAAGCATCAACATATGTGAGGGAAAATCTTTCTGGTCTTACAACGGCCTTGGCCAATATGATTATCATGAGCTTTGGATATGCATTTCATACGGTGATTGGTGTCATCATAAATGGTTATGGTGGAACACACGTGTCGCGTGCCTTTGTGTATGGAATTGGAATTATTCCAGTGACAATATTAATCGGGGTTATAGGCTTTATTTATCTGGCGTATTACGATAAAGAGCATGTGTAGAACTATTCAAGCCCATGCAGTCTGGTGATTATAAGTGACTAATTGGTAAAGCCGTTTTATCAACAATGCGCTGTAAAACAAAACTTGACTGCACTTGATGTACACCATCAATTACTGTTAATTTTTTTAATAAAAAAGATTGGTATTCATCTAAATTAGTGACCACTACTTTTAAGAGATAATCTGCAGACTGCCCGGCTATAAGATAGCATTGAATGACCTCAGGTATGGCCGCCACAGCCATTTCAAAATGGGTCATTTTTTTTGCGTCATGACTATTTAGCCCTACGGATACCATGATAGTTAACTGCAGTCCAATTTTAATTGGATCAAGCAATGCTACATATTGACTAATATAGCCATCCTCTTCTAGTTGTTTAACGCGACGTAAGCATGGTGAAGGTGATAGGGCCACTTGTTCTGCTAATTCCTGATTGCTGACACGACCATCTGTTTGCAATATCTCTAAAATTTTTCTATCAATTCGATCCATGTGGGCTCCTTGCTGAGAATGATTGGTGTGGTGAAATAAAATTCTTATTGATATGAATTATTTGACATATTATGTCTTTAATTGTGAACTATCAAGCAATAATAGAAACCATATTTGATGCCAGATTTTTCATCACTACGGGGCTTTAGTAGTTAGAAAAAGCATGAGTCTGACCATCAGCTTCAACCGAAAAATAATCACTCATAAACAAAATTTAATTGGTTGTTCGCAAATCAGCGTAGTTCATTAAATCAAGCTGATTGAGAAGCGGGGTGATAAGGGCTTCATGAGCTTCAAACCAGAGCACATCTCGCCGGAATGGACAAAAGCCATTACCCATATCAGCTTGATAAGGATCGCCTTCTTTAATTTGTCCTATCGCGGTAAATGATTGTAATTTGTCTTTTCCTCCAAACGTTACGGTTGGTGAATAGTAGACAACCCAATCATTGGGCTTCATGCGCCGTAATGGAGCTCCTTTGCCATGGCAAACTTGCATGAAGCCTGATAATCGACCTTTTTGGACATGCTCAGCAGACGCAACAGCGATCCACTTTGGCATTATGATTTACCAAGTGAGACCACTCGTAATCGATTGCCATCGGGATCAAGTGCTACAAAAGTATAACCATAAGGCACGACGGTTGGAGGAAACGCCATGTTGATGTTTTTTTCTTGCCATTCTGCAAATAATGCATCAACTTTTTTGTTATTATCGAGTGTGAAGGCTAATTCACCACTACCGTTTTTATTATCAGTGGGAGGCTCAACCGCATGTTTAGCCTTCAAACCTAAACCCATTCCATTTGATAATGTGAATGTATGGAATGTCGGTGAGGCTTCTTCTGGCTTTATCCCAAGTAAATCTTGATAAAATTTGCTGCTTATCACAAGATTATCAACGTAGAGTACAATAGTGGTTGGTTCGAGTATCATGTTTTCCCCTTTAAGTGGTGTGATATTATCGAACGTAGTTTACTAGCATAGACTGACAGTTTTTGTCAGTAGTGAGTGTCTATTTATTGCTCAGGAATATTGTGAAGTTCACGCCATTTTTTTAGCAGAGTTTGACGACGTTTGGGGTAGCGTGTTTCTAGTTGTGTTAATTTAGCAATTCTATCTGTTCGAAAATGGCGAAATTCAAGGCGCAGCTCACACCAAGAGACAACAACATGTACCTCTTCAAAAAAGCTAAGTGCTAGCGGCCAGATAAGGCGTTGAGACTCACCACCCTTGACATCAACATAAGTTATTTGAAGTTTATACTCTCTACGAATAGCATGACGGATTAAGGCCTCTTTCTCGTCATCATTTTCTATTGCAGTTTTCACAGGGCCAATGAGTAAACCCGAAAACTCTAGTTGATGTTTAATATCTTCTGGAAGGACGGCTGATATTTTAGCTAAGACATTTGTTGCAGCAAGCCGTAATTTCTTATCTGTTCTGCGCGCTACCCAGCGTGAACCAAGAACCAAAGCCTCAATCTCTTCTTCAGAAAACATCAGCGGGGGCAACATAAATCCTGGGCGTAACACATATCCAAGACCCGGCTCACCCTCGATTGATGCTCCTTGTGCTTGTAAGGTTGCGATGTCGCGATAAAGTGTACGTAAGCTTACATCAAGTTCGTCAGCTAATTTTTTCCCTGTGACGGGGTAGCGATGTCGCCTAAGTATTTGGATGAGTTCGAAAAGTCGTTGTGTTCTAGACAAAGTATCGGCCTATTAGTGAGTGTTGACATATTTTGGCAGTATTAAACTGTTTCTTCCCAAGAGGCGGGGCGCTTCAATAGCGCTGAAGCTGCTTCTTTTTTTCTAGTCCTTAGCTGGATATTGATGGTGCGTATCTTATCATAAGGATTAAATTTTGTAAGTCATGGTAGGGGCTGTTGACATTGATGTATTGCCTTGTTTCTTTGTCGTTCCAACCAAAGTCATGTAAATCAGGTGTGCCATTTACTTTGCATGATTTGCGCAGAACCTTTGCCACTATCGCCGATAGCCTTGATCTGCCCGCTTATGCTTTGAAACGCCTGTTAAATCACAAAATGAATAATGATGTAACGGCTGGATATATTATGCGGGATGTTGAGCGTTTGCGTAAACCCATGCAACGAATTACTGATTTTTTGGTTAAGCATATGAAGAAATTAGAGGACAATTATACAGCATAACAATCTAAGGTAGTTTATAATTTGCAAAATATCTCAAAATGAGATAAACTTTAGTTTAGTAAAGGCGATAAAAAATGCACATCATAACAAAAAGAAAAATTATGGAAGCAAAGACATTGCATTCAGCGTGTGCGTCTGCTTTAGACGGGTGGCATAGAATTGTTAAAAATAATGAGTTTAAAGGTTTTGCTGAGCTGAAATCAGTTTTTAATTCTGTCGATAAGGTTGGGAATATGTATGTTTTTGATATTGGTGGCAACAAACTTAGATTAATCGCAAGCATCCATTTTAATCGTCAAAAATTATATATTCGCCATATTTTGACCCATAAAGAATATGATAAAGGCGACTGGAGGAAATGAATATGACCGCTTTAGCGCACAATGATTTTATTTTGGACGCCATTAAACACTGGAGGCATATTTCTCCTGTTGTTCATGAGCCACAAAATGCAGATGATTATGATAAGTTATCCACGCTTCTAGATACACTGCTTGATATAGTGGGAGATGATGAGTCCCATGAATTAATAGGGCTTGTTGATGTGATTAGTCATATGGTTGCTATTTATGATGAGGAACACTATGAGCCATTAGATAAAGGGACCAGTATTGATGCGCTGAAATTTTTGATGGAACAACATGATTTAAAACAAACCGATTTAAAAAATGAGATAGGCAGCCAAGGTGTTGTGTCTGAGGTTTTAAATGGTAAGCGTCAATTGAACGTCACACAAATAAAGAAATTATCTGAGCGTTTTCAAGTGGCTGCAGCTACGTTTATTGATTAAATTGAGCATGAAAAAAATTCTATTATCGAGAAAAGCTAAGTCTCCAACCGTTTGTTGGAGTAATTTCATGAGGTCAGAATTTTCATTAATCTGATGTTCCTGAGCTAAAAACATAAGTCAAAGAGAGTGATTCAGTTAAATTTATTGAGAAGACTACCGGGGAAGTCGCCGGGGAAGTTGAGCCTCGTATTAGTGATGCAAAGAAACAAAGGTTATAGCGCTCATGGCTAAAATCGTGTTTATTTGAGTGACGATGCTATCTTCTTCATTGCTGGTTCTTCCCAGCATATCAATGTCCATGGTTGGTCTTGATTCCAGGGCGTTCCA
>Ga0206878_10480_pt1 | contig 10744 bp, 3 predicted proteins | sample Alteio_BWOrgCont_8_FD_152621 | JGI IMG/M metagenome (GOLD analysis project Ga0206878, IMG submission 152621) | Enriched cells from forest soil in Barre Woods Harvard Forest LTER site, Petersham, Massachusetts, United States -... | ecosystem: Environmental > Terrestrial > Soil > Temperate forest > O... | reverse complement strand
AATCAGGTACCAGTTGGCGTGCCGGGTGAACTGTACGTTGGCGGAGACTGTCTTGCGCAAGGGTACTTCAGGAAACCCGAACTTACGTCCCAGCGTTTCATTGCGCATCACTTTGACCTGAGCAGTTCAGTTCGCCTTTTCAGGACGGGCGACCTTGGACGCTATTTACCGAACGGTGAGATCGAGTATCTCGGCCGGAACGACAATCAGGTGAAGATTCGCGGAATTCGAGTAGAACTGGGGGAGATAGAAGCAGTACTGGCGTCACACCCTATGGTGGGTGACGCCATCGTCGGTCTCTCCAATCGGTCCGGGCAACAAAGGCTCACTGCCTACCTTGAGGTGCGTTCTGGACTGCGCCCAGATACTGAGGACCTGCGTCGTTTCGCGAGGTCGAGACTGCTAGAGTATATGGTCCCTTCAGACTATCTCGTGGTGGATGCTTTTCCACTACTCCCAAGTGGCAAAGTCGATCGCAAAGCACTCGCGTTGCGGACGGCGACTCGCTCAATTGGTGACCGATATTACGTTGCCCCTCAGACGCCAACCCAGAAAAGCATCGCCGTTATCTGGCGTGATTTGCTGGGAGTTGAGGAGATCGGCATCAGCGATAATTTCTTCAAATTGGGTGGTCATTCACTGATGGTCATGCGGGTCGTGGCAAGGATCAGAAAGGAATTCGGAGCTGAAGTTCCGATCCGAAGCCTGTTCGAAGATCCAACCATAAAGGGGTTGGCGAAAGAAGTGGAGGAGGCCATGACCAAGGGCAGTAAAGCCGCCGCTCCTCTTTCCTCTATCCTCCAGGCACAAAACACTCACAACGGGCTTCGAGCGCAAATCGACAAGCTGTCTCGGGAAGAACTTGAGGAAATGCTGCGACAAGTTCTCAAAGAGAAGTCAAGCAGTTCATCGAGCTAGCTCGACGCCGCTTACCTCCCTCGCCATAAAACCTATAGCCTCCGTCAATACGGAGCCTATAGGTCTGCTCGCCCCTTTGAGAGGCCCCCATCGCAATCGCGAAGAGCTAGAATCGTGGCTCAGCCCCCTCCTCGGCACTTCAGTGTTGGGTCACCGCATCCTTCCTCGCCCGCGCCGAGCTGTATCAAACCACGCCTACTCCCTGAACTATCAATGCCTCCCGGCAGAGCACGGAGGAACTCCCGTTTGGATTAGAGCGGCCATCTCTCGATGACTCCCATTAAAGCGTTAAATAAGCGGTTTGAACCAAGTCGTCAAACCGGGGGTCAATTCAAGGTTTATTCATAAGATGATTTAGAGACTTCTTACCAACTGTGAGGATTAGCAGAACACCACTTCTTGACTCTTGATCAGTTTGTCGTGCTCATTTGCTCACTACCGTCGCCTTCAATCCGGTTGGTGGTGACGGTTGAGTAGCCGTGGCCGCCGGGCCCGCCTTGAAAGCAGCCACTCTTCCAGCCCAAGTAGCTTCCGCTTGGTCGCAACTCATCGTCCAGGTCGCTGTTATAGGGGCTGCGCTTGTGTTATAAATATGCGCCCATTCACCGTTCTGATCCACATTCTGCGGCCCGTTAACCGAGTTTATGGTGGTAAAAGCCGAGTCGAATAGAGCGCCGGAAGGGGCGGTCTGGGCGGTGCCGGTACACCAATTCTGATTCGCGTTAAGGATTACAATCTCGCCTGCAGCAGTTGGCGTCAGGCAACTCGAGCATGTCGTGAAGGACGAGACGGTGGAAGTTTGATTGCCATCCTGCCCCCCACTGTCGCTGTCGAAGGGCGAGGTGTTTGCTCCCGTGATGTCATAAATAAGAACTGAGTCGTTCGTGAGTGTCCCGCTTCGGGTAATGGCCACCGACGCAGTTGTGGCCGTACTCGCATTTGCCGCATAGTAGATTTGCGATGAAGCAGTGAAGGACGGGCCTCCAGCCACAGAGCCGGTCGATGACCACGTATTGTTGGGCGTGCTCGTGATGCCAGAAATCGAATCGCCTCCTCCAGTGAAGGACGCAACTAATAGATTGCCAGAGGATGGCATCTGAACGTTTTGCGTGGTCCCACTATCTGGCATCGCGAAATGCCCCAGATGGACAATTCGCATGGCTTGAGTCGGAGCCTTACCCGCACTCGCGGATTTGAAGGCCACCTCGCAGGAAGTGTATGTGCTTGAGGTTCCAGTCGTTATTTGGGGAGTAAACGAGGTCGTGGTCGAGTACACCCCATGCTGGACAGCGTAGCCATCAAAAAGATCAACGGCATCGAGAGCCCATGTGATATTCGACTGCGATGCAGCGGTGAAAGAAGTAGTAGCCGTCGAGTAGTCGTTGAACGAGACAAAATAGATTAGATCACCGCTGGTAAGCGTGCCGGTAGCCGTTCCCGTAAGCGCAGTGCCCGGATTGACTGTATGGCAATTCGCCGTGCCATCGGTGGGGGTTGACGTAGCGACATTGTAAAACTCCGAGCAAGTAACGGCTACGAAACTTCCGGAAGTGTTGCCAGATACTACCTTGATTTGACGAACCCCGCCAACATTATTGGCTATATACCAGATATTGTAGATGTCTCCATCCGCACCAGTGAAAGGAAAATTTGACCCTGCCGCAGTCCAGGATTCGCTCTTATCGTCGCTTATCGAATAGGCCGGGCTACCACTGCCACTGCTGAAAGATGAGCAAACCAGTAGATTCCCCGACTGTGTCGGTTCTGGAAATTCAATGGCGTAATACGGCGCGGGACTGCCTGGCCATGCTCCATTACCGGTGCCTGCCCCTTGACTATTAGGTCCCCACACGGACTGCACAAGCGTCGGGGTCTGTGCCCAGCCGAGCGAGCACAAGAGAAAAATCGAAGTTAAGCAAAGAAATCTTTTCATTGTAGTTTGTCAGCACACGGAACTGATTGTGCTGATATTGGCGTCGTGAGTAAACATCTCGGTAGTAACATTACCTACTTGATACACGACAATTGCGCCCGAGACGAAGCTGCTTCATGCAGCCGTTAAGAAAAATCTCACCACTCATTAAGCCTAGTCGCAGCATGCCGACCCAGCCTACCGGTCCTCCTCAGATTTGTCAAGCGAACCTAAAGCGATTCTAATTTAAGTAAATACATTCATGCGATAATCCTCTTGTGGATTTGAGGGGAGGCGTGGATGCAGTCGTATTCACAGGATTTGCGCGAGCGTGTGCTTCGTGCCTTGGCTCCGGGGAAGGGCCATCGGCGATTGCGAGGCGCTATGAAGTCAGCCGCTTCTCTGTCTATCAGGTGCGTGACCGGGTGCAGGAGACGGGTGTACGCACCAGTTTTCAGATCGGCGGCCATCGCAGATCCCGGCTAGAAGAGGCTGAGGCTGCGTTGCGCGCCGGGATCGCAGCCGAGCCGGGTCTGACCCTGGCCGAGTTGCAACAGCGGTTGGCCTCACAAGGCATTGCAATCAAGATCGGCGCTCTGTGGCACCAGCTGAACAAGTGGAATCTCACTTTCAAAAAAAACGCTGCACGCCAGCGAGCAGGAGCGCGAGGACGTACAGGCAGCGCGCCGCGCATGGAGTGAAGCGCAGCCGGAGATGGACGTCGAAAAGCTTGTGTTTATTGACGAAACCTGGGCCTCGACCAATATGACACGGAGCTATGGACGTGCGCCCAGGGGCTGTCGATGCGTCGGTTCGGCGCCGCTTGGCGGTTGGCAAACGTCGACCTTCGTAGCCGGCCTACGCCACCCTCGGCTCACCGCCCCCATGGTCGACAGACGGGCCGATGGATGGGGAGATGTTCCTGGCTTGGGTGGAGCAGTTCTTATGCCCCACCCTGAAGTCCGGCGATATCGTCATCCTCGACAATCTCAGCAGCCACAAGGTGGACGGGATCAAAGAAGCTGTCGCTCTGGCCGGCGCCACAGTCCTCTATCTGCCGCCCTACTCGCCCGATCTGAATCCCATCGAAACGCTCTTTTCAAAACTCAAGTCACTGCTCCGCAAAGCCGCCACGCCATGCACCGAAGAACTGTGGAAGGAAATGGCAGCGCTGCTCGACACCGTCGCCACTAGCGAATGCGCAAACTACTTCGCTTCCTCCGGTTATGTAAGCACTTAATTTAGAATCGCTCTCACGAGCACGCCAGGACCACACTACTTACGTTCCTCACACGCAGAAAAAGGAAGGGTCGTTCCGGACAGAGTTTACTTCAGAAATGCAGTTCCTTCTCTGCATCCGGATTCTTCCCCAAGTAGATGAACCTACCGTACTGATTCTAAAATTGAACATCTTGGTGACAATGCGGGGTTGAGAGCCGACGACAAGGCATGCGACAAACTCAGCCGTCCTCTATGCGACGGAAGAAGCAAGAGCAAGCTTCCAATCAGAGCCACTCCAATTGTCCAAAATCGGTAACTGCCAGAGCAACAACAACGCTAATTGTCAGAACTTTACGTAGTGAAAAGGGTTGGAATCGCATCGCTCACGGTGCGTTTACTGAAGTGAAGGTTAACCTCGCCCTAAGAATGCTTAGCTCTTAACGAGCGGGTTTTGAGGAGATATTCATCCTCGTTGTCGTCGAGACGGCGGGAATGTGGGAATCGGTTTTATCGATTTCCAAGGTCTGTGGGAAGGAGGGAAAACAGTAGCATCGTTTTCCGGGCTTTCCATCAGACCGCCATTTCCACGTCCTGCTTCGGTTGCCACCGACATTGTTATGCGGCCGGCTTCCATCGGAGCGTTCCTCCAGCGGTGTTCGAATCGACCGGACTGACATAGTTCAACGTTGAGTGCATCCGTTTTCGGTTATACCAGAGCAGCCAGGTAAGGGTTTCATCCTTGGCCTAACGGATGGTTTCAAAGCGCTCGCCGTGCAGCCGTTCCACTTTCCGATCGCGGCAGCCAGTATGCAAGCCACGAGTTCCGCGCCACGCTCAACGGACATGGCATCACGGCTTCGATGCCGCAAGGGCAACTGCTGGGATAAACGCGCCGACCGAGACGTTGTTCGGATCTCTAGCTCACCGCGCAAAATAGCTTTCGTCGAGGGTAGGAGTTGCAGAGTTTTGGATGCCTCGCATTTCGTCCTGCATGCGCTGAGAACGCAACGTGGCTTTAATCTCCTCACGGGATTGATCCAAAGGAAGTGTCTCTTTCTTCTTGACCCAGTAAATAACATACCCGTTTGAGTCGGCGAGCACCGACGACACCTCGCCGGGGTTCAAATCCATAACAGAAACGTGGTTCGGGGGCAAGGAGCTGCGCCTGACCACCAGACTCGTGTTGGGGGCGCCACTCTTAATCCCGGCTACTTTGTAGGCATCGGCCTGCAGTTTGGCGAATTCCTCTCCACCAACTGCATGCGCACGCAGATTGTCAGCCTCTTCTTTCATCGTTTGTTCCGATTTCTGCATGCGTTCTCGTTTTTCGGCATCGCTCAGATTATTGTCGGAAGCGGACGACGTTTGTTGCGTTTTCGGAACGTAAATCCGCTCTATTTCCGCTTTCTCAAATCTTGTAATGTTGTTGCGGTAATAGTCTTCGATGTCCTCATCGGAAATCTGTGACGCCTTCGCCTGAAGCACTCTTTTCAAATCCTGGGACAAGACCTGGATGCGTGCCAGTTTCATCTGCTCCTCATAGTCCGCACCTTTATCCAGTCCTATTTCCTCTGCTTTCCTAGCCATCACCAGAGCCTCGGCGTAGTGCAGGGCAAATTCTCTGCGGGCATGTCTCGGCATGTTAGGTTCAAGCGCGTTAATCACCTCTTCGAACTGGGCCCGAGTCATCACGGTCTTGCAGTCGGACGTGGCCGTATCGGCGGATAGACCGCCGCAGAGACCGCGAATCGTGATTAACGGCTTGTCCAAGGCAATGGTGGAGGCTCCTGACTCGTGACGTAAGCCATCAGCGGGAGTCTCCGCGCCAGCAGCGGTCGGGACAGCAGGCCGTTCAGACGACAGCGCTGATCTTAAACTTGTCGCTTGGCCCCAAGAGAGCGATCCAAACAACAGACTCACCAACAGGTAGATTTTCATGTTAAGGTGAACTCCAAATATCTCTTCTTTAGCCCGTTCGTAAGGGTGAATGTACAAATACTATAGATAGGCATCCGGCTGCCATGCTTTACCCAATCGCTTTTATGGTGCAGGCGAGAAAGACGCCATCACGACTCCGGTGCTTTGCGTGCCATCGGAGATCGTCGTCATGCTGACGTTCCCAGCTGGGGAAACCGGCGATCCGCTGCTCGCGAAAATCCCGGCTCCGCCAATCGCTGCATCGATAATCATCGCAGTTGCGCCTGCTCCAGCGCCAAGGTGTCCATAGGACCAGAGTCCCTCTACGACGAGCGACCCGGCAGCGACAGTTGTCAGCGATGTGGTAACAGACGTATTCGCGGTAGGTGCGACATTCGTTGTTAGCGCATCCGGCTGCGATGTCTGTTTTACGTTGTACCAAGATGCCGCCTGGGAGATGAGGTAATGCGAGCTACCAGCCGTAATTACAACATTGTGTGAGCCGCTCGACGGATTGAGGAGATAATACAAGTATTGCCAGTTGTTCGCGGATGGCGCTTGAATTTTCCCGAGAAAGATCATCGGAGCTCCGCCGTAAGTCACAGAAGAAATATCATCTGCTGCGGTGTCTCCGATGAGATTGACGACGAGTAGGCGATTCGCACCGCTTCCGACAGTGTAGGAATAGGAGAGAGTTGCTGTTGAGCCACCGTTGTTTCCGCCATCAGCTGCATTGTCATAAGTAATTCCTGCACTTCCATTTGAAGCTAACGAGAAGGAGGCCATGATGCTGGATGCTGTGTCCTGGCCTCCCCACGTGTTCGTGATCGACGCCGGGAAAGCCTGGGAGACTGGGGATGGAACGCTTGAGAACATTCCAAGGCCCTGGAGAGCTGAATCGAGAACTAGCTCGGAGGAGCCTGCGCCAGAGAAAATCCCCGTAGGTGCCCACATACTCTCGCCAACTATCACATTGTTAGAGCTTGCCGGCAAAGATGTTGTCAGTGAGACGCCCGAGGCTGCTGTGTTGGTGGTAAATGCTTGAGGTTGGCCAGACTGAGTCACGTTGTACCAGGACGCTGCTTCTGATATCAGGTAGTGAGCACTGGCTGCTGTGATGGTAACGTTATTTGTTCCGGAGACAGGCGCCAACAAGTAATACAGATAGTGCCAGAGTTGACCCGGAGTGTGAACTTTTGCGACAAGGGTCATTGATGCGCCGGCGTAGTTCACCGATGAGATATCGTCCGCGGATGAGTCCCCCACCAAGTTGACAAGCAGCAACCGGTTGGAATTGGTTCCCACAGTGTACGAATAAGTAAGTGACGTCGTGGTGCCGCCGTTATTTCCTCCGTCCATTGCGTTGTCGAAGTAGGCAGGAATGTTGGCTGTCGCAACTACTGAGTACGGACCATATAGATTATTCGCATCCTGTGCTCGCACCCGGTAATTATAAGTAGTGCCGGGGGCTGCTGAGACATCGGTGTACGAGGTAATCGAAGTAGTTGCGATCTGAAAAAAATTGGTGCAGCCGGACCCTGTGCATCTCTCAATGGAATACTGGCTGATCGAACCTCCGTTTTCCGCCGAGGCATTCCAGGTCAGGATTCTCAAGGGTGTCGCGGCAAAGCCTGAGACAACTCGAGGGGTGATTGGGCTGAGCACTTGGACAGTGGAATAGGGACTGAAAGTTCCGCCGGAATCTTCGGCGCGGGCTCTGTAGTTGTAGACAGTTCCCGATGAGATGGAGGAGTCTGTATAGGTCAAAGTGGATGCGGAAACACTGCCGATCTGGCTGAAACTAGAACAGCTCTGGCCCGTGCATCTTTCAACAAGATAACTAGCGATAATGCCGCCAGTAGAAGGCGCCCAGGACAAAACGCTTTCATTCGGTCTGGGTGCGATTGCCCCTATCACGCTCTGCCAAAAATCTCCTACGGAAGCGGTGAAGCTGGAATTGTAGTTTCCGGGATTGGGCGCGATTTCAGTTTCGGCGCTGAAATTCAGACCGGTGGAAGCAGATTGGGTTGTGTATCCTGTCCCCGCCGTGTACGTATTATTCCCAAATCCCTTTACAATGCCTAGCAATAAGTCGTTTGGCTGAAATGTTGTTAGCGGACTGCTGGTGATATATCGGGCGATTGTCCCGTTGTCACCGGTGATAAAGCCATAGGCGTCTATCGGCGAGTAGGTGTTGTCACCAGCAATCGCAATAATTGACATTACCAAGGGCTCTGTCTGGCTCAGTCCGACCGTGATCGTATGGCCGGTCCCAGTTTGTGCATTCGGAGCGTAGAAGAATTCTCCCTCCATAGGAAAATTGGCGGTGCCAACTTTAAAAGCTGGGCCAGCCAAGGGGAGCCACGTGTTGCCATAGGTGTCTGTGATCGTGAAGACAGTGTTGTTGTGGCAACCCAGAAACATCACTAGAAGATCTGCGCCCGTGCTGTTGAAGGGCGAGGATGTAAACGAATTCCCCGCAGTCGCGTTGTAGTACTGCTGCCCGGAGATGTAAGTCGGGGCCACTGATCCCATGAGCGCGCCGGAAAAGTTGCTGGGAGCCGTGATCCCAGATGTAACCGTATAGGTAAAGCCGTTGGCGAGGGTACCGCTCTGCGCGCCGAGGTTGGTGACGGTTACGGTGACCGCGCCGGCGCTGCCCACCGGCGTGGTCGCGGTGATCGTGGTGCTGTTTACCACTGTTACCCCGGTGGCCGCGGTACTGCCGAAGCTCACCGTCGCTCCGGCGGCGAAGTTGGTGCCCGTGATGGTCACGGCCGTGCCCCCGAGGGTCGACCCGCTGTTCGGTGAAACGCTAGTCACCGTCGGCTGTCCAATATAGGTGAAGCCGCTGGCCAGGCTGCCGCTCTGACCCCCCACCGTCACCGTCACCGTGACCGCGCCCACACTGCCCGCAGGCGTGGTGGCCGTGATGCTCGTGCTGCTCACTACCGTCACGCCGGTGGCCGCCGTACCGCCAAAGGTCACCGTCGCGCCCGCAGCAAAGTTCGTCCCCGTGATGGTCACCGACGTGCCCCCCGCCAACGGACCGCCGTTAGGACTCACGCTCGTCACCGCCGGACCCGCGACGTAGGTGAAGCCGCTGGCCAGGCTGCCGCTGCCCCCACCGGAGTTCGTCACCGTCACCGTCGCCGCACCCGCCGTGCCCGCAGGCGTGGTCGCCGTAATCGTCGTGCTGTTCACCACCACCACGCTGGTGGCCGCCGTACTGCCGAAGGTCACCGCCGCACCCGTGGCGAAGTTCGTCCCGGTGATAGTCACCACCGTGCCACCCCCGGTCGAACCGCTGCTGGGGCTCACGCTCGTCACCGTTGGCACCGGGCCGGATACCGCCGAGAAGGCCACCATCTGCATCACCCACGGACCCGAAGCGGTCAGCGTCGCCGTGGCGCTGTTGCTCCCCGCCGTGGTCACGATCTTGTCCTCGGCAATATCCCCGTTCGGGGTCGTGATGATGCGTGACGTAAAACCGCTCCCCGCCGCTTTCGTCAGCGTCGCCACGATATCGGCCCCGAAGATCAGCTCGTTCGCACTGGTCGTCGTCGCCGCACCGCTGCTGGCACTCGTACTGCTCCCGCTGGCACCGGCCGTCACATCCAGCGCTGTCGCTCCCCGGTACTCCAGGATGCGCACATCCGGATACGACGCCGCCTGGCTGAAGGTCACCGTCACCGTGTTGCTGCCGGCCGCAATGTTCGACGCATAGTAGATCGATTCCCGTATCCCCGTCCCGGTGGTCGGTCCGATGGCCAGACTGTAGGTGTTCCCCGCACTGTCCTTCACCGACGTGACTGTCGAGGTGGTGTCGTTCCACCCCACCACCACCACGTTCAGGTCCCCCGTGGTCTGGGCGGCCGGGTAGCTCACGCTCACCGTGGCCACGCTGCTCTGCGGTGTCGCCGAGGCTACCTGCGCGAAGGCGATCGCCACCGATGAGTTATAGGTGTACCCACTGGCCAGGCTGCCGCTCTGCCCGCCGGAATTGGTCACCGTCACCGTCACCGCACCGGCAACTCCCGCCGGCGTGGTCGCCGTGATGCTCGTGCTGCTCACCACCACCACGCTGGTCGCCGCTGCACTGCCGAAGGTCACCGTCGCTCCGGAAGCGAAGTTCGTGCCCGTGATGGTCACCCCGGTGCCACCCGCCGTCGGACCGTTGTTGGGGCTCAGGCTGGTCACCGTCGGCTGGCCGATGTACGTGAACCCACTGGCCAGGCTGCCGCTCTGCCCGTTCACCGTCACCGTCACCGTCATCGCGCCCGCGCTGCCCGCAGGCGTCGTCGCCGTAAGGGTCGTACTGTTCACCACCACCACGTTGGTCGCCGCTGCACTCCCGAACTTTACCGTCGCACCTGCTGCAAAGTTCGTCCCCGTGATGGTCACCGCCGTCCCGCCCGCCGCAGGTCCGCTGTTCGGACTCACACTGCTCACCGTCGGCGAAACGACATAGGTAAATCCGCTGGCCAGGCTGCCGCTCTGCCCGCCCACCGTCACCGTCACCGTCACCGCGCCCGCACTGCCCGCAGGCGTGGTCGCCGTGATCGTCGTGCTGTTCACCACCGTGACCCCGGTGGCCGCCGTACCCCCAAAGCTCACCGTCGCGCCCGCAGCAAAGTTGGTCCCCGTGAGGGTCACCGCCGTCCCGCCTGATGTCGACCCGCTGTTGGGGCTCACACCGCTCACCGTCGGCGTAGCTGCATAGGTAAATCCACTGGCCAGGCTGCCGCTCTGCCCGTTCACCGTCACCGTCACGGT
>Ga0206878_10474_pt1 | contig 10938 bp, 8 predicted proteins | sample Alteio_BWOrgCont_8_FD_152621 | JGI IMG/M metagenome (GOLD analysis project Ga0206878, IMG submission 152621) | Enriched cells from forest soil in Barre Woods Harvard Forest LTER site, Petersham, Massachusetts, United States -... | ecosystem: Environmental > Terrestrial > Soil > Temperate forest > O... | reverse complement strand
TCCTGTTCGAGAATGTTGTTCAAGTACTGCACGGGTCGGTGTCGACAGCGCTTGCGCAGCGTCCCTTCTTTCTTACTGTCAGGGATCGCGGAATTGTAAATCGGCGACAGGTCAGTGTTGATCACTCGAGGTTGAGGATGGGATCGATCGCCGAGCGCCTTGCGAAACAGGCGCTTGGCGGCGTCGGCGTCACGGAATGCTGACAGCAGGAAATCGATGGTGGCGCCCTTGGAATTCAATGGCCCGATACAGGTAGCACCAGCGACCCTTCACGCGAAGGTAGGTTTCGTCCACTCGCCAGGACTTGTTGGTCGGCTTGAGATGCCTTCGCAGTCGCTGCTCCAACTCCGGGCCGTAATCCTGCACCCAGCGCCAAACCGTTGTGTAATCGACATGGAGACCGCGCTCCTCCAGCAGTTCCTCAACATTGCGCAGCGAGAGAGAATAGCGAAGATACCACCGGACCGCACAGAGTATGAGGCCGGCTTCGGTCTGACGCCATTTGAAGATCGCGGGTCGGGATCCCATTTCGCGATTCTTTCACGTCACCAGCCAGCAGCCCTGAAAGTTGCAACACATCCTCAGTAAGTCTTCTCGAGAGCTGCTTCTGCTTCCGCGTCCTTGCGCGCCGCGCTCACCTTCTCGCCGATCGCATACTTCAGCTTCTCGATTCCCAACCCCGTCACCGCCGAAATCTCGTAGAACGGCAGCTTCCTGCGCTTCGCCATCGTCTTCAGCTTCTTCAGCTTCTCGGGATTCGCCACATCCGCCTTCGACGCGACCACCATCATCGGCTTCTCATCCAGCCCGTGGCCGAAGCTCTTCAGCTCGCCCATGATGACCTTGAAGTCCTCCACCGGATCGGGCCGCCCGCTTACGTCGGACACATCCACCAGGTGCACCAGCACACGGGTGCGCTCGATGTGCCGCAGAAACTGCACGCCCAGCCCCGCGCCCAGGTGCGCGCCTTCGATCAGCCCCGGAATATCCGCGACCACGTAGCTCTCTTCGTGCGGAGCCTCTCCGATCGACACCACGCCCAGATTCGGCTCGAGCGTCGTGAAGGGATAATCCGCGATCTTCGGCTTGGCTGCCGAGATGCGCGAGATCAGCGTTGACTTGCCCACGTTAGGATAGCCGACCAGCCCCACATCGGCCAGGACCTTCAGCTCCAGCCGGTACACCCGCTCATCGCCCGGCCAGCCCAGCTCATGCTCGCGCGGAGCCTGATGGTTCGACGTCGCGAAGTGCTGGTTGCCGCGACCTCCGCGTCCCGCTTTCGCGATCACGATGCGTTCGTCCGGACGCGCGAAGTCGTGGACGAGTTCACCCGTCTCCGCGTCGTAGAGTGCCGTGCCCACCGGAACCTTCAGCACCACATCCTTGCCTTCGCGACCCGTGCAGTTCGATCCCATGCCGTGCTCGCCGCGCTCGCCCCTGTGCTCGGGATTGAAGCGGAAGTACATCAGCGTGTTGTGGCGCTGGGTCGATTCCATGACCACATCGCCGCCGTTGCCGCCGTCTCCGCCCGAAGGACCGCCTCGCGGAACGAACTTCTCCCGCCGGAAGGCCATGCAACCATTACCTCCGTCACCGGCCTTCACCCGAATTCTTGCCTCATCGATGAACATTTGTCCTTTCCATTTTAGCGAATCGAGTACTCTTCTCTCACCTATTTCAGGGATTTAAGAGCAAGCCTCATGCCGGGACGCCCCCACGTCCCTGCATGCGTCGCGCGCGACAAACCTTGGGAACCGCGCCTGCGCCACGTAGTGCATGCGCATTCCCGACGGCGCGGCACTCATCCGCGTCCCGGGAAAGGCTTGTCTCACTCATGCTGCGGTTCATCTCGGCGGTCTCGCTCGAACTTCGACGACGGGGCCGCTCTTATCTCGGAACCGGATCGCGCTTCGCCTGGGAGAAGTCCTGATGCTCGCTTTAGAGAGACGTCCTGTGAATGACCGACACGGTTTTCTGCGTCCTTGCTGGATTCCACTGCTCCTTCTCTTCTTCGCCTTTCACCTCGCCTCTTCGCAATCCGGCACCGGAGGCTCCGTCGCCGGACAGGTATCCGACAGTGGCGGCCGTCTTTCTCCCGCGCTCGTCACCCTGCGCAACACCGCCACCGGCAGCCAGAGACAGACGCTCTGCGACATGCGACCATTTACAGCGGGCTCACCACAACCGGCTCCGCCGCCGCTCAGCGCAGCTATTACTTCCGCCCGCTCGATACCGGTGCACCATCCTTCCCCTATGTTTTTTCGACCGGGTCTGAACTAGTCGTCGCACCTAACGCCATCTACTTCGACAGGCTCTTCCAGAATCCGCAGATCGATCAGACCGAACTCTCGCTGCAACAGGAACTGAGCCGCCGCACGGCCCTCACCATCACCTACCTGGGCTCCTACGCGCACGAACTGCCCAACTTCATCGACACCAACGTCGACCTCAACGCGCTTGGCGTGCTCAACTACACGATCGAAGACCCGCAGCATCTCGGCCCCATCAAGGGAGGCGCATACACTACCAAGTTCTTCTACCAGCGCCTTAATCCCAGCTACCACGCTATCACCGACATCACCAGCGAGGCTAACGCCCGCTATCAGGCGGCGGTGGTCCGCCTCACCCGTCGCATGGGCAGAGCATTTAGTATCAATGTCGGTTACACATACTCGCACGCCATCGACGACAATCAGAACGAATCCACCTTCGCAGACAACAACGACGTCTATGACCCCACCAACCCCAGCCTCGAGCACGGTAACTCGAACTTCGACGTGCGGCAGCGCGCTTCTGGCAGCATCGTCGCGCAAACGCCCTGGCATCTGCGAGGCTTCGCCGGTGTATTGCTCAACGGCTATTCGCTGGGCACGTCAGGCGAGTGGCGCACTGGCCTTCCTTACACGATGCGCACCACCGGAGCCATCCCTGCGCACTCTTGCTCCTACCAGGAATATCTGTAGTCGGGTCCCGCCTGCGTTGCCATCAACGATCCCGGCTACATTCTCGGCGGATCCGGATCCGGCCCGCGGATCAGCGGTCTCGGCGCCAGCCTCAACGGCTACGGAGGAAACGATCTCATTCCCCAGTTCGGCCGCAATACCTTCCGCTACCCTGCCGTCACCAATCTCGATGTGCGCGCCTCCAAGCGGCACCCATATCAACGACCGCATGGCCTTTGAGCGTTTGGGCGAGGCCTTCAACATCCTCAACCATTAAAACGTAACTTCGATTGATCCAATTGGATACATCATCGACAACGACGCCTCCTACACCAACACCTCCCATCTCACGTATCTCGGCAGTGGCGCCGCAGCCGGCACATCGACCTTCGGAAACGTTACCAACGCCAACAGCACCGCGCTCTGCCGCCAGCGCCAGATCCAGATCGGCGGCCGATTGAATTTCAGAAGGGTGGATTGGGATAAATTTCCCCGCCCTACTCAATGCGCCTTACCCCCTTTTCAGATCGCCGAAAAATCCCTTCCGCAGATTGATACCGTACTCCAGATACGCCTTCAGGCAGCTGACCATGTTCATCCACCCCTGGCAGTTCTGAAAAGAGCTATCGAGTCCGCGCTGATTCTCCTTCCATGCTGACTCCGAAATTTTCACCAGGGTCTCATCTTTGCCGAGCGGCTCGAAATGCATCTCCACAAGGGTGTTGTAGCCGCCGTCCGCTGCCTCCCATTCGAAAACGATGAGCTGGTTGGGAACGACTTTCTTCACCGACAAAGGAACATCCCGCGGATAATCCGCAAATCTCCAGATCACCTGCGATCCCTCGCTTAATGGACCGCTCGCTGATTCCGTGGCGAAGTACTTCGTGATTTACACCATCGAAGACCTCCTCGACTGGCTTCTGAATTCTTGCCTGCACCTGAAACTTGAGTTCCATCTTTCCTCCTCGCATTACTCTCGATCGCGCCCCAACATATGTTATATGTTTATAACATGTCGATGGGAAGCAAGAGAAAATCCGACAAGCAGGAACGGGTCTTCAAAGCGCTGGCCGATTACAAAAGACGGGAGATCCTTGATCTCCTGAAAAATGAGCCAAGAACCACCGGGGATCTCTGCAATCACTTTCGCAGCCTGGACAGATGCACCGTCATGCAGCATCTGCGCGTGCTTGAGAGCGCGGATCTGGTCATCGTAAAACGCCGGGGACGCCAGCGCTGGAACTACATCAACCCGCTTCCCATCAAGGACATCTACGACCGCTGGATCAGCCGTTACGCGATCGGCGCAGTCGACCTTCTGGCGCGCATGAAGCGCGAAATGGAAGGCTGAGGCCCGCGCCGCTTGCCGGCGAGCCCCAATTTTCACACCCCGGGTCGGAAAATATTCACTCCGGCGTAGACTAGCTGTGGCATCATCTGGTTCAGGAAATTTTTGTCTCAAACTGAAATTTGAACCATACCGTCCGCTGCAGGCTATGCACGACCTCGCGGGCACTTTGTCAAGCTGCTCCATTCAAGGCTTTCAATTCAATGGGTTGGTTCAGCATCCATTGCGGGCTAAACACAAAATATTTCAATAGCTACCACTTTTTCTAGGAGAGTTCCATGACGCAAAGATTCCGTCTCACCCCCATTCTGACTCTGGTTCTGTGTCTCTTTACCCTCCTTCCGCTCGCCCACGCTCAGTCCACAACCACCGGCGCGATCAGCGGAACCGTGCTCGACTCGGGAGGTGCGGCTGTTGGCGACTCGGCAATCGTGATCACTAACCAGGGGACCAACGCCCAATCGACTGTAAAGGCCGATGGCAGCGGCTTTTTCAACGCGAGCCAACTGCTGCCGGGTTTGTACACCGTGGTTGTCACCGCGCAAGGCTTTAATCAATTCAAGGCCAATGACGTAGATGTCGAAGTTGGGCAGACCACAAATCTCTCCCCTGCGTTGACGGTCGGTTCCCAGGCCCAGACGGTTGTTGTTTCGGGCGCGGCTCCGCTCATCAACCTCACTACTCCGGACTTCTCGTCAAACCTGTCGTTGCAGACGATCAACAACTTGCCCATCAATGGAAGGCGCTGGTCCGATCTCACGCTGCTCACGCCGGGCGTTGTATCTGATTCAAACGGTTTTGGCCTTCTCAGTATTCGCGGGATCAGCCCGTTGCTCAATAACGTTCAGATCGACGGTGCCGATGACAACCAGGCCTTCTTCTCTGAGGAGCGTGGCCGCACCCGTGAAGGCTACTCAACCCCGCAGGTTGCGGTGCAGGAGTTCCAGGTGAACACGGGGGTCTACTCCGCCGAGTACGGCCGAGCCCTCGGTGGCGTAATTAATTCCGTCACCAAGAGCGGTACCAATGAGCTCCACGGTCAGCTCTACTTTTATGACCGCGACAATGACTGGGGCGCCAAGAATCCCTTCACCAAGCTGACGACCTTCGACGCATCCACCGGCACGACCACAACGATTCAGTACAAGCCCGTAGATTGGCGCAAGCAGTGGGGATTCGGCGTCGGCGGCCCTCTCATCAAGGACCGGCTCTTCTGGTTCTACGCCTATGACGGCTATAAACGTAACTTCCCGGGGACGGCCGTCGCATCCAACCCCGGCGCGTTTTTCCAGGCGCCCGATGCAGAGATTCCCGCCTCCTACAGTTGCGCCACGATCATTTCGTCGGCAGGCAAGACCGCGCCCTCGAACCCGGTCGACGCCCAGGCCTGCGTACTGCAGGCACGCCTTCAACTGCCTACCTATACGGCTGCCGTAAACCTGTACAACACTGACCTGGCCGCGGTAGCCACAAACCTGGGCCCGGTACTTCGCACGGGAAACCAGACCATTAACATGCCGAAGCTCGACTGGCAGGTGAACGCGAAGAACCATGCCAGCTTTATCTACAACCGCCTGCGCTGGGCTTCGCCGGGAGGTGTTCAGACGCAGGCAACGAATACGTACAGCGTCGACGGTTTCGGCAACGACTTCGTTAAGCTCGATTATGGCCTGGCCAAACTGGACTCGTTGTTTACCTCCACGATCTCGAACGAGCTTCGCTATCAATATGGCCGTGAAATCGATTACGAAAACTCGCAGGCGGTGAGCCCGTATGACAGTCAGTTTATAAATCCGACCTCGTATCTGGGCTTTCCGCCGACCATCTCGCTGCAGAGCTCGAATGGTTTCAGCGACGGTATCCAATACTATGCCTTCCGTCCGGCGTATCCGGATGAACGGAAATGGCAGGTAGCCGACACCGTAAGCTGGGTACACAACCAGCACAGCTTAAAGTTCGGCCTCGACGTCGTCCACAACAACGACTTCATCGACAGCCTGGGTTTGGCCACCTACTCCCCGAACGGCGACTTCACTTATACCTATCTAGGCAACTTCTTCGCCGACCTGGCCAAGCCCAGCGGCACATGCGGTTCGAGCGCAAGCGAGTTCAATGTCGGCACGCTCCCCTGCTATTCGACCTATGGCCAGAATTTTGGACAGGCGAGTTTCAGCCTCAACACCGTCGACTACGGCTTCTTCGTACAGGACGACTGGAAGGTTCTGCCCAGGCTCACGCTCAATCTGGGCCTGCGCTACGACTTCGAAAGCATTCCCGGACCTTACACGAACCTGCAGCAGCCGAGTGGGTCTTATACTCCGATTCCGCAGATGCTCGAACATCCCGACGACAAGAATAACTGGGGTCCCCGCGCCGGGTTTGCGTACGACGTTTATGGAAAGGGCAAAACGGTGTTGCGCGGCGGGTTTGGCGTCTACTATGGACGCATCATCAACGCCCAGATTCTCACCGCGTATTCACAGACCGGGTCTCCGCAATCCCAGTTCGCATCGAGCTTCCGCAACTATCAGGAGGGCCCGCTCTTCCCTCAGATTCAGCCGCTCAACTACGTGCCAACCCAGCTCGCAGCGCCGAGTGTTCAATATCTGGATAGCCATTTGCAGAACCCCCAGGCGCTGGAGTATGACATGACCCTCCAGCAGCAGATTGGCTCGCAAACCGTCTTCTCTATCAGCTATCTGGCAACGCAGAGTCGTGAGCTGCCGAACTTTATCGACGAGAATCTTGTCAACACCGCCGCGCCCAACAACAACACCAACAATGGCAACGGCTTCACCACGGTCAATTATGTGATTCAAGGCTCCGGCGGCAATTGTGGACCTCTGGCCTGCGGGAGCACCTACTCGGCAAAGGTCTACAACGGCTACGCCAATCCGAACTTCGCCGCCATCACGGCGGTGGTGAGCAATATCAATGCCAACTACAACGCACTGTCGGCTCAGATCAGCAATACGTCTTCCCGGTATGTGAATTTCAATGCCAACTACACGTGGTCGCACTCGCTGGACTTTAACCAGAACCAGTCCACCCAGGCATCGGCCAACCAGCCGCTCGATCCTAACGCAAGCTTGAGATCCCAATACGGAAATTCGAGCTACGACATACCAAACCGTTTCGTCGGTTACGCCATCATCAAGTATCCGGATCAGTTCCAGGGCTTGAAAAGTTATTTGCTCGACGGCTGGAGACTCAATCCGCTTTTCCAGATGCAAAATGGTCTGCCGTACAGCGCGACCACGAGCAGCTTCCCCAATTCCACTTCGCCCAGTTCCGGATGGAACGGAGCGGGTGGGAGCCCGGCGTATCTTCCCGTGCTGGGAAGAGATACTTTCACCTTCCGCCGCGACATAGTGTTCGACGTTCGCGCTGAGAAGGAGTTCACCTTCCACGAGAGATACAACCTGCAGCTGATTGGTGAATGCTTTAATGTGGCCAACCATCAGAACGTGACTAGCGTGAACACCACCGGTTACACATTTGGCAGCCCTGTTCTCGGCGACTCGGCCAAGGGCTATACGGGACCACAAACCTACACCACTCCGCTTACTTTCAATCCATCGTTCGGGACTGTAACGAACGTGAACAGCAACTATGCATACAGCCCGCGCCAGATACAGATAGCGGCTCGCCTGCAGTTCTAAAAGTCGCAGACAAGGCAGTTCATGCGCGGCGGCTTCGGTCGCCGCGTTTTCTTTGCCGCAACCAGCTAAGATAGAAGCTGGATCTTGATGGCCTTTACCGAACAATACGATGTCGTTGTCGTCGGAGCCGGACACGCTGGCTGCGAAGCCGCCGTTGCTTCCGCGCGCATGGGCCTGCGCACTGCGCACTTCACGCTCAACCTCGACCTCATCGCGCAGATGTCCTGCAACCCTGCCATTGGAGGCATCGCCAAGGGCCACCTCGTCCGCGAAGTCGATGCCTTGGGCGGCATCATGGGAGAGGTCGCCGACGCCGTTGGCATCCAGTTCCGCCTGCTCAACACTTCACGCGGCCCGGCCGTCTGGTCGCCCCGCGCGCAATGCGACAAGCAGCAGTACCGCTTTAAAATGCGCGAAGTCCTGGAGTCGCAGTCCAATCTCTACATCAAGCAGGCCGAAGTCGTCGATGTCATCTCAGACGAAACTGGTTCTCGCATCACCGGCATCAAGCTACGCGACGGACGCACCATCCTCGCCCGCGCCACCGTCATCACCACCGGGACCTTTCTCAACGGCCTCATCCACTGCGGAGAAGAGCACTACCCGGCCGGACGCAGCGGTGAGCCGCCCGCTATCCTGCTCGGCGAGGCCCTCAAGCGCCTCGGCCTGCGCGGCTGCCGCCTCAAGACCGGAACCCCGCCCCGCCTCGATGGCCGCACCATCGACTGGAGCAAGTTCGAAGAGCAGCCCGGCGACGCCGACCCCACGCCCTTCAGCTTTCGCACGCGCGAAATCAGGCAGCGGCAGATCTCCTGTCACATCGCCACCACCACACCCGAGACCCTCCGCATCATCCGCGAAAACGTCTCGCGCTCGCCCATGTACACCGGGCAAATCCAGGCCATCGGCCCGCGCTACTGCCCGTCGATTGAAGACAAGGTCGTCAAGTTCCCCGACAAGGAACAGCACCAGTTCTTCCTCGAGCCCGAAGGCCTGAACACCCATGAAGTGTATGTGAATGGCATGTCCACCTCGCTGCCTATGGAAGTGCAGGCGGAGATCGTCCGCTCCATCCCCGGCCTTGAAAACGCCGAGATGCTTCGCCCCGGCTACGCCATCGAATACGACGCCATCGATCCCACCGAGCTCGACCGCTCGCTGCGCGTCAAGAAGTTCAACGGCCTCTATCTCGCCGGCCAGATCAACGGAACCTCGGGATACGAAGAAGCCGCCTGCCAGGGAATCATGGCCGGGATCAACGCCGCGCTCTTCGTTCTCGACCGGGCACCATTCAAGCTCGATCGCACAGAAGCATATACCGGCATCCTCATCGATGACCTCATCAGCAAGGGAACGAACGAGCCTTACCGTATGTTCACTTCGCGCGCCGAGTTCCGCCTCCATCTGCGCATCGACAACGCCGACCGCCGCCTCACTCCGCACGGACGCCGCCTGGGTCTGATTAACGACGAAGCCTGGGCCGACTACGAAGCAAAGCAGGCACGCGCCGTCGCGCTCGAAAAGCTGCTCGCCACGCGCAAGCCGCACCAAAATCGCATCGCGGATTTGTTTCCCGATGCCACCGCTCTCGGCAACACTGCCGGACAAACTTACGCCCAGCTCCTCAAGCGCCCTGAAGTTACGATCGAAGCGCTTTGGCCTGCTCTGCGCGACGAGCTGATCAAATTTGAAGACCAGACACTCTTTGCGCAGTGGCTTAGCTACGAGTCAATTCGTTCCGCGCAGCGCAACGAGCTCAAGTCCGTCGAAATCGAAATCAAATACTCCGGCTATCTCGACCAGCAGAAGAAGTCGATTGAAAAGCTGAAGCGCGCCGAAGACCGCGTCATTCCCGCTTCGTTCAATTACTCCACCGTCAGCGGGCTCTCCCGCGAGATGCAGGAAAAGCTCACGCGCGTCCGTCCCTCGACTATCGGACAGGCCAGCCGCATCCCGGGCGTCACGCCCGCGGCACTTTCGCTCATCAATATCTACATTGAGATCCAGGCGAAGCGCTCCGCAGCCGCGTCTGCATTGGCTGAAACGCACTGATTAATTACGCACACGCGTATGTCAATTGACACTTTCGCCGCAAACGGGGCGATGCTACGTTTGCTTCACTATGAAGAAATCCTTTGCGTCCTTCGCCCTTATCGTCGGGCTGACGCTGGCAATTCCAGCTTCTGCCCAAAGCAATGTCATCACTTACAAGAAGATCAAGCTATGCGTCGCCGCCGACAAGTCAGGAAAATCCGCTAAGGTTGAGGGAACACTCAACCTCGATCCCGACTCGAAAAACGTCCTCTTCGTTGTGAATGAGAGAGTAAACAAGACCATCCCTTACCAGAGAATCGCATCACTTGAGTTCTCCATGGCGAATCACATGCTGCGTATTCTCTACCGGAACGGCAACGGCCAGGAGCAGTCTGTCGACATGGACCTCCCTGGATCCGAGCAGCCTGACCTGCTGAAGCAGCTCCAGGCGCAGACCGGGATAGCCATCCGCCTGAGCTGAGCCGGGTCCGGAGCTAGTTGTCTAAATGCTCCTCGGCCATCAGCAGATGGAACTCCGGCGTTCCCCGCAGGGCGGTGAATTCTTTATCCGCCATCAGCTTCTTGCGATCGTCGAAGCCGTCCATCATTGCAGCGCGCAGACACTTGATGGCCGCATCCACGTTGCCTGCTTGGGCATACATCTTGGCCAGCGCGTAGTTTAGCTGAGCCTGTTCCTCTGTCGGTCCCAGCTCCGCGATGCGCTCCTGCGACTCGCGGATAAAGATCTCAGGATCGATTGCGAAGGCGTGCTGATACTCTTCGATGCCTCGTTTGTATTTGTGCTCCGCAAAGTAGGCCGTCCCCAGGTTGCTGTAGAACGAAGCGCAGTCCGGCTTCAGCCGCAGTGCTTTCTTGTAGTAGTTCTCCGACTTGCGGTAGTCCTTCTCGCCGTAGTACACGGTGCCCAGGTTGTTGAGAGCCTCGGCATACT
>Ga0206878_10473_pt1 | contig 10970 bp, 12 predicted proteins | sample Alteio_BWOrgCont_8_FD_152621 | JGI IMG/M metagenome (GOLD analysis project Ga0206878, IMG submission 152621) | Enriched cells from forest soil in Barre Woods Harvard Forest LTER site, Petersham, Massachusetts, United States -... | ecosystem: Environmental > Terrestrial > Soil > Temperate forest >... | reverse complement strand
CGATCGGTATCTTCGACCCATACGCGCCGACGCCGGAAGAGCGTACTGGGCCGCAGTTGTTGAACGATCTCAGCGAGGAGACGGGCGGGCGGCTGTTTCGGGTAGACGATATTTCCGAGATGGGCGACATTGCGGAGAAGATTTCCACCGAATTACGCAACCAATATATGATCGGCTTTCGACCGAAGGACCTGACCCGCGATGGCAAGTGGCGTAAAGTGAAGGTGAAGGTGAATCCACCCGCAGGATTGCCTCCGCTGACCGTCCATGCTCGCACCGGCTACTATGCGCCTTTGCAATAACGCGATTCTCGCGACTCTCTTTGCCGGAGCGGTGTTGACGCTCGGGGCACAACAAACACCCAGTCCATCGGCCCAGCCGAATGCGGCGGCTGGGCAGGCTGCGCCCAATGCACAGCAACCGGGCCAGGCTCCTTCTCTCACGGTGGATCGTGACCCGGTGCGGTCGCCCGATGCGGAGACGCCCCCAACTACAGCCGGACCGCTGCCCAAGGGACCAACCGGTTACATTCTGCATACCGATGTGGAAGAGGTGGTGCTCAATGCGACGGTGCTTGATGGCAACAAGCTTGTCCCAGATCTGAAGAAGGATAATTTCGAGGCTTTCGAAGACGGGGTGAAGCAGAGCATCATCAGCTTCCAGCACACCGACCTTCCGGTTTCGATTGCACTGGTCGTAGACAATTCAGGTTCAATGGCGCGTAAGCGGCCCTCGGTGAACAAGAGCGCTCTGGACCTGATTCAGGCTTCAAATCCGCAGGATGAGGCGTTTGTGGTGAACTTCTCCGATGAGGCGTTCATCGACCAGGAATTCACGTCGGATGTGAACAAGCTTCGAGACGGGCTGGGGCATATCGAATCGCGCGGCGGGACGGCGCTTTACGACGCGGTGGTGACCTCGGCGGACAAATTGGCGGCGGATGCCAAGCGGCCCAAGCAGGTGCTGATCCTGATTACCGATGGAGAGGACAACGCATCGACGCTGAACCTGGAGCAGACGATTCGGCGGGTGCAGCAGTTGTCAGGGCCGACGATTTATTCGATCGGACTGCTGTTTGGGGATGAGATGAGCCACGCCGAGGTGCGTCATGCGCGCAGGGCGCTCGAGATGCTCTCAACGGAGACGGGCGGGATCGCGTTTTTCCCCAAGTCGATTGAGAATATTGACCAGATCGCGGCTGAAGTGGCGCGGGACATCCGCAATCAGTACACGCTTGGCTACCATTCAACCAAGCCAACCACAGAGCCAGGTTTCAGGCGGGTGCAGTTGAATGCGGAAGTCAAAGGGATGGGCAAGCTGACGGTGAGGACGCGCACGGGATACTTCCCGGTAGTGCGCGCGGCCAAGAAGGATGCGACGGACAAGTAGTAGCCTCGCATTGCCAGGCGGGTTGTACGGTAGACTGGACCTGCCATGGCAGCAGAAATTTCGACCTCGCCCACTCTCCGAATCGCTTCAGATATCACTCAATTGGTGGGCCAGACGCCCATGCTGCAATTGGCCCGGCTTTCGCCTCCACCGGCGGCCGCGGTGTTTGCCAAGCTCGAGTTCCTGAATCCGGGCGGGAGCATCAAGGATCGCGCGGCGCTGGGCATGATTCTGGATGCGGAGGCGCGAGGGCTGCTGCGGCCGGGGACAACAATAATTGAAGCCACGGCGGGGAACACAGGCGTGGGCCTGGCGCTGATTGGGGTTAATCGCGGCTACAAGGTGAAGCTGTTTGTGCCGGAGGGGTTCGCCGAAGAGAAATGCATCCTGATGCGCGGGTTTGGCGCGGAGGTGATTCGCACGCCGGAGGACGAAGGAATGGGCGGCGCGATAAAACGGGCGCGAGCGGCGGGAGCGGAGATTGCAGGATCGTTCACGGCGCTCCAGTTTCAGAACCAGGCCAATCCGCAATTCCACCATGACACGACTGCGCAGGAAATATGGGAGCAACTTGAGGGAAGGGTCGACGGCTTTGTTGCCGGCGTGGGGACAGGTGGGACTTTTTCTGGCGTGGCGCGGTTTTTGAAAGAGCATAACCAATCGGTTATAAACGTGGCCGTGGAGACGGAAGGTTCGATTCTGCAGGGTGGAACCCCGGGCAAGCACAAAGTTGAAGGGATTGGCGTGCATTTTGTCCCGGAGACATTTCACCGCGATGTGTGCGACCGGATTGTAGCGGTGACGGACAGGGACGCATTCAATATGGTCAAGCGGTTGGCGGCCGAAGAGGGGTTGGTGGGTGGATCGAGCTCCGGTGCCGCAGTATTTGCGGCTGTCGAACTGGCGCGGGAGTTGGGCGCGGGAAAGCGGGTTGCGGTGATCGTCCCGGATTCGGCGGAGCGGTATTTGTCGAAAAAGATATTCGAAGGCGGCGTATAGAAAGACGCGGCGAGCCGGCCACAGCTGGTTGCGTCCGGTGGAACGCATTGCGCTGCCGAATGGAGGCGCATGATGATGCTTAAGGAGCGTGGTTGGAAAGACCTTATGACCGCAGCGGTCCGGTTCGTTGCGTTGTTGATGTGTGTGCTGGCGTCGGTGGGCGCGGGCAACGGGCAAAGCCTTTCGGGGCGTTGGATGCAGCCAGGCAAAACGTTGGACAATGGCGAGCAGCAGAAGTGGATTCTGGAACTGAAGCAAGACGGCAACATGCTGACCGGCAAGCTGAAGAACCTGGACTACGCGGTGGAACTGAAAGGTACCGCGACAGGGAACCACTTTGAGCTCTTCGCTCCGTGGGAGTCGACGAAGCCGTATCTTACAGGCGACCTTGTGAACGGGGAATTGCATGGCATGGAACGGGGACGTCGTCCGATGCTGGCAAAGCCCGCGACAGGGGCCGACGATAATCCGACAGTGAGTTATATCGAGCCTCCACCTTTGCACAAGGTACCTGACAATGGGCTGGCGCAGACTCCGCCGATGGGGTGGAACAGCTGGAATCTTTTTGCTGGCCGGATTGATGATCAGACGGTGCGAACGATGGCCGACGCGCTGGTTTCGAGCGGAATGCGCGATGCGGGCTACATTTATCTGAACATCGACGATACCTGGGAAGGCGTACGCGACGCCCAGGGCAATTTGCAATCGAACCACAAATTTCCGGACATGAAGGCGCTGGCCGACTATGTGCACTCAAAAGGTTTGAAGCTGGGAATTTATTCGGGACCGGGGCCGCGGACCTGCGCCGGTTATCCCGCCAGCTATGGGCATGAGGAACAGGATGCGAAAACCTGGGCCACCTGGGGAGTGGATTATCTGAAGTACGACTGGTGCAGCGCCAGAAATATCTACAAGAACGACGCATTGCAACCCGTCTACCAGAAGATGGGCGACGCATTGAGGGAAACGGGCAGACCGATGGTTTACAGCCTGTGCGAATACGGCTGGGGCAACGTAGAGCAGTGGGGTCCGGCGGTGGGCGGCAATCTGTGGCGTACGACGGGCGACATTCGTGACGATTGGTCGAGCATGATTGAAAACGTTGAAAAGCAGGTGCCGACGGCGCCGTTTGCGCGGCCAGGGCACTGGAACGATCCGGACATGCTGGAGATTGGCAACGGGCACATGACCGACGATGAATACCGCACGCACATGAGCCTCTGGGCGCTGGTGGCCTCGCCGCTGCTGGCTGGTAACGATGTGCGCAACATGACGGATGCTACGAAAGCGATTCTGTTAAACAAGGAAGTGATTGCGGTCGATCAGGATTCGCTCGGAAAGCAGGCGTCGCCAGTGAAGAATGGCGATCTGGAGACTTGGGTGAAGCCGCTGGCCGACGGTGGCGTGGCGGTAGGCGTGGTGAATTTTGGATCGGCTGCGGCAACGGCCACGTTGAAAGCCAGCGATCTTGGACTCGGCGGACCGGTGAGGAAGGCGCGGGATCTTTGGGCGCACCAGGACGTGAATTTCTCCGGCGGGGTCTTTCCGGCGACGGTGCCGTCGCATGGCGTGCTGATGCTGAGGGTGAGCGCTAAGTAGAAATTGCGAGCAAGCTCGGAACTCGTGCTTTCCCACCCTAGCCGCAAATACAAAGACGCGGCGAGGGTGGGGCACCCGGCAACCACTGGTTTTCGGCTGACCTAGCCCGTCGCGATAAGCTAAAGGCTGGGAGCCAGAAGCCAAAATTCAACTATGCCTGAATACAAATACTCGACACTTGCTGTGCATGCGGGGCAATATCCAGACCCTTTGACGGGTGCGGTGAATGTGCCTGTTTATCTTTCATCCACATTTGAGCTGACCGGGATTGGGACAGACCGGGGATGGGATTACTCGCGGGCCGGGAATCCGACGCGGGACCGGCTTGAAGAGGCGCTGGCGGCGCTTGAGGGCGGGACGAGCGGCCATGCATTCGCGAGCGGGATGGCGGCGATTTATGCGCTGGTGGCTACGCTGCATGCGGGCGACCACGTGATCTGTTCGCACAATGTTTACGGGGGGACGCAGCGGCTTTTCAACCAGGTGGTGCGCAACTACGGGATCGAGATCGAGTATGTGGATACGGGCGACCTGAAGGCTGTGGAAGCGGCGATTAAGCCGGCGAACAAAACCGGGCCGGCGACCAAGCTGATTCACGTGGAGACGCCGACCAATCCGATCATGTCGCTGACGGACATTGCGGCGGTGAGTGCGATTGCACATGCGCGCGGCGTCGAGGTGAGCGTGGACAACACGTTCATGTCGCCGGTGTTGCAAAGCCCGCTGAAGCTGGGCGCGGACATCGTGATGCACTCGACTACGAAATTTTTGAATGGCCATTCGGATGGGCTGGGAGGTGCGCTGATCGGGTCGAAGCCGGAGCACAAGGAACGGTTTCTGCTGGTGCAGAAGGCGGCGGGAGGAATTCTTTCGCCGTTTGAGTGCTTCCTGGTGCTTCGCGGCATCAAGACGCTGCCGCTTCGGATGAAGGCGCACGAGGAAAATGGGCGGGCGGTTGCGGAGTTTCTTTCAACGCAGCCGAAGTTGAAGCGGCTGGCTTATCCGGGGTTGAAGAGCCATCCGCAGCATGAACTGGCGGCGCGGCAACAGAAGGGCTTTGGTTCGATGATGAGCTTCGACCTGGGAACGACGGAGGCTGCGGGACGGTTCCTGGGGGCGCTGGAGCTGATTCTTAGCGCGGAATCGCTCGGTGGAGTGGAGTCACTGGCTTCTCACTCGGCGACGACGACACACGCGGCGCTTAGCGATGAGGAGCGAGAGCGGCTGGGGATTACGCAAGGACTGGTCAGGCTGTCGATCGGGATTGAAGACAAGGAAGACCTGATTGCGGATTTGGAGCGGGCGCTGGCTGCGGTGTAAGAGAAAGCCGCAATTCTGGCACGCTTATCGCCGCACAATGCGCGAACTGCTTCTCAGCCGGCTCTATTCTTCGCCAGATTGTGAGTCTCCGATGATCGCGACCAATTGCTTCGCGAGCATGGAGCTCAAGAGATCTTTCATGGCTGTTAAATCAATATTCCCACTTTGCCATGCAATGTCTGCGGCCTCGAGGGCTTTGTAATACGGCGTCTTGTTCTCTGCGATCTGGTCGGGGATTGTGTGCTTTCCGGGAAGCACGTAACCCATTTTGATGCACAAGATCATGTACGACGCTGCGCGCGACGTTCTTCCGTTCCCATCGGTAAACGGATGAATCCAATTCAGCTTCCACATCACATAGGAGGCCAGATGGATAGGACTTTTTTCTCGCCACTTTTCGTTGACGTAATCGCAGAGCTCTTCGATGCGCTCAGGCACTTCAAATGCGCCCGGCGGGTTGTGCACGCTGCCTTGAATTTCAATGTTCGCAGGACGCCAATTACCAGAATAACTAGAAATGCCGGCCAAAGCTTCGCGATGAAGATGGAGCAGATGGGATGGGCGAAATTTGAATGGCTGGCGTTGAGGGTCGATGAATGTTTCAACCATCTTTATAACCACGTCGAATTGCCTGAGCCCATTCAGGGCTTCTCGCCGCGCCAGCGCATCCGGATCTGTAATGATCTCGGCTTCGAACGCACGACTATGACGCGTCTTGTCTTCCATTAGCGAGGCTGGGATTCCGACTTGAGGACTTCCGCTTGCTCGTCCACCATTTGTCGGGTGATGCGCTCATTTTCGATGTGCGTATTCCCATAAGCAAAGCTCCGACGTTGAGCCTCGCGCTCGGCCTCGCGAAAAGGCGAGTGGCGCGCCGCCTCGATAAGCTGTTGAAGAGCGTCAGTCATAGTCCGTTAACCCTCTTAAATGACGTTATCACCAAGACCCCGAGACGGCCACCCAAGTGAAGCTTGGAATCTGAGATACTACCTCCTTTCGTAACATCAATGCGCTGCGGGGGCGGGGCCCACCTTCTTTGGCCTTTTCATCAGGAAAGGCAGAGGGATGAGGATCGAGGTCAGGAAGACCAAGGTCCAGATTACGTCAACGTAGGACAGCAGGCGGGCCTGGATCTGGGCCATGCCGTAGATTTGCACGCCGGCAAGCTGCGTGGCGTCAGGCATGGAGGCGGTGCCGCGTTTCATCAATGCTCCAGCGAGGCCGGATCTTAGCGCGTCGAAAGGGCCGTTGCCTGCAACGGTGTGGGCGTTGAGCATTGACAGGTGCTGCTGTGTCAGGCGGGCAAGCAGCGTGGTGACGAAGCTGATGCCGACGGAGCCGCCGAGATTGCGCATGAGAGCTGACATGCCGCTGACCTCGTTGTATTTTTCCTGTGGAACGTCAGCGTAGCAGAGGGTGTTGATGGGGATGAACAGGAACGGCAGGCCGAGCGCGATGACTACGCGCCAACTCACCGCCATGCTGAATGGGACATTGAGATTGAGTCCGGCCATGCGATAGAGGCCGAAGGTGGTGATGGTGAACCCCATCGCCACCAATCGGCGGGGATCGAATTTGGGCGCGATGGCGCCGGCTACGGGAAAAAGAAACATGAGCGCGATGCCGCCGGAAGAGACGGCCATTCCGGCCTGGCGGGCGGAGTAGCCCATGATTTCCTGAAGAAACTGCGGGATAAGGACCGTAGAGGAATAAAGCGAGACGCCGACCGTGAACATGATGAACATGGTGGTGCCGACGTTGCGCTGCGCGAAGAGTCGCAGGTCGAGGATGGGATGCTCGACGTGGAGTTGGCGGTAGATGAAGACCACCAGGCCGATGGCGGCGATCACCGCACATGTCACGATGAAGTGCGAGCTGAACCAGTCGTCTTCCTGGCCCTTGTCGAGCATGATCTGCAATGCGCCAATAGTAACCACGAGAAGGCCCAGGCCCCAGTAGTCAATGCTTTCGCGGCGCTTACGGATTTCAGCCAGGTAGGGCGGATCTTCGACGACGCGATTGGTCAGGTAGAGCGACAGAATGCCCACCGGGATGTTGATGAAGAAGATCCAGCGCCAACTGTAGTTATCGACAATCCATCCGCCGACCGTGGGGCCGAGAACAGGAGCCAGCACAACGGCCATGCCGTAAACAGCGAAGGCCATGCTTCGCTTCGCGGGAGAGAAAGTGTCGGCCAGAATGGACTGCTCGCTGGGCTGAAGGCCGCCGCCGGCAGCGCCTTGCAGAACGCGGCAGAGGACAAGCACGCCGAGCGTTGGCGCGAGGCCGCAGAGCAGCGAGGCCGTGGTGAAGAGCAGGACACACGACATGTAAAAGCGCTTGCGGCCAATGCGGTTGGCGATCCATCCGCTGATGGGTAAAACGACGGCGTTGGCGACCAGATAACTGGTAAGCACCCACGTGGCTTCATCGCGGCTTGCGGAGAGCGACCCGCCAATGTGGGGCATGGCGACGTTGGCGATGGAGGTGTCGAGTGCCTCCATGAAGGTGGCCAGGGTGACGGTGATGGCAATGACCCACGGATTGGCGCGCGGACGCCATGTTTCGTGAAACGAGAGTGTGGCTGCTGCTGCCAGTGCTGGGCCTTTCCTGGAGTCGCTGATTCGTTGGTTGACTTGGGACGCTGGATTCGGGACTGGTGCTTATTCAGAGTAAAGGATTTGGTGCGGGTCTGGAAGCAGTGCCTGAGGCTGTGTCATGCTGAGAGCTTATGACCTCCAGTGGCGATCTTAAGGACCGTTATGCGGGCCAGAGCCTGTTTGTCCTCGGGATAGACCCGTGCGGGTCTTCCGGGTCGGTGGCGCTGGCACTCCTGACGGGGCATGCCCTTGAAGTTGTAGAGCAGATTGAACTCGAAGGGCGCAGTTACTCGGCGACGCTGGTTGCGGCGGTTTCAGATTTGCTGAAGCACTCGGGAGTGGTGCTGAACAGGCTGAATGCGATTGTTGCGGTCAATGGTCCAGGGAGCTTTACGGGCGCGCGGGTGGGTTTGAGCGCGGTGAAAGGACTGGCGGAGGTGGCGCGAATTCCGGTAGTTGCGGTTTCACGACTGGAGGTGCTGGCTTGCAAGGGAGGCGTCGAGTCATCGGCTTTGGATGCGCACCGGCATGAAGTTTATTTGCGGCTGGGCGCGGCGGGTGGGGCTGCGCGGGAGCTGCTGGCCGGGGAAGACGAACTGACGACGATGGGTTTGGTGGGGACGCGGATTGCTGTGTGTGACGACGCGGCTGCGGAGTTGTTGGCCGGGGCTTTGCGAGGAGCGGAAATGGTGAGGACGGAAACGCCGACGGCTGCGGATGCACTCCGGCTCTGCCGGGCGCGTGTGGAGCAAGGCGATTTTGTGGACCTTGCGCTTTTGGATGGGCATTATCTGCGGCGTTCGGATGCGGAGATTTTTGCGGCGGGAGTTTCTAGGCGGGATGACGCATGAATTCCTTGACAGCGGAGGTAAGGGTTCGGCGCATGGGCGCGGCGGATCTAGATCGCGTGATGGGGATCGCGGGGAGTTTGGAGGAAGCGCCGCAATGGGCGGCTTCGGCTTATGCTGCGGCTATCGATTCGGAGCACATCCCGCGACGGATTGCGCTGGTGGCTGCGGACCTGGCGCGCGACACCATTGCAGGGTTCCTGATTGCGGGTACGGTATCGCCCGGCGCGGAACTGGAAACGATTGCAGTGGCAGCAGAGGCGCAACGGAGCGGAGTGGGCGGGTTGCTTCTGCGGGCGTTGGTTAAGGAACTGCGGGCGGAGCGGGTCACGGAGTTGACTCTGGAGGTGCGGGCGTCAAACGGAGCGGCGCTGGCCTTTTACCAGGCGCAGGGTTTCAAGGAAAACGGGCGACGACGGTGCTACTATGCTGATCCGGAAGAGGATGCGGTGCTGATGCGGCTGAGTGTGGTTTGAGGCGTTCCGCTGATGCTTTGCGAAGGCTTCTCGCTGAAAAGAACCGGAAATGCAAGTTCAACAAAACAAGGGGCTGCTTTGCAATCCCACCCTGGCCGCAAAAACAAAAACGCCGCGAGGATAGGGCACCCAAACTTTCGTGCACAGGGGGTCGGTAAAGACGCTGCTGTGGTAAACAGCATGCTGACGGTCACGGGTTGGGGATTCTCGTCCTGAAATCCACAGGTTGAGGTTACTTTTTTGCCGCATTTCTCTCTTGCAGATTGCACACGAGCGGCGGTATATGTAAATGTTCAGTTAACTACGGAGGTGCTTGATGGAAGAAATTCAGGATCCGACGCTGAGTGAAGAGATTGATCGCCTGCATGCGGAACATCATCGCTACGCTCAGCGGCTGGAAGAATTGCTTGGAAAGCCGTACCTCTCATCGGACGAACAACTGGAAGAAGTGCGGCTCAAGAAGCTGAAGCTGCACGCCAAGGATCTGATTTTTGCCCTGGAGCGCCGGCTGCCGGCGATTGCCTAGGGAGGGAAATCAGGGCTAGTTTCCGGACCTGATAGCCGGGCCGGATTCGCAGGCGGATTCGCGCTGGGGGGATGCACACGGCGCTCCCTAGTGTGATGTCTACCGAGTGAGGGAATCCCTCAGTCTCCAGAAAAGTGAAAACTCCGGAAAAGTGAAAAGCCCGTATAATCGTTGGGGACGATGGTTCGCGACGGTTACATTTACGGTTTGAGCTTGCTTGTGGTGGCGGGTTTGCTGACTTGGGCCACGGGCAATTTGGCCTGGGGCATTCCGGCGGTGCTGCTGGCGGCGTTTTTCTTGTGGTTTTTTCGCGATCCACAGCGGACGATTCCTGCGGGTGCCGGGTTGATTGTGTCGCCCGGTGATGGGTTGGTCACGGAGGCGGTTACGATTGCCACTCCTGAGGGCCCAAGACAGCGGATCAGCATCTTCCTCAACGTTTTCAATGTACATGTGAACCGCTCGCCGATTGGCGGAGTGCTGAGCCGTGTGCATTACCAGAAGGGCCAATATCTGAACGCGATGAATCCGGCTTCGGCGGACCGCAACGAACAGAATGCGGTTACGGTGAAGGGCGAGGGGTTCGAAATCACTTTCAAGCAGATTGCAGGGCTGCTGGCGCGGCGGATTGTCTTCAAGCTGAGCGAAGGCGACGCGGTGGAGCGCGGGCAACGGGTGGGGCTGATCAAGTTTGGCTCCAGGGTGGATGTGATTTTGCCTGCCGAGGCGGTTCTCAAAGTGAAGGTGGGTCAGAAGGTCAAGGGCGGCGAGAGCGTGCTGGCGGCCATGCCGGGCGGGGCGGGCGCATGAACGGCCGCGACCCGGCACTGGCGAAGGCTGAGGCCAAGGCGCGACTGCGTCGAGGGATGTACCTGCTGCCTTCGCTATTTACCTGCGGCAACATTGCTGCCGGATTTTTTTCGATTACTGAGACCATCAAGTCGATTACCGGCGACGCGCATACGCATCTTGACTGGGCAGCGATGGCCATCATGTTTGCCATCCCGTTTGACACGCTGGATGGGCGCATTGCGCGCATGACGAATACCACCAGCGACTTTGGCAAAGAGCTGGATTCGCTGGCCGACGCGATCACTTTTGGCGTCGCGCCGGCGCTGCTGTCGCTGGTGTGGGGATTCCACTTTCTGCCGGACTCCGTCAACCCGCAGTTGCTGCTGCATCTGCACCAGGCCGGAGCATTCATCTGCTTTCT
>Ga0206878_10460_pt2 | contig 10987 bp, 16 predicted proteins | sample Alteio_BWOrgCont_8_FD_152621 | JGI IMG/M metagenome (GOLD analysis project Ga0206878, IMG submission 152621) | Enriched cells from forest soil in Barre Woods Harvard Forest LTER site, Petersham, Massachusetts, United States -... | ecosystem: Environmental > Terrestrial > Soil > Temperate forest >... | reverse complement strand
ATTCACGCTGCCCCAAGCGCTTTCGCGCCGATAACACGAAAAATGCAGGTCAACGTCGCAGTCGCCCGGCCGACTTATTATAGAAGAGCGCACAAAAAAAGGTCATTTTCGAATGAAAATGACCTTTTTTATCTGTGGTATCAGCTGGAATCGAACCAGCGACACAAGGATTTTCAGTCCTTTGCTCTACCGACTGAGCTATGATACCGACCTGCTCTCCGAAGGAATTCCTTTGGATCGGGTTGCAAATGTAGCCTTTTTTTTATTTACCGGAAGTTTTTTTTGAAAAAAGTGGTGGAGGGAGAGTCCGAAAGTCGGGAAGTCCGCAAGTCCGAAAGAAAGATCATCGCCAGATCAGCGATAATCTTAATTAATTGGGCTTGGTAATGAGTTAATTGGGTAGTTAACCAGGGGTTGGTTAATTAAAGGTTAATTGCACCGCCCCCAAAATTGCCTGCTGCGCCCTTTTTATCTTTCGGATTTTCCGTCTTTCGGACTTTCTGACTTTCAGACTATTCCAACCCAAAAAATTTCAACAATTCAACTTAAAAACTAACTTTGAAAAAAACTATGCACGCATAATGATTGCACAGATAATATTTATCATCATCCTGGCGGCGGCGATTTATTTATTCAGCAAAAACGTTGGAAAAATAAGGCGTAACATATTACTAGGTAAAGCGGCCGACCGTTCGGACAACCCGGCGCTACGCTGGAAAACGATGGCTAAAATAGCGCTCGGCCAAACCAAAATGGTGAAGCGTCCGCTGGCGGCGGTGATGCATTTTTTTATTTATTTGGGCTTTATCATCATCAATTTAGAGGTGATGGAAATTATGATAGACGGCGTTTTTGGCTCACATCGCATTTTTTCAAAACCTTTGGGTGGTTTATACGATCTGCTGATCGGCGGATTCGAGATACTGGCTGTTTTGGTGCTGGTGGCTTGCGTGGTCTTCCTGGCGCGAAGGAATATTGCCCGCTTAAAGCGGTTTAATGGCGTGGAGATGACCGAATGGCCCAAGTCGGATGCAAACTATATCCTCATCACCGAGATACTGCTGATGACTGCATTTTTAACTATGAATGCTGCCGATCATAAACTGCAGTTGTTAAACTTCGGTCATTATATAAAGGCCGGCAGTTTCCCTGTAAGCCAGTTGATCGGTCCGCTGTTGCCCGACAGCGCGGGCTCCCTCGAAATTACCGAAAGGGTTTGCTGGTGGTTCCATATTTTGGGAATACTGGCTTTTTTAAATTACTTGCCTTACTCAAAACATTTTCATATCCTGCTGGCCTTCCCCAACACGTATTATTCCAATCTTAACCCCAAAGGCGAATTTACCAATATGGCGTCGGTTACCAACGAAGTGAAGGCGATGATGGACCCTTCTTTTGTGCCGGAAAGTACCGGCGAACCTTCAAGGTTTGGCGCAAAAGATGTAACCGACCTTACCTGGAAAAACCTGATGGAGGCTTATACCTGTACCGAATGCGGTCGGTGTACCTCGGTTTGCCCGGCCAATATAACCGGTAAGTTGCTTTCGCCGCGTAAAATTATGATGGATACCCGCGACCGTATTACGGAAGTGGGTAATAATATAGATAAGCATGGCAAAGACTACCAGGATGGCAAGGCTTTACTGGACGACTATATTACCCGCGAGGAACTTTGGGCCTGTACCACCTGTAATGCCTGCACGGATGCCTGCCCGGTAAACATTAACCCGCTGGAAATTATTGTAGAAATGCGCAGATACGTGGTGATGGAAGAATCGCAGGCGCCGGCAAGCCTTAACAATATGTTTGGCAATGTGGAGAATAACGGCGCACCGTGGAAATACAGCAACGCGGATAGGTTGAACTGGGCTAAGGAGTAGACCATAGTCCATGGCCGATAGTCCATGGAAGAAGTTAAAAAGTAAACAAAAGAAATCCATGGTCCATGGACTATCGACTATGGACAAAACCATGAACTATGAACCATGAACCATTAACCGTTCCTACCATGGCCGAAATGGCTACCGAAGGCAAACAGCCCGAAATACTGTTTTGGGTGGGCTGTGCCGGTAGTTTTGACGAGCGGGCGCAAAAAATAACGCGCGATATCTGCAAAATACTCCAGCATGTGGGGATTAGTTTTGCAGTACTCGGCACCGAAGAAAGCTGCACCGGCGACCCGGCCAAACGGGCGGGCAACGAGTTTTTGTTCCAGATGCAGGCTATGGCCAATATACAGGTGCTGGATGCCTACCAGGTTAAAAAAATAGTGACGGGTTGTCCGCATTGTTTTAATATCATTAAGAATGAATACCCCGGTCTGGGTGGTAACTATGAAGTGATCCACCACTCGCAATTGATACAGCAGCTGATTGATCAGGGCAAGTTAAAGGCCGAGGGCGGCGAAAGCTTTAAAGGCAAACGCATTACCTATCACGACCCTTGTTATTTAGGCCGCGGAAACAACGTTTACGAAGCCCCTCGCAAAGCCCTGGAAATATTGGATAGTGAACTGGTTGAAATGAAGCGCTGCAAATCAAACGGTTTATGTTGCGGTGCGGGCGGTGCGCAAATGTTTAAAGAACCCGAGAAAGGAACGAAAGAAATTAATGCAGAACGCATGATTGATGTACTGGAGGCCAAAGCCAATATAGTTGCCGCAGCTTGTCCTTTTTGTATGACCATGCTGAGTGACGGTGTAAAGCACGAAAATAAAGAGCAGGAGATACAGGTGCTGGATATTGCGGAGATAACCGTGAGGGCGAATGGGTTGTAGGGCTGAAAAACGTCATTGTACAACCGAATCCAACAAACACCATATCATTTCGATCCGCCAGAGGCGGAGAGAAAACTTCTGCACCATGCGTCTACGCTAATCTACAATCGTTATGCATTAGCGCAAATACATGAGTGCCATATATGCCGACGAGGTTGCTTCGTCAGGGCAGACGCATTAAAATTACTTTATATAAAATAGTCTAAGTATTGACTGAGCTAATGCTCTTTGTCTTTAACTAATGTCAAGTTAACAGCCTTTTGTCGTATGGGTCCTATACGTCTATAGGTCGACAGTGTAAACCTATGTTCCACAAATTATCTGAAAAACACATTTTTATATAGGTTGATTATCAGCTAATTATTGAAGCGTGATGATTTTATAAAGATGGATAATGCTGATAATGAGCGTGTTCACGATATCACAGGTGCGAAAAAATGTGAACACCGAACTGAAATCACTGATAATGAGCGTGTTTCACGATACCGGGTGTTCCGCGCGTGAAAAAATGGAACGCCGGAATGTTGTATCGCTGCCCATTCTTAGTGCCCTTGTGGTCACAGTATTTAATGCGTCTGCCCTGGTTGCTTCGTCGGTTCCCTCCTCGCAATGACAAACTTTTTTTAATTTAATCTGATTTTACAGCCCCTTCGCCTTAAAATAGTTGATCGCTTCGTGCAGGCTGTCCAGTCGTTCGGGTTCCATGTTTTTTACGGGGATATCGAGCACAGTGGTCATCGAGTCCACATCGCCGTGGCGATCATTATAGGTTTGTACGATAATATCGTCGGCAGTGGTTTTAAAATGCAGGATGCCGCCTGTGGTGCTGCCGAAATAGTCGAAATCATTTAGATGGTGCAGGCTGAAAGAATAATATTCCTGCCGCTCTTTTGCATAGGTTTTGCGTAAACGGATAAAGTGATCGGTTGTTAAGGATATCTCTACCTTTTTGAGCTTTGGATCGCCGGATGCATCGTACGACTGAGTCAAACAACGATTCACATAGGTAAACCAGTCCTGTTCGTCGAAATCAGCTTTAAAGCCATAATTGGCAGTAATTAAAACCATTACTATTGCAGCAAAAAGTATGTTTCTGAACCTCATTATAACCGGCATTTAATGTGAACGATGGTGAAGGGGATATGTTATGTTAAGATGACAACAAAATTAATCCCGAAATTAATAAAATACATAGCTTTGTAAATGCAATTTTCAGAAAGTTCGAGGGTTTGGGTTTACCAGGCTGACAGAAAGCTAAGTGACAGCGAGGTACAGCAGGCGCAAATTCAGCTGGATAATTTCACCACGGGCTGGACGGCGCACAACAACCAGCTAAGCGCAAAAGGCGAGATAAGGTATAACCGTTTTATTATTTTAATTGTGGATGAAAACCAGGCGGGCGCCAGCGGTTGTTCTATCGATAAATCGGTACGTTTTATCAGCCAGTTGGAACAGCAGTTTAACATTACCCTGCTCGATCGCTTTAACCTGGCTTACCGCGAGGGCAACGAGGTGCTTTCGGTGCCCAGGGCCGGGTTTGAGGCACTGCTGAAACAGGGCAATATCAATACGGAAACCATTGTGTTTAACAACATGGTGCAAAGTCTGCAGGAATTGCAAACCAAATGGGAAGTGCAGTTTAAGGACAGCTGGCATATACAGTTGTTTGGGAATTTGGTGATTGAATAGTAGTCCATTTATAATTAATTACAAAATGTTTGTTATCGATCTCAACTACATAGTTCCTCTTGAAAAGCTAGACGAGCACATGGCCGATCATGTGAAATATCTTCGTAAATATTACGATAAAAATGTGTTCGTGGCTTCGGGCAGGAAAGTTCCGCGCACCGGCGGGGTTATTTTGGCATTAGCGGGGTCTTTGGATGAAGTAGAAAAAATAATATCCGAAGATCCCTTCCATAAACATCGGCTTGCAGATTTTACCATTACCGAGTTTTTAACGTCTCAGTATCATCCTGCTATCAAAGATTTGCTGAATTAATTTTTGTAATTAACTTTAGGCTATGGAACAATACGATCCCCGGGTTGATGCCTACATAGCTAAATCGGCGCCTTTTGCCCAACCCATATTAAACCATTTGCGGCAACTGGTGCACTCGGTGTCACCTTTGTTAACCGAAACCATGAAATGGGGCTTCCCGTTTTTTGATTATAAAGGGTCGGTATGCCAGATGGCCGCTTTTAAGGAGCATATGGGTTTTGGATTCTGGAAACAAAGACAACTGAACGATCCTGGTAAATTAATAAAGGAAGAAGACGGCACTGCCGGCAGTTTTGGGAAGATCACCCGCTTAAGCGACCTCCCAGCCGACGAAATTTTAATTGATTTTATCCACCAGGCTATTAACCTGAACGAACCCGAAAATAAAAAGCCGACAGTCAAAAAGGAAACAGCCCCCAAGGTCCCCATTGAAATGCCGGCTGATTTTTCCAACCTGCTGGCCGCAAACCCAAAAGCACTGGAAGTTTATTATAATTTCAGCCCCTCAGCAAAACGGGAATATCTGGAATGGATAGTGGATGCAAAATCCGATGCTACGCGCCAAAAACGGATGGAAACAGCTGTGGAATGGATAAGCGAGGGGAAATCGAGGAACTGGAAATATCAGACTCGCTAGCCCCCTAAAGGGGGAACTTTAACGAAATAGTTCCGAAAACCCCTTAAACTCCCCCTTTAGGGGGCCGGGGGGTCAAAAATCCAGCGGCCCCAATCTTCTCATATTTTTCCGGATGAGGTACTGCCGGTGCCTTAAATAATCGCTGGGGTTGGTGGGCGACCATTTCAGCGGGTTTGGCCATATGGATGCTATTGCCGCCGCCTGGTAATTGGTAAGGTCGCTGGCCGATTTATGGAAATAAGCCTGCGAGGCGGCTTCCACACCATAAATACCGTCACCCATTTCAATCTCATTTAAATAAACTTCCATGATGCGTTTTTTGCTCCAGAAGGTCTCGATGAGCAGGGTGAACCAGGCTTCAAACGCCTTGCGTACATAAGAACGGCCCTGCCACAGGAAAATGTTTTTGGCCGTTTGCTGCGAAATGGTACTACCGCCCTGTAGTTTATGGCTATGGGCGTTTTTATCGATAGCGGCCTCCATCGCTTTAAACTCGAAACCGAAGTGGTCCAGGAATTTTTGGTCTTCGGCGGCAACAGCGGCGCGTTTCATGGGGTCGGCAATCTGGTCAAAGGCTATCCATTTTTTGTCTATCTTCCATCCTTTGCCTGCAGATTTACGCTCGAAGCCCCGCTCGATCATTAAAAAAGTAACGGGGGGATTAACCCAGCGGTAAATAACCACCGCCAATACGGTAGACACGATAAAGAAGATAAACAACAGTTTTATAACGCGTAAAACCAGTTTTAGCCACCCGTTGCGGAATACGCCCTTTGATTTTCGGGCACCCGGCCTTTTATTTGCGGCTGATGGTCTTCGGCTTTCAGTTTTCATCGCTTAAAAATACAAAATTCGGGTAGGCTTTAGCCGGTGGTTAAAACAATTTACGGACAAGAAGCCGGGTATTGAATTTCTACCACGCTGAGTTAATTTCTATAAAGCTTTTTACAAGCCAAAATTCCATACAAGGCGTGCTGCAAACTGGCTGTAACCGCCGCCCGCCTCCGGCCGGTTTTCGTATAGCAAGCTTAGGTCGAGGTTTTGCCTTTCCGAAAAGCCAAGCGGGAAGGAGTATCCTACCGCCGGAGAATAAACAAATGCTGTTTTTTGCCCGGTATAATCGGACGAATAGTAATTTATGTTAAAAGACACGCCGGCATCGCCTTCAATAAAAACCCTTGGGGTTATTTTTAGCTTCAGGCCGGCTTCTATGGGTATAAAGGAAGCGACCTGCCCGTCGCCGCCATAACCGGACACGCCGAATTCGCTGCCATAAAACCCAATATCGTACCCGCCGCTGGACACAAAGAAGGTATAACCGGTAGAAAGGAGCACACTAAGCGGAGATTTTGCAACCGGGAATTCGAACTTGAAGGACAGCGCGCCAGCCTCGGGGAAAGCGGCGGAAACTGGTCCTGTTGAAAAACCCGAGCTAAGGCCGATCCCAAATTTTACAGACGATGAATAATCATTCTTGCTGTTATTATAGTATTGAGCGCCGGCGCTGTAAACAACGCCAAAGAATATTGCCGATAGTAACAAGGCTTTTTTCATTTTGAATATTTTTGATTTTTGCGAAAAGTAAGGAAAGGATTTGAGATTTCGGAATCCGGGTACCGGATTGGGCAGTTAAGGATTTTTTTGTGACATTTCGACAACTCTAATTTGCTTCCTAAAGGCAAGTTTTTTTAAATAAAAAGGCACCCTGCTTTCACAAAGTGCCTATATTATGTTTTTTAAGCTTTCGTATTTAAGTTAAACCAATTACTCGGCTACTACTTCAAACGGAACCTGTACTTTCACTTCTTTGTGTAAGTTGATGTTAGCAACATACTCGCCAACAAATTTTGGTTCGGTTTCAAAAGTGATGCGGCGGCGGTCAACTTCAAAACCTTCTTTTTTAAGGGCATCAGCAACCTGTATGGTGTTGATAGCGCCGAAGATTTTACCGGTTTCGCCTGCTTTAGCGCCGATGGTTAATTTTACACCTTCCAAACGGGCTGCAATAGCGTCGGCATCCTTACGGATCTTCTCTTGTTTAAACTGAGCCTGTTTAAGGTTTTCAGCTAAAACTTTGCGAGCCGATTCTGTAGCCTGTATGGCATAACCCTTAGGGATAAGGTAATTACGTCCATAGCCCGGTTTAACACTCACTATATCGTCTTTATCGCCGAGGCTTTTAACGTCTTGTTTTAAAATAACTTCCATTGTTTAAACCTCCTGATTATTTAAGTGAATCCGTTACGTAAGGCAATAAACCAATGTGGCGTGCGCGTTTAACGGCTTGTGCCACCTTGCGCTGAAACTTTAACGAAGTACCGGTTAAGCGGCGTGGTAATACTTTACCCTGCTCGTTAACAAACTTCAATAAAAAGTTAGCGTCTTTGTAATCGATATACTTTATCCCGTTCTTTTTAAAACGGCAGTATTTTTTACGTGTATCCTCCACTTTGGGGGCGGTAACGTATTTAATTTGTTCGTTAGCCATTATCTTGCAGCCTCCTCTGTTTTAACTGATTTCTTTTGGTTGAAAGCGCCGCTGCGTTTTTTCTCATTGTAAGCTATGGCATGTTTGTCCAAAGCGATAGTGAGGAAACGCAAAACACGCTCATCGCGCCTTAATTCGATCTCCAGTTTGTTAATTAAATCACCGGGAGCCCTGAATTCAGTTAAGTGATAGTACCCTGTAGTCTTTTTTTGAATAGGGTACGCAAGTTTTCTCAAACCCCAATTATCCTCCTGGACAATTTCGGCTCCGTTATCAGTAAGTATTTTGCTGAATTTGGCAATGCCTTCTGCAGCAACTTCTACCGATAACAACGGGGTTAGAACGATCACGATTTCGTACTGTTGCATTGTTATACTTTGATTTTTAATAAATTACCCGCTATTACGGGGCTGCAAAGATAGATATTTTTGTGAAAAAGTGTGCAAGTTTTGTGAATAATTGTGTAGCGTGATATAAGGGTTTGGTGTTGAGGGCTTATTGATATGTTACTGATTACTTGTAAGAAGCAGGTGAGATTAATTCTAACGGAAAATCGTAGAGACGCGATACTTCGCGTCTTATGCCGAAAACCAGGTTTGATGATATATTACAGTCGGAAGATGTAATGTGTTAACGTAGTAATTAACTCCCAACCGCCACTACTTACTGCTACACAAAATTTGGGCGCCCGGGCGGTCCGCCAGCTGGCGGATCATGCAGCACGTGGCCTATTCACAGGCCGGTATCCGCTATCCCTGGCGCAAAAGGGGGACGTATCAATATTGCCGGTGATATCCCAACCCAAAAACTATCCCTAACGAAGCATAACTGTACCGTGACACGTTACCCGATAATTTAAACCCAAAACTATTGCCAAAGCCGGTGGGCCTGCCAACAGGGATAAGGGAATAGATATGATATTTTTGCTTGTGAGCCTTAAACCATAAAACATTCATTTCAAAAGGCAGGCCGGGATACTGGTACTCAAGTTGTTGCCTATTACGATTGGGATAATAGACGATTTCCCTATCATTGTACGATGCACCGGCCGAAATGCTGAAGGCATGGTTGCCGTCAACCATTCTCCATCCATATAAAACGCTCCATTCGGTCAGGTGGCCAGAATCTTTAAAGTATGGAAATATGGTAAATGGGGAAAATTCGGCGGTTGCTACGGTAAGAGATTGAATGGCTGCCACCCTCAACGTGAACAGGCTTTGTTTATATTGGTAATTAAGGCTCGAATTGAATTGGAAGCCGCCGATACCGGTTAGGGGTATACTAAAACCAATGTCCCCGTAAACTATGGGGTTGGTTTTTAATTTAAGGCTGTCCTGTCCGAAAGCGGCTAACGAGAACAGGAAAATAAAACAGGGTAAAAGGAGAAGGTGTTTCATTGAATAACTCGGTTTACCCGATTACGCTAAAGATAATGCAATTGATACAATGGCGTGTTTTAAATATGGGCTTAAATTGATTTTAATGTAATTTTTTAGAATAGCTGCCCTGAAAACGCACAAAGCGCATGATACTTGTCATAACTTAGCGGGAAATAAACCATCAACCATGTTAAATAAAGGAACAATAACTATTGCAGCGAAAAGTGAAAACCCGCTCACCGTTAACCGCCTGGGCTACGGCACTATGCGCCTCACCGGCGAAGGCATTTACGGCGAACCGCCAAACCGGCCGGAAGCCCTGCAAATATTAAAGCGGGCCGTTGAAGCAGGCGTAAATTTTATTGATACGGCTGATTATTATGGCGAGGATGTTACCAACCGCCTGATTGCCGAAGCCTTATACCCATATAATGGCGATTTGGTGATCTGTACCAAAGTGGGCGGTGCGCGCAAGCCCGATAAAAGCTGGATACCTTTTAATAAACCGGAAAACCTGCGCACCAGTATTGAAAATAACCTGCGTACGCTGAAGATAGACCAGGTTACGCTGGTGCATTTCAGGTCTATCGCCGGGCATGGCGCGCCTTTTGAAGAATCGATGGAGGCTATGTTCGAAATGCAGCGCGAAGGAAAGATATTGCATGTGGGCGTGAGCAATGTTACCAGGGATGAACTGGAAACCGCCATGAAGATGGGTGAAATAGCAACTGTGGAAAACATGTATGGCCACGCCCAGCGTACCACCCATGGAGCAGGACACATGGTAAGCAACGGTGGCGAAGAACTATTGGACATTTGCGAAGCAAATGGGATACCGCTGGTGCCGTATTTTTCGCTGTTCCTGTCGATGCCGAAAAAGGATGAACGTATTGCTGAGATCGCAAAAAAATATGATATATCACAAGTTCAGGCCAATATCGCCTGGTTGCTGCACCGTTCGCCATGGATATTGCCTATTCCCGGTACATCCTCTTTAAAACATTTTGAGGAAAACCTTGCTGCGGCTGATATTAAGTTTACAAAGGAGGATATGGAGTTTCTGAAATAGCGGAAAGTCTTCGACTATCGAAAGGATCAATTTTTATGCTTTGCTGTATCGCAGCGGTGAATTATTGCGTATAGTAGTTAAACCGCTAAAAAAACCGCCTAACGTATGAGAAGCTCCGCAATCTGTGCGCTTATTTTTATGATATCATCTATTTTGATATCCTGTTCAAAAGAAAATTTAAACAACGCGGGGGCTTCTGGTACCTCTTCGCTTATTGGAAGCAATTGGGCCGTTGTGAACGACGCTACCAGTGAAAGTGCCGGGGCAAGCGCGCCTGCAAGCAGTTCAAATTATATTGGCAAAGGCGGCGACTATTTTAATTTCACTACATACGGCAAATTATACTGGAGCATTAACGGGCAAAAGGATACAGCAACCTACATGATCAGCGGCGATACCATAAAATTTAAGGCTGCCTATATTGGCGGACAAACCAATAAGATCGATTCGGCATATTATCCTTCTTATACAATTAGTACCCTTACCGGCCATACCTGCACGTTATTTAATAAGGCAATAGTGTTCAACGTAGCCGGTGCCGGCGGGCCTGTTTTAACGACCATAAATTTGAAAAAATAAATTTTGGGCTGTTATAACGCCACCACAACGCAAATCAACATAACTTTCGGTTTGTTT
>Ga0206878_10470_pt1 | contig 11113 bp, 8 predicted proteins | sample Alteio_BWOrgCont_8_FD_152621 | JGI IMG/M metagenome (GOLD analysis project Ga0206878, IMG submission 152621) | Enriched cells from forest soil in Barre Woods Harvard Forest LTER site, Petersham, Massachusetts, United States -... | ecosystem: Environmental > Terrestrial > Soil > Temperate forest > O... | reverse complement strand
TATATCCAAAGTCATAAGCACTCAAGTTAGATAGTAAGTATAATCCAATATTGGTAGGAGATGTACGATGGGCTATAAGAGCTGAAGGATTTTCCTGGTAGTTATCGGGAGGTAGCCAGTTATCTTCTTCACCGACAAAACGTTCAAAGAATCCCCATGTTTTTCTGGCAACAGTGCGAAGATAGCTTAGTTGCTCCTTTGTAAGTGTGCTTGTTTGCTTCGGTATGGGTTTGCTGGTCCACCAAGTAATAACTGGCGTTACTATCCAAAGTGCTAGTATGGGTAGTGCTACGTTAAGAGCAGATTGAAAAAAGAAAAGTAAATACGTAAACGTTACTATAGCCAATGCTGGTTCTATCCACATAAAAAGATAAGCATTCAGCGGTCCTCCTATCCTGATCTTTTCTTCCCTGGCAGCCGGATTCCATTGCAGTAAGTTTTTATGAGAGAATATCATTCTCCATATAGTTCTCAGTATGGCAACAAGACTATAATATGCTTCGTGCGGAAGGCAAATAAGTGAGAATACTGTTCTGATAAACAGACCGCCTGTACTTAGGCTGAAAAGAATGACATGCTGTGTAAAGACAAGGTCCTTCGGTTTTTTTAATGCATCCCAAAAAGAAGTGACGATAATTGGAAGAACTATCATAAAGGAAACTGCCAGTGTCCAAAACAAAGGATCTCCGAGCAGTGTCCACCCTAACAAAATAAAAGCAGTAAGGGCAATAGGAACAAGACTGCGACGTATGTTATCAAATATCTTCCAGCGTGATAGAGCAGAGAGTGGGTTTTTTTGCCAATGCCTGTCTCTTGCTCGAACTATAGGAGTAAACCAAGCCAATATCTGCCAATCTCCTCTGATCCACCTGGCTCTTCGCTTTACATCAGCCCTGTATGTTCCCGGGTATTTTTCATAAAGTTGTATATCACTAAGAAGGCCCGAGCGGATATAGCAGCCCTCAAGTAGATCATGGCTAAGAATGAGGTTATCAGGGAATTTTCCCGCCATGGTCTTTTCGAAAATATCTACTTCGTAAATGCCCTTTCCAATAAAGGAGCCCTCTCCAAACAGATCCTGGTAAACATCTGAGGTAGCTCGTGTGTAAGGATCAATTCCGGGCTCATTACCATGCAACTTGGCATAATGCGACGCTGTCATTTCGGGTAGACTTACACTAACCCTGGGCTGAAGTATGCCATAGCCCTCAATAACTCTTTGCTCTTTTTCGCTATAGACAGCCCGGTTGAGGGGATGAGCCATAGTTGCTACTAGTTTCCATGCCGCACCATGCGGTAGTTGTGTATCAGCATCCAGTGTGATCACATATTTTACGTGCTGTAGATTTTCTGTATTACCAACAATTACAGAGAAGCGATCCTCAGCTCTTCCGCGCAAGAGAGCATTAAGGTCTGCTAGTTTTCCACGCTTGCGTTCATAACCCATCCAAATTTTATCAGTAGCGTTCCACCGACGAGGACGATGGAAGAGATAAAAGAAATCATTTTCTGATTTTCCGTATTTCTTATTCAGTTCACTTATACCTAGAGTTACTTTATTTATAAGTGCATCATCCGAGGGAAGAGTTTCTGCATCCGAATCTGTAAGATCGGTAAGTAAACCAAACCGTAAATTTTGATCTCTGTTGGCAAGAAAGCGTACTTCCAATGCTTCCACCATATCGTCTATTTCGTTGGGACTACTTAGTAGAACAGGTATAATAACAAGTGAAAGGTAATCATCGGGGATACCTTTGGAAAAATCCATACGTGATAATAAGCGCGGGGATACAAACAGCGTGCAGAAAAAATTGACTATTGTAATAGCCAATTGGCTCGAAGCTATAAGAGTGAGGATGACTACTGAAATGATCAATAGATGATTTGTCTGCCTTGAAAATATTTCTTCATACATGCCGATTGTAACACCCAGCATAATTATAAATATCGAAGAGAAGTAGAATAAAAAAGTATACCTGTCAAGTATCTCTATTATAGATTCCTTCAGGCTTTTTTGCATTTTTATCTCTTTGGCTGTTTCTGCAAGACCTTTGCCAACAAGGTAATAACCAACGTGAGAGGTAGTCTGATTTGAATCATTTGACGTATTCCTGCTCGCAAGCCTAATTGCTGTGCTTGCTACTTCTTTTTCCGATAGCTTAGACTTTAAGGAAAGATGTTCTATGACGTGCCTGTAACGATCTCGCGTAGCAAAATCCATGCCGGAATACACACCCGAAGGATCCTCCTTAAGAACTTGTTCAACTGCACTGTGATTTTCTACAAAATCGCGCCAATCCATCGTGGTTAGCATGCGAAGGCTACCAATACTGTTTCTCATAGAAACCTGGTCAGCTGCCTGCTTTTGATTTTCGTCAAATATTAATTCTGCACTGGTAGTTCCAATTTCAACCAGGCGTTGTTCTATCCAGTTCAGGGCAAGAGCAAGCCCAGGACCTTTGCCGTTAAGCTGACGTGTCATTTCAGCTACAAATGCGCTCACCAGTGGCGGGCGCGAGCGTGTCATATCGGCAATGGTAATGATAAGATCGCGGGGCCGCTTTTCAGAAGTTTGAAGCATTTTTTGAGCCCAGAAATTAGCCAGGTCCCTGTCAGCTCTATCAATGGCTATCCGTGAAGAAACGCGACGCAAATTTTCAATAAGAGCCAACCTTAGCATAATGGGTATGGCCCATAATTCGCCCAATTGTAACTGCGTTACCGTTTGATAAACATTTATAAAGTTGCTCAGGCTTTCTATATCAATCCACCCGTCACTGTGCGATATGATCTGGAGAGCAATATCGTATACCCTGGTGCGTCTGGCAAAGTGGCTACTTACAAGCTGTGGCAGATTTTCACTATATCCCTTTGGTAAATGTTTTTTAGCTGTACGTATCTGCTCCTCTATTAGGTAAAAATTATCCATGAGCCATTCTCCGGCAGGCGTAACAAGATATTCAGCATTCAGGGATTCGGTAAGTAGGGCTCTTACTTCGAGCAATATTCTTTCATTGTCGGCAAGACGTTTTAACAGCTGATCTTTCCCTTTTTTTGTAGTGATCTTATGAGATTCAGCAAGAGTTTTGCTGTATCTCTCCATTTGGCTCGATGTGAAAAGCTCGGAACGAAGAGGCTCTTCATCAATATAAATGCGACGTCCTTTCTTATCCAGGAGGTAATTTCCCAGATCAGAGATAAATCGTTCCGCTTTATATATAGCCTTATTCATATTAAGGTTATTCTTGTCTTATGCTGTTTTAACCAGTTTGTTAGGAGTTGATTTTGACAAGGTACTATCAATTAGCTCTTGTGCCTCTGTTAATATTTTTTTTAATTGGTCAGGCCCGCGGAAGCTTTCAGCATATATTTTGTATATCTTCTCTGTACCAGAAGGGCGAGCGGCAAACCAGCCCGTCTCTGTTATTACTTTAATCCCCCCTATAGAGGCATTATTTCCGGGTGCTTCAGTAAGTATTCGTGTAATTTTTTCTCCGGCAAGCTCCTTAAACGTTATCTCGGCAGCAGAAAGCTTCTCCAGTTTTGATTTTTGCTCAGTAGTAGCGGGTGCATCAATACGATCATAAGCAGGCTCTCCGAATTTTTTAGCAAGCAATTGATAGAGATCACCCGCATCTTTGCCTGTTCTTGCCTTTATTTCAGCCGCTAACAAAGATGGTACTATTCCATCTTTATCAGTGGTCCATACTTTACCGTCCATCCTGGAAAAGGAGGCTCCGGCACTTTCTTCTCCACCAAAACACAAAGAGCTATTTTGTAATCCTTCAGCAAACCATTTAAAACCTACAGGAACCTCATAAATCTTTCTTCCCGCATCTAAAGTAACCCGATCTATCATGCTACTACTTACTACAGTTTTCCCTATTGCTGGATTATGCCTCCATTCTGTTCGGTAGTTAAGGAGGTATGAAATAGCAACCGACAAGTAATGATTGGGAGGCATCAAGCCAACGCTTGGGGTCACGATTCCATGCCTATCGTGGTCGGTATCACAGGCTATTGAAATTTCAAATTTATCTTTCATGCTGATTAGCCTTTGCATGGCATAAGGGGAAGAAGGATCCATGCGTATCTGCCCATCCCAGTCAACTGTCATAAAACTGAATGTAGGGTCGATAACCTTGTTTACCACTTCCATATTCAGTTTGTAAAGTTCTGCTATGGGCTCCCAATAATGAACACCTGCCCCACCTAAAGGATCAACACCGATATGTATACCTGAATCACGAATTATATCCAGATCAACTACATTTTTAAGATCCTTTATATAAGGATGCAAGAAGTTATATGGGTGGGTGTTCTCAGCCCTTATAGCTTTTTCGAAAGGAATTCTTTTTATACCTGCCAGTTTATTTTGCAATAATTCATTTGCCTTGGATTCTATCCATTTGGTTACCGAACTTTCTGCCGGCCCTCCATTTATAGGATTATACTTAAAGCCACCCTGGTCCGGTGGATTATGAGAAGGAGTGATGACAATTCCGTCAGCAAAACCCGATGACCTTCCTTTATTGTAGGATAATATTGCATGAGAAATAACGGGGGTAGGAGTATACTCATCATTTTCTGCGATGAATACTTCTACTTTATTTGCAGCCAGCACTTCCATGGCAGATGTAAAGGCGGGAAAGGAAAGAGCATGAGTATCAAAACCAATAAAAAGAGGTCCTTCTGTTTTAGCGTGTTTACGATATAAGCAAATGGCCTGGCTTATCGCAAGAATATGATTTTCATTAAATGAATTATCAAAAGAGGACCCTCTGTGCCCAGATGTTCCAAAAGAAATTAGTTGGCTTGAAATAGAAGGATCGGGTATGCCAGAATAATAGGAAGTCAATAGTTTAGGGATATTTACCAAATCAATTTGTTCTGCTTGTTTTCCTGCATGAGTATTTACTTTCATATGTTCACTTCTTTGTGTCAGATTAGTATTGTGGATTTTTCTCCTTGCGTTTTATACCCCTTGCAGGCTTTCAATCGCTTTTACCTTTTCAAGTCGGCGACGATGTCTTTCCGCTCCTGAAAATTTAGCAGAGAGGAATGTGGTTATAAGTTCACGGGCATATGAATAGCCCACTACTTGGCCGCCGAGGCATAATAAGTTCATATCATCATCTTCAACTCCCTGGTGTGCTGAAAATGAATCGCAGATAAGACATGCTCGTATGCTTGTAACTTTGTTGGCAGCTATCGATGCTCCAACGCCGCTGCCGCAAATAGCTATGCCACGCGATATATCACCTGCTCTTAAAGCATGGGCTAGTGGCAGAATATAATCAGGATAATCATCATCAGCTTTATAGTCCTTGTTACCATAATCCGTTACTTCATATCCCTTTTCGCGAAGCCATGGTATAAGGGATTTTTTCAATTCAAAGCCGCCATGATCTGCGGCGATTCCTAGATGATTTTGAGGTGCTATATTTACTGGGCTATCCTTCATTTATTTTTCCTGCGCCATTCTCAGGCTTGTAGTTCAAACTCTGCTTTGTAAAATAACGATTTCTTTTCAATGATATCAAATAAAAAGGAGGAGTAGTTATTGACAGGTATAGCGTATTCCTTTTTATAGGTAGTAAATAGCATATGACCGGGCTGATTTAACTTCCCGGTGTTTGGATCCGGTTCTAATTCTGCCGAACGTATATAGTACCATTGAAGGCAAACCTCTCTTTGAAACAGCTTTAAAGCTTCTTTTTGAGCTCTTAAAATTGGTTTCCATGAATCATAAAATTCAATAGTATTTTCAATAGGCTTATGTATAGGATGACCCACTACAACCAAATGGTTAATGCCAGCTCTTTTAGTTCCTTCTATTACAGATTGAACAGCTTTAACATGCTCGCTAGGACTCGTAGGTATAGGTTCATGAACTCCCATTACAACATCATGTCCTTTTACATGATTCAGAACATCGTCTGAATTTATCATATGTCCCCAAATAACATCAAGATTGGCATGCTTTGTAAGCACCTTGTTAACATCATATACTACAGCAGTAACTTTTGCCCTTCTCTTCAAGGCTTCTGATAAAAGGGTTGTTCCTGTTTTACCTACAGCGCCAAACAACGCTATCTTGCATTTACTCATATGCTTTGGTTTTACGTTTATTAACTAGTCTTTAAATATTTCCTGCAATGTACTTTGTAAAGTTGCGGAGGAATCAGGCTTTTCTATAAACACTTGTATAGGAACCCTAAACAAGTATTATAGGTCGGTGAAAAAATCCTCTTAAACCAAAAATTAATTTTTAGCATTTAGATTTTGACCGGTACGGTAATCAATGGCCAATTTTAGAGACACTATCGCTTGCCTTGTGTCCCTGAGAGCAACGGCCTTATGACCTCCAAAATCATTGGGAGCATTTTCCATATAATCAACCGCGTCCTGCATCTTTGCAATGGCAGCTTCCAGCCTGGGATAATCCATCTCTCTTATCTTTTCAGTTTCACGGCCTGCTATAAAACCGCTTGTGGTTATTACTCCTAATGTGAAAGCTACACCTGCTATAACAGTTACTAATATTTTTTTCATGATATTATTTTTGTATTTAGTTATTAGTATCCAAAATTACTTCTTGAATTTTCTGACACTTTTAATTTTCGGCTAACACCCTATTTTTATAGGTGTGTTTTAACTCTACAACTTTTGTATATGACTTGAATTTATCTCCAAAAACCATAGACATGGTCAAAGAATATTAAAGTGCAGGAGATACAATTACTAAAAGGACAAGTATTGCACCGAATATCAAACCATACAAAAGGAGGAAATCTCCTAAGGTGTGATCTGGTCTTTTGTACATGCCGTACATTCTATCTATTACATACCTAAAAAGGTTGTGGTGCGGATTTTGGATCGTTTCCATAATTCAAACTTTAATAATTCAAATATAGTATGGCAAAAGAGAGGGCTCTGGAATAGTAGACCAACACAGAGTTATTGGATGCGTATACAATTGATGGTACTTTTAAAGTGCGTCCATGGTGCTGAATGGGCTCACTTTTAAGCTTTAAAATAAATGATAAAGGGACAGAAACAGAGATTAGGAATAACCTCTATTTATTGATCAAAAAATACATTAAAATCTTCATTAAGATAACAATGAAATATCAATAAAAAAACAATAATAATCAACCTATGAATGCCTTACCATTGTTGAGGTTTATTGTTAAATACAATAAAATACAATAACAAAACACGATTAGCCTCATAGTCATAACGTTACAGCCGCGAACACATTAATAAGCAAATTGCATATAAAGCGAAGAACAACGCTTGCATAATAATTATTCTACACTTGCTAAATAAATATTTAGCACATAAAAAAATCACTAATGTTTCTCGCTGGGAGGAAGATTAAGCACGGCCCAATACATACCCAGTTCGGATATCTTTTGGGTAAAGTTCTCAAACTCCACTGGCTTAACTATATAGCTGTTGGCACCGTATTCATAGCACAGCTTAATATCGGGGTCTTCTGCCGATGAAGTTAGTACAACTACAGGTATCATCTTTGTTTTTGAATTAGCCTTTACCTTTTGTAATACTTCCATGCCATTTACCTTAGGCATCTTAAGGTCTAGCAATATTACCTTGGGCACGTTGTTCATATTGCGTCCTTCGTATTCGCCTGTGCCAAATATAAAGTCAAGGGCTTCGGCCCCGTCTTTAAGGTGTATGAGTCTGTTGGCCAGGTTATGCTTTCTAAGGGCACGAATTGTTAGGGCTGCATCATCTGGATTGTCTTCTACCAGAACGATTTCTACAATATCATCTTGAGTCATAAAATTGTGAGTAAGGATTAGATTAAATTAATTAGTGGTCTTTGTTATAATAATATAGTTGGTATTTTAATTTACTTATTTCTGAATAATGCAAAATAAAATGTAGCTCCTTTGTTGGGTTCAGCCTCTGCCCATACCCTGCCGCCATGCCTGCTTATAATGCGTTTTACCAGGGCCAGTCCTACCCCTGTTCCATCGAATTCGGCCACACTGTGTAACCTCTGAAACACACCGAAAAGTTTATCGTAGTATTTCATATCAAACCCTACCCCATTATCTTTTACATAGTAGATATTCTCTCCTTCTTCGCTGTATGAGTTTACCTCTATAATGGGCTTACTTACCTTAGAAGAGTACTTGATGGCATTCGATATAAGGTTGATGAACACCTGTTCTATCAGCCCGTAATCAGCAGAGATGGGCAACAAGGGGTGAATTGTAACATTGGCATTAATAACTCCGTTATTTGAGGCATTGATAAGCCTAAGAGCAGAGGTTGCAGCTTCGGTCATATCCATAGAGCCAATGTTCAGCTCCTTTTTACCCATGCGCGAAAAGGCAAGCAGGTCGTCTATCAGTTGCCCCATCTTAACGGCATTACTCATCACAGAATCCATCATGTGTTTGCCGTCCTCATCTAATTTATCATTGTAGCTATCCAGCAGTATTTTGGTATAACCGTGTATGGCGCGCAGGGGCGCGCGCAAATCGTGAGATACCGAATAGCTGAAGGCTTCCAGCTCTTTATTTACTGTTTCAAGCTGCACTACATTCTTACCCAACTCTCGGTTCAGTTTTTTTATTCTTTCTTCTTTTTCTCTGCGTTCAGTAATATCTTCAGATATACCCAGCAAGTAAATAGGAATTCCCTTTTCGTCTTTAATGCTGATCTTACGCGTATGCAACCAGCGTTTGCCTGCCTTTGTATTTATTTCTTCTTCTGCAATATCTACCACACCATTGCTCTCCAGAACAGCCCTGTCCTTTTTTGTAAAAGAATCGGCCTGGTCTTTTGTAAAAAAGTCATAATCATTCTTACCGATCATATCGCTCTTTGCAAAGCCAAGCAACTGTTCACCGGCTCGGTTAAACCTTACAAAACGCAGTTCTTTCGCATCCTTCACAAACACCATGTTAGGCATATTCTCCAACACAGAGTCCAAAAAAATATTTGAGTTACGCAGTTTCTCTTCTGCTTTTTTTCGCTCGGTAAGATCGCGGGTTATTTTAGCGAACCCTTTTAGTTTACCATTATCTCCATAGATGGGCGATATTACTACATCTGCCCAAAACACAGATCTGTCCTTGCGTACACGCCATCCCTCAGTCTCAAAGCGACCTTCTGCAAGAGAAGTCTGAAGGTTCTTCGCAGGTTCTTTCTTTTCTACATCTTCCGACGTATAAAAAACGCTAAAGTGCTTTCCTATTATCTCTTCAGCTGTATAGCCTTTTATCTTTTCTGCGCCTTTACCCCACGTAAGTATCTTGCCATCTGTATCCAACATCAATATGGCGTAATCCTTTACATTCTGGGTAAGTTGTCTTAAGCGTTCTTCGCTTTCGGTAAGCAAGGCACTGGCCTTTTTAGCTTTCTCTTCTGCTTCTTTGCTTAACCTGAACAACATATTAAAGGCATCGTTCTGAGAAGACATATTAAGCTCTTCCAGCGCCTGCATTATTTCAATAGTAAGTCGATTGTCTGTAGTATACAGGGGCAAAAACTTAAAGTAGCCTTTCTTTTGAAGAGCATATATCATTACCAGGTCGGTGGGTGTTATGCTATCCCTCGAAATGCCGGGCAGCTTATCCTCCTCCCACAACTTAAGATTCATTTTTTGCTTTTCTATATACGTGCCGTTCTGCAAGTTTTCTACGTTATCTCTCATTCCCTTCATAGACTGCTGCAACAAAGCCTCTTCGGGCATGTTAGCAAATAATTTCATCAGGGGAATATCCATCTCGCGCACGTTCTTCATATTCTCGCGCGCCATTTCTTCCAGGTGGTTATCACGAATGAATATCAAAAAATCTATAAGCTTTTGAAGACCGCTGCCTGGTTTCGCAGTATCGTTCTTCTCTTCGCTTTTTATGTTGTTTATTTTTGAAACCACAGAAACAAATCTTTTAACTTTTGTATTCATAGCGCTTATATGTTCAACGTACTTAAAGAACGGTTTGTTTCGTATTGGTCGGGCTTAGATAAAGATTGTATGATGCTTGTATACCCGGTAACTTTTCCGGCAGTGTTAAACAGTGGAGTAAGAATAACTTTGGCCCGAAAACGCGACCTGTCTTTATGTAGCCTCCATCGTTCGGCTTGGTAATGTCCGTTTGCAGCCGCTACCTTTAAATTATCACGAGGGTCATCGTTGCCTATTTCTTCATCCATGTAAAAGACAGCCACGTGCTTACCCACGATCTCCTCTGCTGTGTAGCCCATTAATTTCTCGGCTCCTTCGTTCCAACTTACAATGCTGCCATCTTCATCCAACATAAAAATGGCGTAGTTGAGCAGGTTACGGGTAAGATGCCTGAACAAAGTTTCACCATCTCTTATGCTTCGCATTTGCTGTTTTTCAGTTGTTTCCAGTCTTTTCGACCATTCGAGTTGTTGCATTTGTTTTTCTTTAAATAGTACTTTATCAGTAACATCTGTTACACGATGCATGACGTACATTATTTTTTGATTTTTGTCGCATACCGGAATATTCATAGGTTCGTAGTACCTGATCTCTGCTCCTCCACCCTCGGTTGCGGGTACAGGCATAGTGTGCTTTTGTAATTCCATTGCGTGTGGCTTACCATAAGTAATAACACGCTGCAATGATTCATTTAGCCTTTCCTTATGATCAGGTAAAACGTCCGTTACGCTTTTACCTATGATATGCGTGCGCTTAGATTGTGTGTTTTTTATATAACTGTCACTTGCTGCAATTACAGTAAAATCATTGCAAGGTAAAAGCACCAGATACATACCTGGCATAGCTTCAAACAGCGCGCTAAAATCTGGCGGGCATGGTTTTTCCTTCTGGGAGAGCAGCATTTTTTCATCTCCCTTTTTTTTATCTGTTATCTTCTTTGCTGGTTTCATATATTAAAACGATGCTATAAATGTGGTTCCTTTTCCTGTTATACTTTTATATTCAATAGTGGCTTTAATGGCTCCAGCTAAGTGCTTAACTGTTGAAAGGCCTGGCCTGCCCGCCACAATGCTCCCATTGACCTTGCGACTCTGCCCCGGTGCAGCATATATATTACTTCCATTCATTTTTTTGCCTTCGTCTTTCACCTCCAGCCTGTATTTG
>Ga0206878_10468_pt1 | contig 11145 bp, 9 predicted proteins | sample Alteio_BWOrgCont_8_FD_152621 | JGI IMG/M metagenome (GOLD analysis project Ga0206878, IMG submission 152621) | Enriched cells from forest soil in Barre Woods Harvard Forest LTER site, Petersham, Massachusetts, United States -... | ecosystem: Environmental > Terrestrial > Soil > Temperate forest > O... | reverse complement strand
AGACAACTTGGAAATGTTTATCGAATGGTTGATATAACATACCATTTTAATGGAATTCCTGCCATTGTATTATTTCATCCATATGATATCCCTTCAAAATGGTACAAAAATCGCTATTATCTTCGAGAATACACCGTAGATCAGCATTCTATGGACCATATAGAGAAATATTGTAAAGATGATAAGCGACTTATCGAAGACAATAATTTTTCCGGGTTTGGAAATGGCTATCAGCATTTTCTGGATACATCGGTGCATCAATATTACTGGCACGGACATTTTCAAAAAGCATGGGAATATAGCCAGCAAAATCCTCTGGCACCAGAGCAGGAGCCTGATTTTGAGACAATGCATCAAAAAGGGCTTGTCGCTGTGGAAGCGGCTCGCAAAGCATCCCGGGAATCTGTCGAGCCATTTAATAATATAGAGAAGACAGAACAAAGACAGGATTCTATTCTTTCGTTGGAAAAGCTTGTCTATCGTCAGGCGCTTGCCAGATATTCGTTATTTGCACTTCCTCTCTTTTCTGTAAAAAATAACAGTAAAACACCAGAAAAAACAAAGTGTTTTATTCTTTGAGTGTGCCCATAATATAACCTTCCATGTCATGTGTCGCCTCTATCCGGGGCGGCATATCTTTTGGGGGCGGAAGAAATACAAAATCTGCTTCAGGTATAGTTTTGTAATCGGGACAAGATGCAGCGGTTATTTCACGACGGAAAGGAAACTTCATTGTATTGTTAGAAGTGTTCGTTTTGACAGAAGAATTATAAAATAAAACATTACCAACGAAACCAAAATGTGCTCTGGGATTCTCTAATTCCTCAGTCTGTAGCTGCATTTTATATATTTTACAATTATGAATTATACTCCCAGTATCACGCAGGGTGCCACTAACCATGACTTGCATACCACTTTCGATCAGTGGATTTTGCAGGTTTTGTAGTGTCTCAAGCCGTTTGAAAGTGCCAAAAACATCCAAAAGTTTTTCCCCATTATAGAAATCGCTATAAAAAAGAAGGGCGCCTTTCGGAATCAATATCCTGATTTTTTCATAAGAATTTTTGGCGTATGTCATAACAGAGCACCAGAAAATTAATATTGTCAAAATCAGGTTGTAACAAATTTTTTTCATGGTGTCTCTCCTGTGACATCAGAATAAGGCGATACTGTATCAGATGACGCATATGCTACGCCATGTTATTTTTGTTGTGATCGAATAGACAGAACTCCTTTCAGCCGTTCCCGCAGCACCTGCAATTGCCCATGAAAAAAATGTCCGGCTTCAGGTAAACGAATCAGAACTGGTTTTTGATTTTCAGGAAGCGAGTTAACCCAGGCAAAGACTTCAGCAGGATCAACTACTTCATCCTGTTCCCCCTGGACCAGAATCCAGGGACAGGACAGCGCAGAAATATTCTCTTCCCGCAGGCGTGAAACCATGGGCGCGACAAGCACCAGTTTTTCGGGAGATAACTGCAGCGCACCCTTCGTTGCAATCCAGCCACCAAAAGAAAAACCGGCCAGCCAGAGTTTTGACCCTGGAAATTCTGTCCGCACATGTTCATATACAGCCAGCAAATCCTGAAACTCTCCCCTGCCCTCATCATGCTGGCCTTCGCTCTTGCCAACACCGCGAAAATTGAAACGCACAACATGGGCGCCACATTCATGAAAAGTCCTTGCCAGCGTAGTCACCACCTTGTTATTCATCGTGCCGCCAAACAGCGGATGGGGATGACAAATGATGGCCATCGGCGCATCCGGTTTTTCAACTGCCTGAATATCTGCCTCAATCAGACCTGCAGGGCCCTCAATCATCATGTCAGCCATTCAAATTCCCATTAAAAATCATATTGTAACAGAATCTAAGCCTATATTAAGGATATTTAATGATCTGTTAATATTAAACCGCCTATAATTTGGTCTAAATTTTTTCCGGAGAAGAGTCAAAAATGCCATTTTCACATTCACAGCAGGTCTCTTCTCATAAAGATATAGCCCATCAATTATCCCGCCGCAGGGAAATCATCTTTGATGTTCCTGTAATAACTATTAACGCATCTGCATTTTGCTGGGGGACATGCCATGATGAGAGCATTAAACATCAGATATGCGCATTTATCCCTGGCTTTAAAAAAACTGGCATACAACAAGGGCAAATGCTCTTTTGCATGCGCGAAATTGTCGACAATGCTTATGATGCCTATGCACTGCGTGGCTTAAAATATGGCTGTAATCTTGTTATTAAAGCTGTTGTTCAGGAAAAAAATGGGAAAATATTTATCAAGATAAAAAATAATGGTCCTTCATTTACAAATTTGCCAAACGGCAGACTATACCCAATTTCCAAAATTGAATATTCCAACAAAGAGAAAACAGGTGTTCTGGGTGGCCGGCGTCTTGGACTTCGCATTACGGAGAAATACGTGAATCAATATGGCGGAAAACTGTTTGTAAAAAATAGAAAAAAGGGCGGCGCCGCAGTCTACATGGAGTTCCCCGCATCACCGCGCGCGCGTCTGTAAACAAGCGCTCCTGACCGCAGATCACGTCAGCATCTTCTTCAGAAACTGGCCCGTATACGAAGACTTGTGTTTTGCAATGGCTTCAGGGGTGCCAGTGGCAATCACCTGCCCGCCGCCATCTCCCCCCTCAGGTCCGAGATCAATAATCCAGTCCGCAGTTTTGATCACATCCAGATTATGCTCAATCACAATGATGGTATTGCCCGCATCACGCAGCCGGTGCAACACCTCCAGCAGCTGCTCAATATCCTGAAAATGCAAACCTGTGGTCGGTTCATCCAGAATATAAAGCGTCTGACCCGTATCCCTTCGCGAAAGTTCTTTTGCAAGCTTGATACGCTGCGCCTCACCGCCCGAGAGCGTCGTGGCACTCTGACCGAGACACAGATATGACAGTCCCACATCCAAAAGCGTCTGCAGCTTGCGGGCAATCATCGGCACTGCATCAAAAAATTGACGCGCATCTTCAATGGTCATTTCTAGGATCTGTTCGATATTTTTACCGCGATAAGTGATATCGAGTGTCTCACGGTTATATCTTTTGCCCTGACAGATATCACAGGTGACAAAAATATCTGCGAGAAAATGCATCTCGACCCGAATCACGCCATCGCCCTGGCAGGCTTCACAGCGTCCGCCTTTCACATTAAAACTGAAACGGCCTGGACCATAGCCTCTCGAACGCGCTTCCTGGGTGCCAGCAAAAAGTTCCCGGACTGGTGTGAACAATCCCGTATAGGTCGCAGGATTGGAACGCGGTGTGCGGCCAATCGGACTCTGGTCAACCTCCACCACCTTGTCGAGATATTCCAGACCCTCAATCGATGCAAAAGGCGCAGGCTCGCGCAGCGTCGCGCCATTCAGTGCCCCTGCTGCCAGTGGTGCCAGCGTGTCATTCACCAGCGTGGATTTGCCAGAACCAGATACACCTGTCACACAGGTCAAAAGACCAAGGGGAAAATCCACATCAATGGTACGCAGATTGTTGCCGCGTGCACCGCGCAACTGAATCTTTTTTTCAGAATTGGCACGCACCCGATGAGCAGGAACTGCAATCTGTTTTTTGCCTGACAAATACTGTCCCGTCAGCGACGCAGCATTTTTCATAATCTCATCAGGCGTGCCTTCTGCTACAATTTCACCGCCATGCACACCAGCGCCAGGCCCGAGATCGAGCACATGATCCGCACGCCGGATCGCTTCTTCATCATGTTCGACCACAATCACGGTGTTGCCGATATCGCGCAAATCGGTCAGTGTATCCAGCAGTCTCGCATTGTCGCGCTGGTGCAATCCAATCGATGGTTCATCGAGAATGTACATCACCCCCACAAGTCCTGCACCAATCTGGCTCGCGAGACGAATGCGCTGCGCTTCCCCTCCCGAGAGGGTGTCGGCACTACGATCCAGACTCAAATAGTCAAGACCGACATTGACGAGAAATCCCAGACGGCTGGCGAGCTCTTTGCGAATGCGCGCAACAATTTCTGCCCGCGTCCCGGTAAGCGCCAGCGTTTCAAAAAACTTTTTGGTTTCTCCAACCGGCATTTTGACAATATCCGGCAGTGCCATCTCCGCCACAAACACATTGCGCGCAGATTCACAAAGACGCGTGCCCAGACACTGTTCGCAGGGCTGACTCGTAAGATATTTGCCAAGCTCTGTCCGCACCAGATCAGACGCTGTTTCACGATAACGCCTTTGCATGTTGGGAATCACGCCCTCAAAAACATCCGTACGGGTATAACTTCTGCCATCGTCATTGCGATATTTAAAACGGATCAGCTCATCCCCACTGCCGTACAATACGAGCTGTTTGACTTTCTTTGAAAGTTTCGACCATGGCGTATTGACATCAAAATCATAATGTTTCGCTATCGATGCCAGCCACTGAAAATAATAACTGTTGGACTGATCCCAGCCCCGCACTGCGCCTTCTGCGAGTGAATTTGATACATGGGTGATGACTTTTTCCGGATCAAATTCCAGACTCACGCCCAGCCCGTCACATTTTTGGCAGGCACCCGCTGGACTGTTGAAAGAAAATAGTCTTGGAGTCAGCTCCGTCAGACTGTAGCCACAATCAGGACAGGCAAATTTGGAAGAAAACACCAGCGGCGATTTTTTATTTTTTTCATTCTCATCCATGAAGGCCACAAGAACAATTCCACCAGACAGCCGAACAGCCGTCTCAAAAGATTCTGCGAAACGCAGCCGGAAATCTTCGCGGACACGCAGGCGATCCACCACCACTTCAACCATATGTCTTTTTCGCAAATCCAGCCGCGGCAGCGGATCCAGTTCCATGACAGTGCCATCCACCCGCACCCGCAAATAGCCCTGGCTGCGCAGGGATTGCAGCAGTTCCACATGTTCCCCTTTTCGGTCAGAAACCACCGGCGCCAAAATCATCAAACGGGTTTCTGCGGGCAGGGCCAGAACGGTATCGACCATCTGGCTGATGGTCTGGGCAGATAGCAGATGCTTGTGGATCGGACAGGCGGGTTGACCGGCGCGCGCAAACAGCAGTCGCAGATAGTCATAAATTTCGGTGATGGTCCCAACGGTTGAGCGCGGATTGTGGGAGGTGGATTTCTGTTCGATGGAGATCGCAGGAGACAGCCCCTCGATGTGATCGACATCGGGTTTTTCCATCATCGAGAGAAACTGCCTAGCATAGGCTGAAAGGGATTCGACATAGCGCCGCTGCCCCTCGGCATACAGGGTATCAAAGGCAAGGGAGGATTTTCCCGAACCCGAGAGGCCGGTGATCACCGTGAGCTGGTCCCTTGGAATGGTCAGATTGAGGTTTTTGAGATTATGGGTGCGGGCACCCTGGATCAGGATTTCTTTCATTTTTTCCAGCCACGGGTCATAAAATGGGCATGCATTATACCAGAGTGAGGGAAATACGGTACAATCTGCTTTTTCCTGATTTTCTGCATGATCCCCATGAACAGTTTTCTTTCAAATCATCTGCTGGAGATGATCGCAACGGTCACGGGGCTTTTGAACCTGTGGCTGGTGGTCCGTGGCCGGCAGCTCAACTGGCTGTTTGGGATGATCACGGTCAGCCTGTATTTTTTTATTTTTCTAAAAGTCCGGCTGTATGCTGAAATGGCCCTGCAGGTGGTTTTTCTCCTGCTGCAGTTTTATGGCCTATATCAATGGCACTCAGGCAGAACCGCTGCAGGGCAGCTCAAAATCCGCACCCTGTCCCTGTCTCAAACCAGCACCCTTCTCCCTGCAGGCCTTGTGCTTGATATTCTGATGGCTGAATTTCTGCAGTATTGGACCGCAGGGACCTTTATCTGGATCGATGCACTGATTACCACCCTCAGCCTGATTGCCCAGTGGCTGATGGCAAAGCGCTTTCTGGAGCACTGGCTGGTCTGGCTGCTGGTGGATGCCCTCTCTGTGGGCCTTTATCTGAAAAAATCGCTATATTTCAGCAGCCTGCTTTATGCTGTATTTTTTCTGTTCTGTCTTGTTGGCCACAGAGCCTGGAAAAAACTCATCAAAATCAAATAGCTGGCTACCCGAGCGGCGCAATTTTCCCATCCTCTCCTATACTTCATGCAGGTATGCCAATGAACTCTGGGGGAGAGCGCACATGTCTCATGAAAGAAAAAAAATACTCCAGCACCAGGATGCTTCTCCTGATCTGTTGAAGCCTATGGAGATTTCACCGCCTGCTGCGAATGACAGCGTGACGGATGAAAAAAAACCCGAGGTTTCGCCCAAATCAACAGATGCTGGCATTATGAAACGGCTTTCAGCCATGATAATAAAAAAGAATGAAGATGAAACACTGACCCCTCACCAACAGTCCCTGATCGAATTAAAAACTCTCGGCAGTCTTTTGAAAAAAGCAGAAAAACTTGTGGCATCCATTGACAAACTGCTTGAAAAACAGAAAGAACACATGACTCCTGAAGAAATACAGAAGCTTAAAACTCTCAGAGAAACCCTTGCAGAAAGCCTGGAACAGAAAAATGTTACCATGGAAAAACCCCCTCTCATCAACCAACTGAAACAGGCCGCCCATCTTGATACCCTGAACCCCGTCGCACAGCTCAAGATATATAAAAATATAACGGATAATACAACTGCAAATGTAATGGGGGTAAAAAAAATGAAAGACGGTATAATAGAAAATGCAGAAAAAAGAGCCGTTACAGAGCTTCCAGAAATCAGGTCCCAGCTCGAATCAATCAAATCCAGTATCAGGGAAAGAAAAGCGGCCAGCGCAGCTCCGGCTGACAGCAAGGAAGAACAGGAAAGCTCCCAGACTCTTACCAAAAAATCATTAAGCCATTAATTGACATGTTTCTTCTGTTCCGGATATAATGGAATCAATTCCATTATATCCGAAGTTGCCTTTATGCCGCATCTCCCCCGAACGCTAGCCAGCACCATCAGGGAGGTCAGTGCCCAGTTTCCGGTGCTGTTACTGACAGGACCCCGCCAAGTGGGCAAAAGTACCCTGCTGGAAGACTGTGCAGAAAGTAGTCACAGGCAGGTCACGCTGGATGATATCGAACAGCGAGCGCTGGCACAAAGTGATCCGGCATTGTTTTTGCAGACTTGGCCTGCCCCAGTGGTGATTGATGAAGTGCAATATGCACCTGAATTATTTTCTGCAATCAAAATTCTCGTGGATAAAAACCGCAAGCCCGGACAATACTGGCTGACAGGATCGCAAAAATTTCATTTGATGCAGGGAGTTTCCGAAACTCTGGCGGGCAGGGTGGCCATCCTCGATTTGCTCGGATTTTCACAGGCAGAAATGTGTCAGCGGGCGGCGGAGGTTCAGCCTTTTCTGCCAACAGCCGCGTGGCTTGAAACGGTTACAGGGCAACAGCCACCGCCATTGTCACTACAGGAATTGTACCGTCGCATTTGGCGGGGTGGGTTTCCTGATATGGTTCTGGGAAATGATCAGTTGCGTGATGTGTTTTTCCGCTCTTATGTACAGACATATGTAGAGCGCGACGTTCGTGCTCTCGCACGTGTCGGCGATGAAATGGCTTTTGCACGTTTCTTGCGAGTGGCTGCAGCACGCACCGGTCAGCTGGTCAATTATGCCGATATGGCACGGGATGTTGACATCGATCAAAAAACCGCGAAATCCTGGTTATCCATTCTTGAAACTTCTGGCCTCGTTTATTTATTGCAGCCCTGGCATGGCAATATCACCAAACGATTCGTCAAAACACCCAAACTTTATTTTCTGGATACTGGTTTGTGTGCATGGCTAACACAATGGTCAACTGCAGAAACACTCGAGGCAGGCGCCATGTCAGGGGCAATCCTTGAAACCTGGCTGTTTACTGAAATTTTAAAAAGCTGGTGGCATAGAGGCCGCACCCCGCAATTTTATTTTTATCGGGACAGTGACCAAACGGAAATTGACCTTTTGATTGAGCAGGATGGCCTGCTTTATCCCGTTGAATTTAAAAAAACCGCAAGCCCCAGTCTGCGCGCTGCCAAAAACTTCGCTATTTTGCAGCGTTTGGGCCAATCTGCAGGTCCTGGTGCTGTTATTTGTCTCAAGGATACAGCTGTACCGTTATCCCGGGAAGTGATGGCAATTCCTGCCAGTTATCTTTGAGCTCCACAGCAAACTGCCATGGTGGATTGATGATGCCCATCCCTGATCCACAAAGCCCCCCAAAACTTTCTTCTGGCATAACTTTCATCTCCGCCAGCAATACAGGCCGGTTAATTTTTGTCTTCAAATCGCGATAAAAAGCCTCGCGTCTGAGCGATCGCTTGATGGGATACCAGAAGGCATACACCCCTGTCTCAAACCGCCTTAAAGCCTCTGCAAGATAATCAGGTAACTGCAGCAATTCATCGTTATTTTCATATGGCGGATCAATCAGAATCAGGCCACGCCGCTCTTTGAAAGGCAAATATGCTTTTAGCCCCTGCCAGCCATTTTGATGATGCACCGCAACCTGTTTGTCTCCGCGAAAATGTTTTTTCAGCGCCTGATATTCTCCATCATGCCGTTCTGTCAAAATCATCCGGTCCTGTGGCCGCAATAAATAACGCACAATGGCAGGAGACCCTGGATAATATTTCAGCTGGCCGTCTGGATTAAAAGATCTGACACAGGACAAATAATCTGCCATCAAATCCAGCGGATTCTCAACTGACCAGATTTTTGCAATGCCATTTTTATACTCACCCGTTTTTTGCGCAGACTCATCCGAAAGATCATATATCCCTGCACCTGCATGGGTGTCCAGATAACAGAATGGCGTGTCTTTTTTTTGAAGGGCGCGCACAAGCGCGACCAGAATTACATGTTTATGCACATCTGCAAAATTGCCGGCATGGTAGCTGTGGTGGTAGTTCATGCTTAAATGCTACAGGCAAAGACCCTCGCGGGCAATCCATCCATGGATGGAATATTGGGAGGAATGACAAAAATAATGTAGATAGCATAACCTGTAGGCTGATCCATTTTCTATTGATGCAACAATTTCCACATTAAAAACTGGGTCACCTGGAAATACAGGTGTATCCGATGTTAATGGATTTGATAAATCATGGTAAGTTTCAGTCATATCAGCCTTCTGCAACAACCTTGACCCTGCATAATTCCTGAAAGCCGTGACGACCATGCTCAAGGCCCATTCCAGATGCCCTGAAGCCGCCAAACGGTGTACAGGGCTGCCAGTGACATCCATTGTTTATATCAATGCAGCCAGCATCTATTCTGCCAGCAATATGTCGAGCTCGCGCGATGTTTTGTGAGTAAATTGCAGCACCCAAACCGTACGGGGTGTCGTTGGCCAGCTGAACAGCTTCATCATCGTCCCTGAACGAAACGACTGGCAGAACAGGACCAAAAACTTCCTCATGCCAGATGCGCATATTTTTATTGATATTGGTCAGTATGGTTGGAGCAAAGTATGATCCTGAAAATCCCTCTGGACGTTTTCCACCAGCGAGCAGTGTAGCCCCCTTCATAATCGCATCATTGACCTGAGACTCAAGTATTTTAAGTTGTCGCATTGAGACCAGTGGTCCCAAATCAGTTTTTTCACACATTGGGTCACCAATGATAATATCATCAACACGCTGTACAAGCGATTCCACAACCTTGTCAAACAGGCTCATATGAACCAGCAGCCGTTTGGTTGCATCACATACCTGCCCGCAATTTGCAAATCTGCTCCTGTACACTTTTTCAATGCAGTCAAGAGGAGCATCATCCAGAATAATGGCAGGATTGGAGCCACCCATTTCCAGTATTGCCCTGATTTGTTTTCTCCCGGCTATGGCTGCGAGATCACGACCAACTGCTGAACTTCCTGTAAACCAGATCATGTCGAGATTCTGCTCAACCAGAAATGCGCCCTCCTCTGCATCACCATAAATTGCAGAAAATACTCCCTCAGGCAGTCCCTTCAAGGCAAGCAGGATATGTTCGAGAAATCTGGCAGTTAAGGGACACTCCTCCGAATGCTTTAATATCACGGTGTTGCCAGCAACAAGATTTGGAATGACACTCCAGATGAAATTTCCAAATGGATAATTCCATGGAACAATACAGGCTACAACGCCTCTCGGTTCATAAATAATTCGATGGACAGCAGATTCATCCCTGAAGACTACCTCATCTTCAATATATTTTTTGCCATTATTCAGGAAATCATCCAGATAGGCAAAGTCGCCCATGAGATCAGCCCTGGATTCTGAAATAGGCTTTCCGGTTTCCCTTGAAGTCATTTGCGCAATTTCTTCCTGATTTTGCCTGAAGGATTCCATTAGCGGGCGCAATATTTCGCTCCGTCGGCCTGCTCCAAATGACTTCCATTCATTTGCTGCCTTATGCGCCAAAAGCACTTTTTTCCTTATTTCATCGTGCGAGGAGACAGGAATATTGCCAATAATGCTCCCATTTGCCGGGCTAATGGAAACTAATTGTTTTTCAGTCAAAAACATGGTCTTTGTCTCCTGAAATGACCGGAAAAAAAAGGATAACTCTTGTACCCTCTCCCATCCGTGAAAATATTTCAAGTTTTCCACCATGATTTTCCATGCAAGAGACCGCCGACGTTAAACCAAGCCCTGCGCCAACATGCTTCATACTAAATCCATTCAGAACCGATTGAATTTTTTCTTCAGGGATACCTGTTCCCTGATCCTGTATACACAAGGATAACCCAAAGGAGCACGATGTTAACAGGATATCAATTATTCGAATATCGCTCATTGATTCATATGCATTATTCAGTAGATTTGACAGCATCCTTTTAATCATTTCTGGAAATCCCACAATGAATCCCGGATCATTTTCTGGCTCCACTGAAAATGATATTTTGCACGGACTATCTGACCACTCATTATTTTTGTGTACAATGACATATTTCATGATATCAACCAATGAAACTTGTTGTCTGGCAGATAAAAGATTAAACTCTTCAGTAATATTTGAATCATTTTGAATTCGGTACTGATGAAGCAAATTGTTTGCAATATTTCTGACCGACTGTATTGAGTCATTCATTGCATCGCAATGAGATTTTTGAAGGTCATTTGAAATAGTCGAAAGAGTCATTTGCATGATACAAAGAGGTGATCGGATATCATGGGCAAC
>Ga0206878_10467_pt1 | contig 11146 bp, 7 predicted proteins | sample Alteio_BWOrgCont_8_FD_152621 | JGI IMG/M metagenome (GOLD analysis project Ga0206878, IMG submission 152621) | Enriched cells from forest soil in Barre Woods Harvard Forest LTER site, Petersham, Massachusetts, United States -... | ecosystem: Environmental > Terrestrial > Soil > Temperate forest > O... | reverse complement strand
ATTTGTGTCGCGGGCTACGTCGTTTTGCATTTTGTAGTCGCCGTGGAAGGCGGTGATGTGCCACGGGATGTCGGGGGAGATACTTGCGAGGAATTCAGTCAGGCGGCGCAGTTCGTCGGGGTCGTCGTTGAAGCCGGGGATTAGAAGGGTGACGATTTCGAGCCAGAGTCCCGATTGGTGAATGCGGCGGATGCTGTCGAGGATGGGAGCGATGCGGCCGCCGAGTTCGTGGTAGTGGCGGTCGTCGAAACTTTTGAGATCGACTTTGTACAGATCGAGCCAGGGGCGCAGGTATTCGAGAACCTGAGGAGTAGCGTTGCCGTTGGAAACGAAGCCGGTGATGAGTCCGGCGGCTTTGGCTTGCTTGAAGACGGCTACTGCCCATTCGCTGGTGATTAGAGGCTCGTTGTAGGTACTGACCAGAATCTTTGCGCCTTGGGCTACGGCGTCGTGGACCAGGAGTTCGGGTGAGGCTTCGAGCGGAGGCGCGACGGCGTCGGGATCGCGCAGAGCCTGCGATGTTACCCAGTTCTGACAGTAGGCGCAGTGGAGATCGCAGCCTAGCATGCCGAAGCTGTAGGCTAGCGCTCCGGGATACGCGTGGAAGAATGGTTTCTTTTCGACGGGGTCGCACTGGGTTCCGGCGGTGTATCCCCAGGGGACGTAGAGGGTGCCGCCGCGATTGTAGCGGACCTTGCAGACGCCGGGCTGGCCTTCGGGGATGGGGCAGCAGTGTCCGCAGGCGAAGCAGCGTACGCGATTGTTCTCGAGCTTCTCGTAGAGATTGGGATCGGCTTCGCGGACTTGCTCGTCGAGAATGGTGCGGAGGGTGGGCACGAGGACCTCTTGATCTATTCTAACGCTGCAGTTCGGCTTCCGGCTTCCGGCTTCGGGCTTTCGGCTTCCGGCTTCGGGCTTCACAAACCGGTCCGTGGATGACAAGGGAGTTAGGTGTTCCTTAGTGGCCGGGGGCTGGTTTGGCGTGGGATTCGTGCTGCTCGTACCAGACTTCAGCTTTCTGTTCGATGGCTGCGGCCTGGGCGCGCGACATGTGGGAAGCCAGGATTGTCGCAAAATTTTTGCTGCTCTGGTCTCCGGCAGCTCGGGCCAGAACGGTCCAGAAGTAGGCTTGGTTAAGACTTGGCGGTACACCGCGGTTTCCTGCAAAGTAACGAGTGCCGAGCGCGGCCTGCGCTTTCACGTTTCCGTTCTCGGCTGCCTTGTTGAACCAAATGGCGGCTTCCTTGTCATCCTGCTTCACTCCGTCCCCGGAAGCGTAGCGGAGGCCCAATGCGTATTCGGCGGCGGAATCTCCGGTGGCGGCGAGTTGCCGGAGCTGGTCGAGGGTTGCGGTCTCAATCGGCGGGAGTGACGGGATTTCAGCGGGCGGTTGCGACGAAGCCAGAACTGTAGGTACCCCCCGGTCGCGGGAGTTGAGTCTATCCTGAATCCACGGCTGGATCGACGGAGCGAGGATGTAGCCCAGCGCGAGGAAAATAAAGGCGGCGGCACAGATCAGCAAGTAAAGATGAACGCGAGGCAGGCGAATACCGCCCACTTTGTCCGTGTCCGCGGACGCGCCTTTCAGTTCCTCTTCCCCTTGCGTTTTCTCTGCGGGCTCGCGAACAAACAGAACACTGCCCTGTGGAGCAGGAAATGGTTTTGCAGGGGCGGAAGGCGGAGTGGAGGAATCGTGCGTGCGTGCGGTTCGAACGACCGCGGCGAGAATCATCTCGGCGAGCCGCTGCAGCACAGCACTGTCGTTCTCAGTAAAAGCGTTGGGTTCTGCGGAAAATACTTCGAGCAGTCCGATCACCCTCTCGCCCAAGCGGATCGGGGCAGCGAGGATGGAGCGAATGCCGAGGGCGCGACAACTTTCGCGATCCACGCGTTCGTCGGTCTCGGTATCGTCGCAGCGCGACATCCTCCCGGTTCGAACGCACTCGCCGGAAAAACCTGAACCCACCTGCAAGGTTGCGCCGACAGGCGGCGCGCTGGGGCCGGCGCTGGCCTGGCAGATCATGGTCGCAGGCTCTTTTGCTGCAAGGGCAATGGCGGCGCCAGAAGCCCGAAGCAGAGACTGGGAGCGGGAAGCAACCAGGGTAAGAACGGCGTCGAGGTCGGCGCCCAGAGACTCCGCTTCTCTCTGGATAGCGGAGGTGGCAGTGAGCGTATCGGTGTAGCTCGGGCGGAGCACGGAGTGCTCTGGCCTCGGGGATAGCACAGTAGGTGAAGATGCGGCGTTGGCTGCCCCAGCCATTGCATTCAGAAACAGCCATTCCTGTAGACGCTGCCGAGCTGAACCGGTCAAAGCAGGAAGGCTGAGGCCGACGCGTCCAGATGAGTCGGACCAAACTACCCGGGCGGTCGCAGAAATCGGTCCGCCGGCTTCAGTGAGGTCCAGAGATAGTTCCACTTCGCGGTCGATTTTCATGGGCGAAGCGCACTGCACTGCCATGCCGACTTCGCTGATGTCCAGGACCTCGTAGAGATCGAGCAACTCGCTTTTGGAAACGCCGTTGAAACTAGCATAGGCAGGCGCGTGCACCTTCTGACGCACGCGACGACGGCGGTTGACGGAAGCAGGTCGAGTCGCCTGGAGTGTGGCCGACATAACGGAACCCGGGATCGAGCCCTTGCTGCTACATATTAACCCGATATTGTGGAAAAGTAGCAGGAGAAATACGGGAAGTTACGTCCCGTTCGGCGGCAACCCCGCCTGACACCGACTTAATCTAAGTACCCAGACCATTCCAGCCAAATACAGAGAGGTACAGCCATGTCCGAGGAACGCCCAAGTTCTATCAAGTCGAGGGTCCTGGTGGCAGGAACAGCGCTCGTGATCTTGGTTGCTGCGCTGCCGCTCTGGGCTTCTTTGGGCGGAGACGCCAGCTCGGTGCAGACCGATCAACTTCACATGCAAGGCACTCGGCAGATGACCACCAGGCAATCCTACACAGTGCACGAAATTCGGACGGCCACGGGAATGGTGGTCAGGGAATATGCCTCATCCGCAGGAACCGTATTTGCTATTGCCTGGCACGGACCCTGGCCGCCGGATATGCGCCAGCTTTTGGGAAGCTACTTCGAGCAGTATGTGCAAGCGGCGAAGGCGCAGAGCGCGGCTCGGATGGGACGGAGACCGCTGATGATCGAACAGCCGGGATTGGTTGTGCAGAGCGGCGGGCACCCCCGGGCGTTCTCTGGCAAGGCCTATGTCCCGGATATGCTGCCTACAGGCGTCCGTGCTGAGGAAATCCAATGAAAGAGCTGAGGACGTTCCTAATCTTCTCGGTCAGCGTGGCATGCACCTTTTCAGTTGGTTGTGGAGGCGGCAGCTCTTCCAAGACTAATAACGTGATCACGACTTCCGGAGCGAACGTTGCGCCGATCACGGTGAACGCGGGCCCAGCCGCCGGCGATGGCTTCTCGGCCGTCAATGCAGCCTTTGTCAGCGTAGAGGTCTGCGTTCCAGGAACCTCGAACTGCAAAACCATTGACGATGTATTGGTCGATACCGGTTCTTCGGGGTTGAGAATTCTGTCTTCTGCATTCTCGCTTCCGCTGCCGCCGCAGAACGCCAGCGACGGCAATCCGGTGTATGAATGCTTTCCCTTCGTGAGCGGCTATACCTGGGGACCGGTGCAAACTGCAGACGTGGAGATTGGCGGTGAGAAGGCAAGCTCGACGACGATTGAAGTGATCGGCACGAGCACAGCAGTTCCCAGCAGTTGCCTGGATTTCGGGCTGCCCCCCTCGAATAGCGTCGATACGTTGCTGGCGAATGGAATTCTTGGAATTGGTCTGTCTGCGCAAGACTGCGGCCCTGGCTGCCCCACAAGCATTTACTATGAGTGCCCTGCTTCCGGAAGCTGCCAGGGGATAAGTGAGGGCTTGACGGAGCAACTGCAAAACCCGGTTACGTTATTTGCCGCGGACAACAACGGGGTAATCATTGAATTGCCAGCGGTTCCGACTGCCGGGGAGCCGAGTTTGAGCGGCTCACTGGTATTCGGCATTGGAACGCAGTCGAATAACGGGCTGGACGGGGCGAAGGTCTACACGGCAGACGAGAGCGGAAGCTTTACCACCACTTTTAGCGGCACGGCTTACTCCCAAAGCTTCATCGACAGTGGTTCGAACGGATTTTTCTTTCCGAGCACCATAACGCAGTGCCCCGGCAATAGTAATGAGCCGGGTTTTTATTGCCCCGCTACCACTCAGAATCTCTCGGCAACCAATCAAGGAGCTAACGGTGTCAAAGGTACGGTTAATTTCAGCGTGGCGGACGCTGCAACGTTGTTCGCAAACCCGAGCGATTCCGCGTTCAGCGATCTAGGGGGAACGTTCTCCGGCGCGTTTGATTGGGGGCTTCCCTTCTTCTACGGCCAAAACGTATTCGTTGCGATTGAAGGCGCGAGCACGCCGGGCGGACCCGGACCTTACTGGGCTTACTAAACTGGACTTCTAATTGGGAGAGCGGCCACGCGACGACTATCCGGCCAGACGTGAGAGGCGCGCGAGATGCAGGCTGGAGATGCGGGAGATGGCGGCGACCATCATGCTGGAAAGCAGTTGCATGGTAGCTACGTCGCGTTCATCGAAAGCGCTGGCAGAGGACGACAGCACTTCGAACACTCCGAGAGTCCGGCGATAGTAGCGCAGCGGGGAGACCAGGATGGAGCGGACTCCGAGGCGGCGGCAACTGGCGAGATCGACGCGCGGGTTGCGCTCGGCGTCGTGGCATAGCATGACTTCGCCGGTGCGGACGGCTTCGGCGGAGATGCCGGCATCAGTTTGCAGGCGGACTCCGAGGTCGGGAGCGGTGCGGCCGGCGCGGGCTCGGCAGACGATTTCATCGCCGGCGCGCAGAGCGATCGCGGCGCCGGTTGCGCCGGTGAGATGCTGGGCGCGCTCAGTGATAGCGCTGATGGCGGGCTCGAGATTGAGCTCTGCTGGGTGAATGTCGACTTCATTTCCGGCAGGTACGCCCGGATGCACGGCCCGGAAACCCGTAACAGGATGGGCGGCGTTAGCAACGCGAAGCTGGCTGCGAAGAGCAGTCGAGGGCAGGCGGGCGTGATGGTCGGCAACGTTCGAGACTTCCCTGTTTAAGACATGCGGATCGGGGACGGTACGAAGCAGGTCGCGGACCAGACTGTCGAGTTCGGAATCAGTAATGAGATGGGCCGTCTGTTGGTGGAGGAGGGATCCGCCGAGGACACGGGAAAGACTGAGCAACGAGGGATTTCCGCAGGCCAGGCAATAAGGCCGGTGATTGGTGGTGATCAGTTCGCACTGGACACAGAACGTGGCCGACTGAAGAGGAACGAAGTGAACGTCCTTGAAAGACGTGCCATAAATCGTCTTGCGAAACATGATTGCCTTTCCCGCCAATACTGAGAGAGATCAAGGTAAACAGGGTTAGGCCGGGTTAGACAGTGGCCGGAATGGTTCCTCGTTGTGGAAAAGTCTGACGGTGCGAAGTTGGGTAGTGGTGCAGTTCGAATTGCACAACTACCCGAAGTTGTTGGCTATTGATTGAAAGTGAGTGGTGGGTTAGAATTCAGGGGTTCGAGAGAGTTAGCCTGGAACGGGGGATCTATGCAGTGGACAGCACCTACGTTTGAAGAAGTTTGCTTGAATTGCGAGATTAATTCTTACGTTAGCGCTAAGCTTTAGGCGTCTGGCCTCGCGTCGTATCCTCGAAGGCCTTCGTACGAAATCTCCGTAAGCGCTGGGCTGTGTCATGGCTGGGTGCCCTCCCCGTACGCTTACCCCGCAATTACGTGCGGGTCCAAGGAATGTCCCTTCGACTTCGCTCAGGGCAGGCTCCGCTTCCGCGACTTTGTGCCGTTGGAATGGCGGCGTCGAGCCGTGACATAGGCTCCGCGGAACCTTGCTAGCCCGCCTGGGCGGCAATGAAACCCTGATCATCCTGACTTGGAAGCTGCTGACCTGGAAGCTGCTGACCCGGAAGCGGAATGACTTGCACCGTGTGTTGAAGAGTGCGGTCCAGGGCATCGGCGAGAGCGACGGGGAATTCCGAAGTCAGAAGATTGATATCCAACTGAAGATCGCGTGCGGAGTAAAGCCGGTGAACCATCATCGCGCCGCGTCGGCGGTTGGACGAACTCATCAGATCAAGCGATAGGGTCCAAATCGCCGAGCCTTCATGGGATTGGGCTCCTCTGGGCTTGCCCCAGTGAAGGGACATCTCTCCGCGCCGCGGCTGCGGGCCTGGCTCGGCAGCGTCCGCGGGACAGGATTCGCCGGGGAAGAGCTTGAAGCGAACGTCGAAGCCATCGAAATCGTTGGAGCTGAAGGCTGCCTCCAGAACGCGCCGAATCTGGTCATAATCACGCGCCACTTTCAGCTCCTCGGTGGCTCGACGGATGGAAAGGTTGTTGATGAAAATCTGACGCTGTTCGAAAGTGCGTTGGGCAACGCGGCCGAGTTCGCCCAACTCGAGATAGCCGAGGCGCTGAACGCCGATCCAGATGCCGATTCCTAGCACGGCGAGGACCAGGCCCAAGGAACTGCCGGTAGGCCACAGCAGAAACAGGCTTAGCAGGGCGAAGACAGCGGAGACCCCGTAAAGCACGATTACCACCTGGCGATGAGTGAGGCCATGTTGCAGCAGCTTGTGATGGATATGCTCACGATCGGCGGTAAACACGGGGCGGCCGCTGATCAAGCGTCGAAGGATAGAGAGCGATGTTTCGAGAATCGGCAGTCCGAAGGAAACGACGGGAATGGCAACCGCGACGATCGTTGGCGCCTTTTGCGCACCGGCCAGAGCCAGCGCGCTCAGAAGAAAGCCGATGAAGAGGCTGCCTGAATCTCCTAGAAAGATCGTCGCGGGATTGAAGTTGTAGCGCAGAAAGCCGAGGATCGCGCCGGCCAGCGCGATAGTCATTACCGTCACCAGGGAGTATCCGTTCAACAGCGTAACTACGAAAGCCACCAGCGTGGAGAACAAGGCGGAACCGGCTGCCAGGCCGTCAAGGCCGTCAATCAGATTGAAGGCATTGGTGATGGCCAAGACCCACAGAATTGTGAGAGGCAGGCCTACGAACCATGGCAGTTGATGCTCGCCAAACAAGACGGGGACATTGAGAATGCGAAGACCGCCCATAAACAACATAGTGGCGGCCAGAGATTGAACCGCGAACTTGCTGTACGGGCCGATGGTGTAGAGGTCGTCATAAAGACCGAGGAGGAAAACGAGAGACGCGGGCACCAGGATGGTCAGCAAAGTCCGGGCAGAAAAGGCTGCGTGCAGGCGCGGGATGTAGGAGGCGAGGAGGGCAGCCGCCAACATAGTCAGCGAAAAAGAAAGAAAAATTGCCACTCCACCGAGGCGAGGCAGAGGGCTGGCATGCAGGTGCCGCTCCTGAGAAGGGATCGCGACCCACCCGCGCCGGGTTGCAAAGTCTCGAACGTAACGAGTGAGGACGAACGAGAACAATAGCGACAGGAAGAAAATCGCAAAGAAAGCTACCGTCAACAATCCCCCCTTCGCCCCTATCAGCGCGGGCGAGGAGCATCCTCGTCCGAGAGTTAAGTATTGCAGCCTGCCGTGCTGGCTGGTAGTTAGTGAACGGGTTCCGCTGTTATCCGTCGGTGTTTCAGGGTTATTGGGAATTTAGCAGTCTGGGGGCGGGGTTTCAATTCCCTGCTGTGTAAAACCTGTGGAAAACAAGACCCAGGAAGACATCTCGGCAACTCGATATCATGCGCCGAGAGCTTGCTGTGCTAAACTTTTCAGCGATCCTTGCTTTAAGCGATCCTTGTTCCGGTGATCCTTCTTCCGCCCAGAGGCCTGTAAATGGAGTTCGGCAGATTCGGTTTTGTCCGCAGCCGCAGCTGGTTGGCGTTTTGCCTCATCTTGCTTTGCGGTTCGCAGTTCAAGGCCTGGGCGCAGCAGGACGCCGCATCGTCGCCTGCGGGAAGTACGGTACCGGCCCTGCCTGTCCCCCAAGCTGCCGCTGGAAGCGCTCAGCCAGACGGTGACTCTACGAAAACTGCTCAGAGTGGCGCCGCGGGTGGCGCCGTTACCCCTTCTAAGGAATCGTCGCTGCAGAAGCTGGGTCCTGGTGATTTGATTGAGGTGGGCGTGTATAACGTGCCGGAGTTGGCCACCAAAGCGAGGATCGGCAATTCGGGGGACATTTACCTTCCACTGATCGACTACGTGCACGTCGGCGACCTCACTGTGGAGGAAGCGCAATCATTGATCCAGAAGCGGCTGGAGGACGGCGGCTTTGTCCGCAGTGCCCACGTCACGATTTTCCTCGACGAGTCGGCTTCCCAGGGAGTGACGATCCTCGGCGAAATCGTTAAACCAGGTCTCTATCCAGCGCTTGGGGAACGAAGGCTGTACGACATGATCTCGGTTGCGGGAGGGTTCACAGCGTCGGCCGGAAGAAAGGTAAGCATCATCCGGCAGCACAGTGAGGCTGGACCTATCACTGTGAACCTTCCGAGAAATCTGGCTGACGATTTACAGGATAATGTGGAGATCCTGCCGGGAGACACGATTACAGTCCCGAGAGCACCGATCATCTACGTGGTTGGAGATGTGGGACGTCCCGCGGGATTGCTGGTGGATAACGGCACCCTGACTGTGCTGCAAGCGCTGGCGCTCGCCGGCGGAGCGAACCACACGGCAAAGCTGGGCGGAGTGCGCATTATTCGCAAAGGCCCGGAGGGAATGACGGAAACAAAGGTTCCGCTGAAGAAGATGCTTGAGGCGAAGGCTCCCGATGTAACCCTGCAGGCCGACGACATTCTATTCGTGCCGCTCAGCGGAGCGCGAGTGGCGGCCTCGACGGGCTTTAACGCGGCAGTCGCGGCGGCATCGGGATTGGCGATACTTGCCGCGCATCCGTGAGTGGAACAGCAAGGTAGAGGGTCAGGCGGCGAGTTCTGTTCCGCGCCGCTCCGGCAGGTTCAACATGTGTTCGAGCACGCGGATATATCTTTCCGCGGTCTGAGGGCGGGAAAACCTGCGCAGGATGTGTGCTCTGCCGTTCTGTCCCAGTTCGCGAGCCTCTCCCCGATTCGCCGCCAGATATCGAATGGCGTTCACCAGAGCGTCTGAGTTCTCCGGTTCAATCGCCAGTCCGGCGCGGGCTTCTTCCAGAATCGCGCGGGCCTGACCATCTACTCCGAGAATGACCGGGCGGGCACACGACATGAATTCCAACATCTTGGTGGGGATGACGGTTTTGAACAAGTCGGTTTTCTTGAGCAGAACCAGGCAAACGTCTGAGGCAGCGATGTAGGCGGGAATTTTTTCGCGGGGCTGCTGATCGACGAATCGTAAATTGTTCAGTCCGCGCTCCCGCGCCAGAGTTGCGATGCGCTCCTTTGCGGCGCCTTCTCCCACCATCAGAAAAACGACATCGGGATTCGTGGCGCGCAACTGGATGGCGGCGGCGATGATGGTTTCCAGCCCGTGCGCCATTCCCATAGTGCCGATATAGGAGACGACAAACTTTTCCTCGGCGTCCAATTCCTTTCTCAGATTGCTGCCTGTTCCTCCGGCGAACGGTTCGGGAGCGAATAGCTGGGTCTCGACTCCATTCTCGATCACGGAAATCTTTTCCCGAGGCACATTCCAGTGTTCCACGAGGTAGTCCTCAAAAGCGGGCGTAACTACTACTATTCGATTCGCGTGGCGGTATAAGAAGCCTGCTATCTTCGCCAACGACCGGTGCAACAGCGAATCGCCTTTGCCCATGCCGACTGCGGCCAGCGACTCGGGCCAGAGATCGCGGACTTCGAAGACGAAGGGTGCGCGCTTCCACCGCGCCAGCCACCAACCGGAAAGGCCGACCAGCAACTGCGGGGAGGTGGCAATCACGACGTCGGGCCGCGACAGGAAAAGACCTGTACTTGCCGCCGATATGCAGAACGAGCTGTAGTTCAACATTCGCTCGTGCGCTTTTCGGTTGGGAAAGGGAAGCAGCCACGTGCGAACGACGTTTACGCCGTTGGTTTGCTCGTGTGCAACCAATCGCCGGAATTTGTCGCGATATTCGGGCGGAATTACGCCCGTAGGATGATTGGGAAACCCGGTCAGCACGGTCACATCATGGCCCGTTGCGGCCCAGTGCCGGGACAACTCGGCAGCGCGCGCGGCCGGCGCACCCATCTCCGGTGGAAAGTATTGCGACACGTAAAGAATGTTCATTGAGTCTGAGTAATAATCGAACCTAGTAATAACAGAGCTTGAAGGCGCTCTTGTAGCACAGGGCGCGCGTTCGCTTGCTGCGGCTGCGGCCGTAGCTTTCCCAGCGATCGGCGACATGCGCAAATTTATCTTCACCGGTCAAACGGTGCATCACGCGCAATTGTACGATGTGCAATTGATGATAAAAGGGGCTGGCGACCATGGGCAGGCGTGTGCCTGATTGTTCGTAGAGAGACCAGAATCCGAGATCGTAGCGATCGAGATTGTGGGTCAGGGTTCTAACGGCACGAGAGAAGAGGTCCTGAGCGGATTGATCCTGGGTCGCGAGGAAATAGTCGTAAACACCCCAGGCTGCCCACATGAAGCCGTTCAGGATGTGAGTTGGCGGCGAGACTATGTATTCTTCGAACCAGAGGTCGCCTTGCTCGTCGGTGAATGTGACTCCGCCTTCCGCGAGCGGCTTGAAGAAGCTAGCGAGAGCTTGCTGGGCGGCGTTTAGATAGTGCGAATCATCTTTCCTGGCGAACTGGTGGGCGCGCACCAGGACTGAAATTCCCTGGCCCTGCGCCAGCGCGGAATACCAGGGCGCACGCAGCGTATCGCGGTACTCCCAATCGAAGTGGTGATTCCAGACCGCGAGTCCTTGCGAGTTGTTCTCGAGATGCATGACTAGCCAGTCCGCACTCTGCAAGAATCTATCGCGAGACTCCGTGCTCCCGCTGCGGCGAAAGAGGTTGTAGTTGCCTAGTCCGTATTGCGCTATGGCGATGGGGTTGTATTGCCGGCCGATCTTGCCGCGGTAATCGAGTTGGGGAATGCCGGTTGAGTCGTAGACGCCGGTGTAGTTCGCTTTTTCGGCAAACAGCATGTAGTACTCGCCGAGTTCGCTGGCGGTCGCATTCAGGTTCTCTTCCGGGGTTTCATGCCAGAACGTGAGATGGCTCT
>Ga0206878_10466_pt1 | contig 11172 bp, 6 predicted proteins | sample Alteio_BWOrgCont_8_FD_152621 | JGI IMG/M metagenome (GOLD analysis project Ga0206878, IMG submission 152621) | Enriched cells from forest soil in Barre Woods Harvard Forest LTER site, Petersham, Massachusetts, United States -... | ecosystem: Environmental > Terrestrial > Soil > Temperate forest > O... | reverse complement strand
GGAATTTCTGGTTTTTGCATTATACCCAGGGGATATTTAAATACGATCCCAAAACCCGCACCACCATCCATTTGATGCATTCGGCAAAAGATACGGCATCCATCAGTTTAAATGTAGTATCAGACCTGGCCCAGGATTCGCAAGGCAATTTCTGGCTCACTTACCGCAATGGCGAACTGGAACGCATGGATCCTAAAAGCCTGCGCATTACCTATCGTTCGCGGATTTTTAACAAAATTCCTGTCGAACTAAATTCATCCTATAAAATTTTTATCGACCGGCAGGATGATATATGGGCGTATGTGCCCACTTATTCGGCCGGGGTGTATTATGTAAATACCAAACAGGGGATTTTTAAACACATCGACAAGGGAAACGATCAGCAACATTTAAATACCGATGTGGTATCGAGTGTTATACAGGACAATAAGGACCAAATATGGATAGCCACCGACCATGGCGGTGTTAACCTATTGAATAAGCACGATTTTAAGATACAGTACCTGCTGAACCGCGAGGACGACGAGAAAACGATAGGCCAAAACAGCATCACGCTGTTATATAAAGACAATACGGATATTATTTGGGTGGGTACCTATAAAAAAGGCGTGGGCTATTACCACGAAAGCATCATTAAATTCCCTTTATATACCCACCATTTGGCCGATCCGCTGTCGGACGAGCGGAGTTTGAGCTTTAGCGATATCAACAGCTTTGCCGAAGACAGGGGGGGCAATCTTTGGATTGGCACCAATGGCGGCGGCCTTATTTATTTCGACCGGAAGAACAACACCTTTAAAAAATACCTGCATGATGCCAATAATATTAACAGCCTGACCAATAACGTGGTGGTATGTATGTATCTTGATCATGCCCAAAAGCTTTGGATAGGTACTTATTTTGGCGGGCTTGATTGTTTTGACGGCAAAACATTTACGCATTATAAACATAACGAAGCGCTGCCGGGAAGCATTTCGGAAGACAGGATATGCGCCATCACCGAGGACAGCGAACACCATTTACTGGTGGGGACGCTGTCAGCTGGTTTTAATATTTTCGACAGTAAAACGCAAACTTTTAAGCGTTACGTGTACAGCCCGAAAGAAAATGCCATACACTCCAACTACGTAAGCAGGATTTTGGAAGACCGGCGTGGAAATTTATGGGTGGTAACCTCGTACGGGGTGGATGTGCTGATGAAAACCACTCACCAGTTTATCCATTATATACACGATGATAAGGACCCATCGAGCCTGATCAGCAACAATACCAATAATATAATAGAAGACAGCAAAGGCCTGATATGGGTGAGCACACGTGAAGGTATCGGCATTTTTGACTACAAAACCGGCAAATTCACCAATTTAACTAAGCAGGACGGCCTGCCCGATAACACTGTTATTGACATGCAACAATACGACGACCGTAATGTTTGGGTAAGCACGCCGAACGGTTTATCGGACATTGTGGTTGACCGGGACCAGGCGGGACTAAAATTTCACTTCATCAATTACAACGAAACGGAGGGCCTGCAGGGGCGTGAGTTTACCGAAAACTCATCGTACAAAACAAGAGAAGGAGAATTGATATTTGGGGGAGGCAACGGCTTTAATATTTTTAAGCCGGCCAACCTGCATACCAACAAAACGGTACCGAACCTGGTTTTTACCGACCTGCAGGTGTTTAACCAAAGCGTAAACGTTGGCGACAAGATAAACGGCAGGGTGATATTGTCATCATCAGTCACCGGCCTTAAGTCGTTAACGCTGAAATATAACGACAACGTATTTTCGATAGAATTTGCCGCCCTCAATTACTTTAACCCCGATAAGGTAAAGTACCAGTACATGATGGAGGGCTTTGATAAAGACTGGATTACCGCCGATAACCGGATCAGGAAAGCCACCTATACCAATTTGGACCCCCAGCATTATGTTTTTAAAGTGCGGGCAGGGAGCAACGAAAATTGGAACAGCAACGAACTTAGGCTGAACATAGACATACTCCCGCCTTTCTGGAAAACGGTTTGGGCTTATATTTTGTATGCGCTTATTGTTATCGGGTCGCTATTTTATTTCCGCCAGCGGGGTATTTAAAAGCTGAAGGCGCAATTTGCCATTGAGAAAGAGCGTGAAGAGGCCCATCGAATGCACGAGCTGGATTTGATGAAGATAAAATTTTTTACCAACGTTAGCCACGAGTTCCGCACGCCGCTGTCGCTAATTATGGCGCCGGTTGATAAAATACTGAAACAAATAGCCGAGCCTGAAATACAGCGCCAGTTATTGCTGGTGAACAGGAATGCCAAGCGCCTGTTGAACCTGGTTAACCAGTTGCTCGATTTCAGGAAGATGGAATACCAGGAACTTAAACTGCACGAGAAAAATGGCGACATTATCGGCTTTATAAAGGATCTGTCGTATGCGTTTACGGATGTGGCCGACCAAAAGCACATTAAATTCATTTTCGACTCGGAAATGGAGTCGTTTTATACCAGTTTCGATCATGATAAAATAGAAAGGATATTGTTCAACCTGCTTTCCAACGCCTATAAATTTACCCACCAGGGCGGGCAGGTGAGCGTACTGCTAAATTTGATAGAGAACGCTGAAACCGGCGATAAGCAACTGGAAATACGGGTAATTGATACCGGCATAGGTATTGCGCCGGACAAACTGGACCGGATATTCGAACCATTTTTTCAGAACGATATACCGGGCTCTATGCTTAACCTGGGCAGCGGTATCGGCTTATCCATCACCAAAGAATTTGTTAAACTGCATAGCGGAGAAATTTTTGTTGAAAGCGAATTTAACGAAGGCAGTTGTTTTACCGTTTTGCTCCCCGTGAGACAGTTGGACGGCACCATTTTTACCGATACCGACCTACTACTGGACAATTCAGAGGAGTTGTTAACTGTTGAAGCTTCGTCGAAAAACGGCTATCACAGAGAGTCGAGAGATTTTAAAAAACCTACTGTATTGCTTGTTGAAGACAACGACGATTTCAGGTTTTATATAAAGGATAACCTGAAATCGGCATTTAACATTATTGAGGCGGAGAATGGCAAAAAAGGATGGCAGAAAGCTTTGGCGCAGCATCCTAACCTGGTGGTGAGCGATATTAGTATGCCCGAGATGAGCGGGATAGACCTTTGTTTGAAGATAAAAAACGACAAGCGCACCTCGCACATCCCAGTGATCTTGCTAACGGCCCTGATGGGAGAAGATCAGCAGCTAAAAGGCCTTGAAACAGGGGCATCCGACTATTTAACCAAGCCGTTTAATTTTGAAATATTGCAATCGAAGATCAGGAATATCCTGAGCCAGCAGGAATACATGCGCAAAACTTACCAGAAACAGGTGGAGGTTGTTCCGACAGAAATGCATGTAGACTCGCCCGATGAGCTTTTTATAAAAAAGGTGTTGCTGCTGATAGATAATAACATTTCGAACCCTAATTTTTCGGTAGAAGAACTGAGCAGCGAAGTATTCGTGAGCCGGTATACGCTTTACAAAAAAATACTTTCCATGACCGGGAAAACCCCCAATGAACTGGTACGGTCGATGCGGTTAAAACGTGCAGCACAGCTGCTGGAAACCGGGCACCTTACTATTTCTCAGATCTGCCATAAAGTTGGCTTTAAGAGCCAGAAATATTTTGTAAAATCATTTAAAGCCGAGTACAATACCATTCCGTCCAAATACCTGGAGAGTATGAGTGAAGAGGTGGTAGAGGATTAGTTAGTCCGGAAGTCGGAAAGTCCGGAAGACGCTGCAACTATCGCCTCAATACATTGATTTGCCCGGTAAAGATATGGCCATATTACCGGGCCAATCCTTACGGGGCGAATCAAAAATACTTTCAATTGCTGTGCCTATTTCTCTATATCTTTTATATTATCGTTCGGGTTTCTGTCCACCAATTTATTGTATGGGTCTATCCCCGCATTTAGGGGTTTGCCTTTTACTATAATAGTAAACGTATGCTCGCCGGCGGTGAGTTTATATTTTTTAAGGTACAGGGGATTGGTCAGTGTGCGGCCTTCCTTATTATTTGTGGTGGCGCCAAATATCCCGATGTCGATATAGTCGTTCATTTGTGTGGCAGCCGTTTCCTTGCCTTTTCCATCCAGGTAAGTCTTGGCCACGTTAACCTTCATGGTCACTTTGTACTCGTTGTTTTTGCCGGTTGGTGTGGATTTAACCTCAACTAACCGGTTATCATAAAGTGTGATTTTTTCAAAATTATCAACCAAATAATACTGCAAGGAATCAGGGGTGTGTTTTTGCAGGTAACGGTACAAATCGTTTGTGCCTGCAAATGGTGGTTTGTCTTTAAATGCGTAGGCGTCTTTAAATTCGCGGAGGGCTGCATTCAAACTGTCCTCCCCTATTAAATCGCGGAGGCCATACAACACCACTGCGGCTTTTCCCTCCCATTGGAACCATTTGTTAGCTTTTATCAGCGGCTGTTCCTTGTCATCCATGCGGGTACGTATCCACACGTAGGCCCAAAGCTGGTCTTGTAAAATCCATTTCATATTGTCTTTCCCGTACTTCCGCTCAGCCATTGCCAGCGCGCTGTAACGGGCAAGCCCTTCGGAGATCACCAGCGATCCGATTGTATTATTTGGCGCCACCTGGAAACGCCACCACTGCTGCGCCAATTGTTGCGTTGTGGTAAAGTAACAGTAATCGCGTTGGTTAGGGTTATCAAAATCGGCGTTCCAGGCAAAGCGCTCGTTATAAGTATCCAAGGTTGTGAAGGAGGTGGTCTGCGGGCCATAAACCGACGATTCGGCCAGCCGGATATCGTCAAAAGGATAGTCGCCAAAAGCTGTTGAAAAATACTTCAACCCATCCTTATAAGCCGCCACAAAACGGCCCAGGTTTGCATTGTGCAGGGGGTGATAGTAGATGTTGATATTCACTTTATGACCATTATTTAAGGTTACACTGTCCTTCAAATTTGCAAACCGTGCCGACAACATACCCAAAGGCGCATACAGGCCCGGTTTATTTAGAACATAATGGTAATAATTACGCCCGCGCTGCTGCCATTGCCGCTTTAGCGTACCCTGTGCAACGACTGTTTGCCCTCCCGATGTACTTACGGTAAGGTCGACGCTCAACAGATCAGAAGCTGGGCCGGACTTTAGGGTGCTTGTACCTTCCGGATCGTTTTGGGCAATCTCCTCTTCCACCTTAGGCGGCAAGTGATTTTGCTTGCGGACATACGGACTGCTTATTTCGTCGTCATCATCATAGCCCAAGCCGGGTAAGCCGCCATTAAAGAAGGTTCCGTTATGCAAAAGGCCGCCCGCATACATATCGTTCCGGAAGCCGTTGTATTTAACTTCCGAGTTAATTTCAATCACTGCCGTATCGCCCGGCGCAAGCGGTTTTTGGAAATGGTACAACCTGAATTCGGCTGTATCTTTCGCGGGCCTGAAAAAATCAAAAAAGGAACGATCGTAAAGTAATGGATTGGTAAAAGGAATGGCTTTCCCGTCCTGTTTCAACGCGTAGTTGGTTAGTTCGTCGCCATCGAGCAATATTTGTGCTATGGGTGTGGTAGTTTTATTGGCGATGGTCAAAAATGCGTGCATATATTCGGCTGTCCGATCCGGGTAAAGTGCTGCAAACATTTTAATGCGCGTGAGTTTTGGCAGCGGCAGCGATTGAAAGTGTTTCAGCTTCTTTTCGTAAATAACTGCACGGTTTTGGCCCTCCCAACTGGTTAAATACACGTTGAGGTAACTTACATTGTAATATATGTACGATCCCACCGCTAAAAAGGCCATCAAAACTACAGCGGTAAATAATCTTGTCTTTCCGTCGAAACGTTCTTTTACCAGCTGCAGCCTTTCCTTAAAGGACGATGTTACCCCACGATAGTAAAACAGGGCCGAAATAATGATGAGTAAGCCGCCATCGAGCAGCCAGTACAGGTTGAACCAATACACCGGTTTAGCCATGTGCCCCAGGCCATCCATATCGCTCACGCTGAAACCCGGCGTGTATGAGTAAAGCAGCAGGTTATAGTTAAATATGCCTGAATCCCTTAAAAAGAATATCGCTATCCAAATAAAAACTGCTATGCCATGCGCTGCAAATTTGTTGTTTATAATCACATGCACCACATAGGCAAACATCACCATTTCCAGCAGACGGGGCAGTATAATGGTGAGTATGTACATAAAGTACACCGAAAAGTTAAACTGGTGAAACCCTTTGAATGCCTGTACGGGTACGCCGATGAGCATGGGTATAAATGCCAGGCCAACTGCCAAAACCAGCAGCGCCAGCAGTTCGGAACCATTGAACACCCAGTTGGGCGGCGGCAGCGAATCGTTGATAAAGGCATAGCGGGTAACCCTGTCGCGATGGAGTGTTTCCCCGGTATAAAACACGATGATAAAGAAAACGAAGAATAAAAAGGTGCCGTTAAAAATATCTAAAAACATGGTAGTGGCAGGGAAAGCAGGCACACCATTATAATTATAACCCATCCAAAACACAAAGGACAAAAACACCAGGCCGCAGGAAACGATGATCCAGAAATAATTATCGCGCATGATGTTATTTAGTTCGATTTTAGCCAGGTTGTAAAGCGTACTGCGGTTGTATGGCCCGGTAAAACTTGTTTTAACCTTTAATACCTCCGTCTTACGGTTCCTGGTGGTAACATCATCAATAGCCGCTTTATCGCGTTTGCCTGAGAAGAACCTTTCGAAATTGAACCGGATATAGGTATATAGCAGTATTACTATCCCCACAGACGACCAAATGATCCTATTCAGCAAAAACAAACCGGTAACGGGCAGTAATGTGGTATTTTGCTGTATTGATGTAGCGTTGTTGGAAGTAAAACGAATACCATTAATGCCAAAGGCATCAGACAACATAAGAACGGTTACGTTGTTGGTATGGTTCATAAAGAAAATGGACAGGAAATAGCCCAGGAATAAAATGATACCTCCGCTGTAAATCACCTTTACGTTGCGCAACAATGCCACCAGCCCAAAAAACAAACAGCTGGTGAATATGATATTGGGCAAGGCTATAGTAAAATAAGGATAGAGGTAATAGCTAAGATGGTTTGGCCCGTAATGCGAGGCATCGCGCCAGCCCGTTAGAGGGCCCAGCATGCTGCCGAACCAGATACCAAACAGTATGGCGCTGCTGATAAATATCATGAATACAAAGGACCCTAAAAACCGGCCCCAAAAGTATCCTGCTTTGGTTATGGGGTAGGTGAGGTAATAATCCTTTGTATTGTTCTCAATATCGCGATATACAGGCGTACCCATTATGAACGACGTTACCAGCATCATCATCATGGACATAGCTGCACAAAAAAACGCAATAACATAAGGAGCATTATAATGCTCTTTTTCACCGGCCGGGAGTGATCCCGTGGCAAAAGACAATGCGGTAAAGATAAAAGCCGCGGCAAAGTACAGGTAAACCGCCGGCCTGCGGACCCTATTTTGGATCTCGAACAGGAATATTTTCAGGAACATGGTATTTGTTTTTTAGTAGTAGGTTACATTGTAAAATGGTTGTATTGTTGTTACCTAGGTTTTGCCTCACCGTGCCCTCTCCAAAGGAGAGGGTTCTAAAAAAGAGCGAAGTTAAGCCCCTCTCCCTTGGAGAGGGGTTTGGGGTGAGGCGAGTTTCAAATGGTGTTTACATCAACCCGGGTAGCAATATTGCTGAAATAAACATCCTCCAGGTTAGGGATGCTTTGGGCAAAACCCTTGCCGGGATCAGCCTCTTGTAATACGCGGATGTGCAACTGGCCGGTTTTTAACTGGGTTGATATAACGTTATAATCATCCTTATAAAAATCAATTTCGGATTTGCTGATGGCTTTGCTGTAAATTTTGCCTTCCATTTCTTTTACCGCATTTTCCGGATCGCCGGCGTACAAAACCTCGCCCTGGCAAATAATGGCAAAATTGGAACAAAGGGTGCTAACATCTTCCACAATATGGGTTGATAGGATCACGATGGTATTTTCGCCCAATTGGCTCAGGAGGTTATAAAAACGATTTCTTTCGGCAGGGTCGAGGCCAGCAGTGGGTTCATCCACAATAATTAGTTTTGGGTTGCCTATTAAAGCCTGGGCAATGCCAAAGCGCTGTTTCATCCCGCCGGAAAAGGTACCCAGGTGCTTCTTGCGGTCTTTTGAAAGGTTTACGTTTTCCAGCAGGCCTTCCACCAGGTCCTTGCGCTCGCCTTTATTACCCACTCCTTTTAACTGCGCAATATGATCGAGCATCCGTTCCGCCGAAATTTTGGGGTACACACCAAATTCCTGGGGCAGGTAGCCCAGTAATTGGCGCACTTCGGTTTTTTTCTTTAAAACATCCAGGTCATCCAAAAAAATAGTGCCTTCATCCGCTTCCTGCAGGGTGGCTATGGTGCGCATTAATGATGACTTACCCGCGCCGTTGGGCCCAAGCAGACCGAACATGCCGTTTGTAAGCGTTAACGATACATTTTTTAAAGCGGCAACGCCGTTTGCATATGTCTTGGAGAGGTTGTTAATTTTGAGTTCCATTTTGCTTTGGGTTTAATTTTGTTTTTTTAAAATATTGGGAGTGCCGCCATATTGTATCAATTTGGCGCTATCGGCCAGCAGGTATTTTAAATTGTTTATATGGGCGTTGTGCAACTGCAGCTGGCTGTAATTAAGGATATCGAGATGCGCGTTTTGAAATTTATTATCATCCGTAATAATGATGTTTGAACGGCATTTGTCGCCAATGCCGATTGCCGCCTTTACCGATTTGATATTGTTACCGCTCAAAATAAGGTTGCCGGCATGGTTTTCCACAATCGACAGCGAATCTTCGGTAAAACCACTAATTACACTAGGCCTGAACATAAAATCCCAGCTTGCAAGTGAATCTGTTACCTGCTTGCCATTTGCCATATATCTCGAGTCGGTGGTTATGCTGTCAATTTTGGGGCAGGTAATGATCAAAATATAGCTGGCCATTTCGTTTGTGTAACCCCTGTTAAACGCGGCTTTGATATGAAGGATGCCCTTATTTTGGGTCACCCTTACAAAACCGGCGCTGTACGGATCAATCTTTATGCTAAAAGGCCCTTGTTTTACAATAATATTGGCAACTGTTGAAGCGTCAAGATCAATAGCAGTAAAGTTTTTAAAATCCAGGCTCGCATAATCCCGGTAAGGGTTGTTGTAATCGCCTTTTACATACGCCTGCCGAAGCAGCATATCATAAATGGCCAACGATACTGTTGCTACAATTGCTATCGCTAATATGAGTTTAGTGCTTGTTTTCATCGTTTGTTTTGGCTGTGGCCGATCCGTAATTTGTTGCTTTAAACTGCTCATAACGCTCCTGTATTTCTTTCATCGAAATATCAAGGAGGTATATGTTTTTAAATAGATCGGGTAGGTTTTGCTGCAGGAAGTTCTCTTTACGCAATTGTTTTACATGCTGATAGCCGTTGGGCGCTACAAATACCCCCAGCCCTCGTTTATTGTAAATTACCTGCTGGTTCTGCAAATATTCATACGATCGCATAACCGTGTTGGGATTAACTTCCAGCTCGACAGCAAGGTCGCGCACGGAAGGTATTTTTTGCTCTGCCGGCCATTTATTCATCAATATATTGTCGCACACATAGGCTGCTATTTGCAGGTATATGGCTTCATTGTCTTTAAATTCCATGATCAAATGCTTCCATAAATTTAAGCCTGCTTCTCCTTTAACCTAAAGTACGACGCCACCCAGAAAACAGCCGAGATAAACAATATGAGGTACACTACCATAAAGCTTGTTTCGCGGGCGCCGAAAATACGGGGCGCGTTATAAGCAACGAAATCCACATTGCCAAAGGGAATTGCCGGCCGTACGCGCTGGCCTAATATTTCCTGTAAAAAAAAGGTGTTTACCAGCGTAACCAGGGCAATTAGAATAAAAAAACTAAAGGCCGTTTTAATAAAATGAAGCTTTTTGAAAAAGATAGCTCCAAAAATGCTGATACTATGCAGCAGGGTAAATAATACAAATATCATGAGTTGCTGACCGTTGAACAGGTTTAATATTTCGCGTGGCGGGTTAGGCTGATGCTGCAGGTTAATTAAAATAAGCAGTATGGAGTAAAACACCCCTGTATATACGAATGTGAATATGATATATGAAACCAGCCAGCCCACCAAATATTTTTCGAAATTTGAGGCCGGCAGGGTAAGCGCTGATATGGTTTTTTTTGGATCGCCGTAGTCGGCAAAAACAGTGCTTGTAAACATAGCGCCTGCTAAAAAATAAATTGCGCTGTACATGGCGTACTGCATCCCTACTTCAAATGGCGCCTCCAGCATATAAACTAAAAAACCGCCCCCAAGCAACAACACGCCAACCAATACCAAAACCGACATGAGGTAGGTTTTAAGGTGCTCGGCAGCATGTTTTACCATTAACCTGCCAAATCGTTTTATATTAAATGTGCCGTTCATTTCAATTTCTGTTTAAAGTGTCGGTGAGTGCTTTGCTGCCACCGGTAGCAGCGTTAAAAAATAGTTCGAGGTCGATTTTGCTGTATTTGCCGGTGGTGTTTTTAATGATGACATTTTTACCTTTCATACCGTCCTCCGCATAAATAAGCGGCAAACCGCCAGTGTCGGCAACAACAGCAAATGTTACCTTTTCGGTTATTTCGTCAATACTACTGTTTACTACTATCTCGCAATTGTGCAGCACCAAAAGCGTATCGATCAGGCTATCAAGGTCCCTTACCTGGTGGGTAGAGATAATGATGCAGCGGTCGTCGGTTAATACCGAGGCAATAAGTTTGCGGAACTGTACTTTTGAGGGAATATCCAGGCCGTTGGTGGGCTCATCCATAATCAGCAGGCTGGTGTTGGTGGCCAGGCCAAAGGCTATCATTGCTTTTTTTTGCTGCCCGTAAGATAGTTTATCCATAACGGCGTCTAAATCAACATCCAGCATTTTTAAATAGTAGTAGAAGTCGCTTTTGCTGAATTTTGGATAGAAGCCTGCCGTGTTAGAAACAAATTGGGCAGGCGTAAGCGATGGTACGTACAACTCCTCGGGGATAAAGTAAATATCTTCCAATACCGATACCGGGCGACCGGAGACATTTATTCCATTAAACAAGCAAAGCC
>Ga0206878_10465_pt1 | contig 11178 bp, 10 predicted proteins | sample Alteio_BWOrgCont_8_FD_152621 | JGI IMG/M metagenome (GOLD analysis project Ga0206878, IMG submission 152621) | Enriched cells from forest soil in Barre Woods Harvard Forest LTER site, Petersham, Massachusetts, United States -... | ecosystem: Environmental > Terrestrial > Soil > Temperate forest >... | reverse complement strand
CTTAACGGCGTACCGAGGGTTCGAATCCCTCTCTCTCCGACATGTTATGGTGACCGTACCGGTCTCTCTCCGGCGATATGCCGCAAACCCCGCCAGGTCCGGAAGGAAGCAACGGTAGTGGCAGATTCGTGCGCGGGTGTCCGGACTGGTACGTGTTGCCACCTGATTGATTATCTTCCCCTCTCCCATACTGGGAGAGGGGTTGGGGGTGACGGAGTATGGATCAGCAGGGAGTTTCCGGCATGGGACATGAAGTACTGGCCCGCAAATGGCGCCCTCACCAGCTAAATGATGTGGTGGGACAGGAACATGCCGTTCGCATTCTCACCCACGCACTTGAAAGCGGGCGATTACACCATGCCTGGCTCTTTACCGGCACCCGCGGTGTGGGCAAAACCTCCATTGCGCGCATTTTTGCCAAAGCCTTAAGTTGTGAAAAGGGCATTGGACCTGCTCCCTGCGACCAGTGTGAAATCTGTCTGGCCTGTGATGGCGGATATCATATTGATCTGCTCGAAATCGATGCGGCTTCGCGCACCAAAGTCGAGGATACCCGCGATCTTCTCGAGACCCTGCAGTATGCCCCTGCCCGCGGCAGGTATAAAATCTGCCTCATCGATGAAGTACACATGCTCTCGGGCCACAGCTTCAATGCCCTGCTCAAAATCCTTGAAGAACCGCCTGCCCATGTCAAATTCCTGCTGGCCACAACAGATCCTGAAAAGCTGCCAGTGACCGTGCGTTCGCGCTGTCTGCAACTCGACCTGCATCCGGTTCCCGCCAACAAAATTGCTGCAAGACTCGCACAGATCTGCACAGCAGAAGAAATTGCCGCGACCCCCCCTGCTCTCCTGGATATTGCAGCCGCTGGCAGGGGAAGCCTCAGGGATGCGCTCAGCCTGCTGGAACAGGCTATTGCTTTTGCAGGTGGCAACCCTCTGACGGCAGAAATGGTCCAGTCCCTCACAGGGACAGGAGGACCCACACTTCTGCCAGAACTGCTTTCTGCTGTCATCTCTGGCGATGGCGAAAACATGCTTGCTGCCATCGAAACTTTGCGGACAGAGGGCGCTGACTTTGACATGCTGGCGTCAGGGCTTTTGTCCCTGCTGCATGCCATCAGTGTTCAGCAGATCATCCCCCGAAAGGATGCATCCAGCAGTGTCTGCAGTCTGGCTGAACGTCTCACGCCGGAAGAAACCCAGCTCTTTTACCAGATTGCCCTCACCGGGCGGCGTGACCTGCCTTTTGCGCCGGATCCTGCTATCGGATTTGAAATGATCCTGCTCAGGATGATGGCTTTTGTTCCTGCTTCTCCCTGGGTCCCCCAAAAACCGAAGGAAGAGAAACGGGAAGAAAGAAAAGAACCTGTTCCCATTACCGCAGCCACCAGACTTCCCACTGAACATGACTGGAATCAGGTACTGCCTGTTTTGGGTCTCACCGGCATGACCCAGGCACTGGCGTCACACTGTCATCCTGTCAGCCTGCAGGGAGATCCCATCCAGCTGTTGCTGGCTGCAAAACACGCATCCCTGCTCAACAAAAATCTGTCTGAGCGGCTGGAAAAAGCACTTTCGGCATGGCGGGGACAGCCGGTTCGGCTCAAAATCACCCTGACAGAAGATATTCCCAACACGCCTGCGGCACAAAAATCTGCAAAAGAGCAGGGACGCCTGCAAACTGCACAGGGTGTCATTAGCCAGGATCAGGGCATAAAACGCCTGATTGATACATTTTCCGCCACACTGGATCCGGATTCGATCCGGGCAGGCGAGACAGACTGAGACAGGTTTGCTATTATCTGCGAGGATTTTCCCTCTGATTTTTATTCTACAGGAACCATGCCATGAACAAGGCGATTGGCGATAAACCAGGTCTGGGCGACCTGATGAAAAAAGCCCAGGAAATGCAAAAAAAGATGCAGGAAATCCAGAAACAGATCGCTGAAATGGAAGTCACGGGACAATCTGGTGGGGGCCTTGTCAAAATCATCATGACAGGCCAGCATTTTGCGAAGCGGGTCATGCTGGATCCAGGGCTCATGAAAGAAGAAAAATCCATCATCGAAGATCTGATTGCAGCGGCGATCAATGATGCTGCCGGCAAGATTGAGAAAGGCACCCGCGAAAAGATGAGTGCACTCGCTGGCATTCGCATGCCGGACGGCTTTGGATTGCCCACGGACTGAACCTGATGAAATTCAGCCTGCTGCTGGAACAGCTGATTGAGGCTTTTCGCTGTCTTCCTGGGGTTGGACCCAAAACAGCGCAGCGCATGGCTTTTCATCTGCTGGAACGCAATCGGGACAATGGGCTGCGCCTCGCAGCAACATTGAGCTCTGCCATGCAGTCCATTGGCCATTGCGACAGTTGCCGGACTTTCAGCGAGACTCCACGCTGCAAACTTTGCAGTGCGGGCAATCGGGATGCGTCAAAGCTCTGTATTGTTGAATCCCCGGTGGACATGGCGGCTGTCGAGCAGATGGGCACCTACCGGGGGCTTTATTTTGTGCTGATGGGGAGGCTTTCGCCTCTCGATGGCATGGGTCCCGAAGAAATTGGCATTCAGCCGCTCACCCTTCTGCTCACCAAAGGCCATGTCGCTGAAGTCATTCTTGCCACCAATCCGACGGTAGAGGGTGAAGCCACGGCCCACTGGCTTTCCGGTCTCATCAAACCAAAAGGGATTCGGGTCAGCCGCATCGCCCATGGTGTTCCCCTTGGTGGCGAGCTGGAGTATATCGATGCAGGCACCCTTGCCCGGGCTTTTGAAGGCAGGGACGTTTTGTAACAATCGTGTTTATTTTTTATCTTTGTGATTACAAAGATCATCAAATATCACTGCAGACAGGTGCGCACAGGTCTCTTTCACAGAATTCCAGTCATGCCACTTCGGATCAAGGTTTTTGTATTCTGATAATACTGGCGCAGTTTCATCAAGATCATAAGGCAAAGCATTGGCGAGCTGTATTTGCAGTTGCATCAAGGGCGACTCATCATTTTGCTGCGGATACAAACGATCAAACTCCGCAAGAGCCCTGACCATTTTCTCATTTCCCATATGCACTGCAAGCGCTACAAAATCAAGATAATCGCGCGTTGCATTGCGTTTCAGGATCAGGACGCCCTTGATACGCAAAATTTCATTTTCAGTCGGAACGGTCAACGAATTGCCCTGACAATCGATCACTTCAACCTCAAGTGGTGCCGCACGAATCAGTTGACGCACTCCTGTTTCAATCCCATCCAGATTCCCCAAAATCTGGACAGGACGCTGAATTCGGGAAGTTTTCCAGCCCGCAACAGACTCAAGCTGCACCAGGATTTCATCAAATTGCCCACGCAAATCAGGCAAAACATGATCCGCATCCTGCGAAAAACGGTGTTTTGCATAAACTGCAGCTGCCGTGCCACCCACAAGAACTGCGTCAGGCAGGATGCGCTGCAAATGTGCTGCCGAAGATAATACCCGCTCCCAGTCAGGAAGAATGTTCTTTGACATAATGCATCCAGAAATAATAACGCTGGGCATAAGGATCAGCGACTTTTGCCTGACAGATCCGCCATACACGTTCCCTGATCACAGAATCTGTCAACAGGGCATTGCGTAACAAAATCCAGTCCCCCAGATGCCCGCGGGCAATAACATCATCAATGGCGGCCAGAGTCAAATCGTGATGATTCAAATGACGATGCTGCATAAGATAACCCCATGACAATGTCTGACAAGTATATACACAGCAGCCTGATGCAACAATTCCTGATTCCGGTATGATCAAAATATAAACACATTCAGCCAGCTTCCCTGGCTGCGCCCCGTAAAAACCCATGCTACTATGGGGAGTTATTGATGGCACCAGGGAAGGGCCATGACTTTTGGGGATGCACAATCACTGTTTGAAGCCATCCAAGACAGCGCCGTGATCATTGATCGTGCCGGGCGTATTCTTGAATGGAACCAGGGTGCCTCTGCCCTCTTTGGTTATTCTGCGCGTGAAGTGACTGGCCGCTCTCTCAATCTTGTTTACCAGCAAAACCACCCCTTTCCCAAAATTATCCAGGAAATGCTGTCACAGCAACAAAAAAAATGGACAGCAGACACCCCTTTTGTACGTAAAAATGGCACAACAGGCATTTGTCGAACCACAGCCTCGCTCACTGAAAACCCCAAACAGGGGGGCAAGCCGCTGGCGCTCATCCTGCAGCAGAACATCACCGAAGATCGGGCGCGCGAAACCGCCCTTGAAAAAACCAGTGAAAAAATTTCGGATGAACTGCATGAGTGTCTGGAGCTTTTGGGCATCAACTGTTCACTGCTTTCCAAAAGTGTTGCCACATCGGCCCAGCTTGAAAAACAGCTTCGGGAAAGTGAGTTGCGCTTTCATGTGGTTGCTGAAAATGCCACGGACATGATTGCAAGACATGCCCCTGATGGAACTTTTCTCTATGCTTCCCCTTCCTGCAAAACCCTGCTGGATTATGACTCGGACGAGCTGAACGGCAACAGTATTTATCGCCTTGTTCACCATGAGGACGCCGGTCGTCTCCGGAAAGTGTTCAGCAGACGCCGCGATGCTCCCAATCATCACATCCTGACTTTTCGCATTCGCAGAAAGGATGGAGAGTATCGCTGGTTTGAAAGCAATATTCGCATCATCCGTGATGATGCGACGCGCATTGTGCACGAATTCCAGGCGGCCAGCCGGGATGTCACCTCCCGCATCATGGACAAAAAGGCAAGACTGCGTGGCCAGCAGCTGGCGCATGTGTTTCGGCTGAGCACCATGGAAGAAATGGCTTCCGGCATGGCGCATGAAATCAGCCAGCCGCTTGCAGCTGTTGTCAATTATACCCAGGGCTGTGTCCGCTATCTGCAAAAAAAGGAAGGCCATGATCCCGCCCAGCTGACCGAAATCATGAACAAGGCCGTGGCCCAAGCAGAACGCGCGGGCGAAGTCATTCACCGTTTGAAAAATTTCTTCTGCAAGGGCCAGCTGGTTCGCACTGCCTGCAAAATCAACAGCCTGATCCGCGAAACCGTCACTCTGATTCGCAGCGATCTGACGACTTCACGCACCCGTGTCGAATTTGATCTGGGAAAAGAAATCTCCCAAGTTTCCGCTGACCGTATTCAGCTGCAGCAGGTGATTTTGAACCTGATCCAAAACAGCATCGACGCCATGAAGGAAACCAGTCCCCGCCAGCGCAAAATCCGTATCCAGACAGAAGACCGCCATGCCGAAAAAATTGAAATTACGGTAACAGATTCAGGACCTGGATTTTCAAAAGACATGGTCCACAAGGTGTTCAAACCTTTTTATACCACGAAGGCTCATGGCCGGGGAATGGGACTGGCCATTTGTCGCTCAATTATTGAAGCCCATGGGGGGGAATTTATTATTCATCCCAATACCCAAAACAACAGCTGGATCAGATTTACCCTGCCCAAACACGATAAACCAGGAGGTTGACATGTCAATGGATCCCGTCATTTATGTGGTTGATGATGATCAGGCCATGGTGGAATCACTCTCCTGGATCATTGAGTCTGTCGGACTTCGGGTCAAAACCTATACCCGGGCCCAGGATTTTCTGGATGAATATAATCCAGAGCAGCATGGCTGCCTGTTGCTGGATGTGCGCATGCCGGGCATGAGTGGTCCTGAACTTCAGCTACGGCTGTCCCAGCACAATGCCACCCTGCCGATCATCTTTATCAGTGGGCATGGAGATGTCCCGCTGGCCGTTCGGGTCATGAAGGCTGGTGCTGTTGATTTTCTCACCAAACCTTTCAATGACCAGGTTTTGCTCGAGAGCATCAACAAGGCTCTGCGCGCTGACCGCACTTTCCGGGAAAAGCAGCAGGAAAATGCCCGGGCCGAGGCCAAGTTTGCCCTGCTCTCGCCGCGTGAAATTCAGGTTCTGCAGGGGATTGTTGCAGGCAAACAAAACAAGGTTATTTCTGCTGAGCTTGAAATTTCACTGAAAACCGTCGAAGCACACCGCGCCAGTGTCATGAAAAAAATGGGAGTAAAATCAGTCCCCGAACTGGTCAGGCTGGTCCTGACCAATGGTGTACAGGAAACTGTCAGCGAAGAATAGATTGCCAAAATCGAACAAGAAATATACAAAAATATCCCAATCTGCCCAGGGAAAAACCCCAGGTAGCATCCGGAAGTCTCAGGGACGTACACCTGGTTTCCTCCAATTTCACCTGGCGATCGATAGTGCGATTATAGGCGCTCCCCCTCCCAAAGATGGGTAGTCTGGGCAAAAAGACAGACAGGGGGCCCAAATTTCAGCAAGGGAGTGCCACAACATGCCAGAAACAAAAAACGTATTGCTGGTCACAAATGCCACAATTGACAGCGAAATCAATGAAATTCGCAATGCTTTCGCGCAGGCGGATACGCATGGCATTGAGATCAAACTGCGGCTGGTCCATGTCATTCCCAGTCTTCCGGCCTGTTATTTCAACATGCCCTCCATGGTACGCCTTGCAGAACGCTATTATGAGGAAGCCACAAAGGCCCTGTCAGCGATCGGCACATCGCTGAATGTGGCCAAAAAGGATCAGTGGCTGATTACGGGCCGGATTCGTTCTGAAGTGCTGCGTCTTGCAACGAGGCTTGAAACCCACTTTATTCTGGCAGGCAAAGAATGCCTTCACGAGCTGCACCAGTCCTTTATTCTGCAGGGCAAATCGCATCTGACGCCAGTCAAAGGCATCATTAACCTGTCTGAGGTACTGGCGGTTTCTTCCTGAGCTGTTTTCTTCTGTACTGTTCTTCCTTTCTGATATCCTCCGGACACGCCCCCTTCTAGGGGGTTTTTTTCTTCTTTTCTGTGTAAAATCCATGGACAATGCAAATCCTGTCAAAAGGAGAATTTACATCCATGGCCCGTTTCAATGCCCTGTATGCCCAGTCCGGCGGTGTGACTGCCGTTATTAATGCAACAGCGAGTGCCGTGATCCAGACCGCACGCCAGCATCCTGACCAGATTGGGAAGATCTTTGCAGCCCGAAATGGCATCGTCGGCGTTTTGACCGAGGACCTGATTGATACCGGACCCGAGTCAGATGAGACCATCCTTGCATTGCAACATACTCCTGCGGGTGCGTTTGGTTCCTGTCGCTACAAGATTTCCGAAGAAAAGAACCGTCCAGCCTGTGAGCGGCTGATTGATGTTTTTGCCGCGCATGATATTCATTATTTTTTTTATAATGGCGGCGGGGATTCGCAGGATACGGCCCACAAAATTTCGCAGCTGTCTGAATCAATGGGTTACCCTGTCACCTGTATTGGCATTCCGAAAACCATCGACAATGACCTGCCGGTGACGGACTGTTCGCCGGGTTATGGATCGGCTGCAAAATATGTAGCCGTTTCGATCATGGAAGCGGGCATGGATGTGGCATCGATGTCTGCGACTTCCACCAAAGTTTTTATTCTGGAAGTCATGGGCCGGCACAGTGGCTGGCTTGCAGCAGCAGGCGGTCTTGCAGCACGGCAGGAGGGTGATGCGCCACATATTATTTTATTTCCGGAAATTCCTTTTTCAGAAGAAGCATTTTTGAAAAAAACGCAGCAGTGTGTCAAAAAACATGGCTATTGTGCCGTGGTGGTTTCTGAAGGGTTGCGCAATCCGGATGGCAGTTTTGTCAGTGAATCCGGGTTGCAGGATGCTTTTGGTCATAAACAGCTGGGCGGTGTTGCAACGGTCATTGCCGGTCTTGTGCGTGAAAAACTGAAGTTTCGCAATCACTGGGCGGTATCTGATTATTTGCAGCGCTCGGCGCGTCACATTGCTTCCAAAACAGATCTGGAGCAGGCGATTGCGGTGGGCAAAAAAGCGGTTGAACTCGCGCTTTCTGGCAAAAATGCCTGGATGCCTGTGATTGTGCGCGATTCTGACAGTCCCTACCGCTGGCATATTGGTGAAACCGCACTTGAAAATGTCGCCAACCGTGAAGTGGGTTTGCCGCGAGATTATATTACAGAAGAAGGTTTTGGAATTACCGAAAAATGCCGCAAAAGACTTTTGCCACTGATTGCAGGCGAGGCATATCCACCGTATCAAAATGGCCTGCCCTCTTATGTCAGACTCAAAAATACGCCCGTACAAAAGAAACTGGCGAAGAGTTTTGAGGTTTTTTCTTAACTATATGAAATAATTGAGATAAAGACAAAACCCGCCAAAAGGATTATAATAGGGTTGTTGGCTGATAATCCAAAGCTTTTTGGAGGGGTCAGAGATGGCACAGGATCGCAGCAAAACGCGTGGCCGGTCTGCCAGTGAGGCAGAAGAAAAGGGGGAAGCAGGGCCATCTGCTTTTTATGTCCCGCGCGAGCAGTTTGGTTTTGATAGTCACGAAATACGGACACAGACAGCCACAAATAATCCGGAAGCACGCGTCCTTTTCCAGACAATGAAAGGATGGATTCTACCCCTGTCTGCTGATTCAACGACCACATTCCGTACAGACCGGGACATGACCCTGACGCCCATGTTGAGGGATGGAAAGCAGTTCAGCTGTTTGCATACACGATGCCAGTTTGAAAATGAAACCGGTATTCTGGATGCAGGCGAGGCAGATATATTTTTCAGTGTCACTCAAACTGCCATGGGATATTATGAATACAAACCAGAATTCATTCTGACAGAAAGCCCTGAGGTCCAGAAAATATTCCAGAATGGGGAGAACTGGACAGTAAAGATGCTGGATGGCGAAACCCAATGGAAAAAACAGCAACTGGAAAAAATTGAAAAAAGAAAAAAAGATGTAACGGGCAAAGTGGACAAGATAGCAAAAAAACAAAAGAATGTCGCAGATGAAAAAGAAACATTGAGGCTTGTCAGTAACAGGTCAATTGCTCTCGCCTCTCTCAGTGAGATCATGCAGAACACGATAACCCTGAACCATGAAAAAATATTTAATGAATGGCTTTTTCAGGCGGCAGTACTGACAGGGAATGATAAAAACCCCCTTGCTCTTCTGCTGGAGCTGAATGAGCAGACCGGGACTGGCCGGGACTGGAAAGGAAAGGAGAGAGAATTTACCACCACGATTGAAATGCTTTTTGATATCTTTGGAAAAGATTTTATTTTGAAAAAAATGTCTGAAGCAGCCGCGGAACAGGATCTGTTTTTTCCTGACAATCAATTCATACCCAGCCATGGAACGGATAATCCAGTGTCTGACTGGAATAGCCAGACACAGTCGGATGCAGCAGTGACTGTCAACGGATTTTCACTGGACCAGATCAAGCCTGCGGTCGAGGGAAAAAGATTTCATGGCCCCAAAGAGCTGGAAGGTTTTATCGAGACGCATCTGTTGAAATTCGTTCCTGATGAATTAAAGGATCAGGCTGGCGAATATCTTGCCCAGACTGGCTGCGAAGGGGGTATTCTAAATTTTCTGGATGACAGGATCAATGCGCTGCTGACACAGCTTTATTCCAATTATAGCATGACGCCTGATCCCAAAGAACGAGAACACAGGATCAGTATCTCTGCCATCAGCAACGGCATTCAGATTACAGAAACCGTCAGGCAGGGAGCCTGTTTTGAGACAACTGATGGCGTGTCAGGGCGTGCAAAGCCAGACGGAGCGAATGATTTCAGGAATGACAAATCCATGTATGAGGCATCTGTGACCATTCAGGTCACCTTCAATGAGAAGAACACTCCGGTGATAACGATTGTTGATCATTCGGTTATTTTTGGAGACAGTGAGATTAAAAGAATGCTGGTGACAGAAGCTGATCCTCGCGCCCGGAAAGCCATTCTCGATGCACGCACGGTCATAAAAGCAGCACCACAGGGAATGGATGAGAAGAGCTCTGAACCCTCTGAACCCTCTAAAACTCCCCCGCCTGTGCTGTCATCCCAGGTGATCAATGCCAGCGAAGACGAGCTTGCCAGAAAGCTCAAGGAGAAGGATGAACAAATGCGTCAGATGCAGGCAAAACTGGACGAGCTTCAGGCACAACTGGAGCAGAAGGGTTCAGTGTCAGCACCTCCACCACCACCTCCGTCTGCTATTGCTGCGCCGCCACCTCCGCCACCACCACCTCCAGTGAGCGTGCCTTCTGGTCGCACCCCCCAGATGGGGGATATGTTAAAGCAGATACGGGCAGGTGCAACGTTAAAGAAGACTTCACGAGCTGAACCTTCAACTGAAACCATATCCTCATCCACGGATCAGAAGGATGAAAGTCCACCAAAAGAACCAAAAGAAAATTCCTTTCAGGAGGAGTTAAAAAAAGCAATTGGGGGTGTGCGTAAACATTTGAAGCACGATGTAGAGACGACAGATGATAGCGATCCGGATAACTGGAATACATCCTCGCCGCCCACATCAAAATCAAAAACAGTTATGACATATTCGAGGCCAACCAAAACCGCCTCCAAAGCTCCCAATGAATCTCCTGCTTTGGCAGACGATCAGGCGAGAAATGCAGCTCCTGCTTTGGCAGAAGAGTCAATCGATGATAAAATTGCGCGGCGGAAAAAGGAACGTGCAGAAGAGGATGCCGCTCTGAAGGCTCCGAAATATACCTTGGGAAAACGCAGTAGCAAAACGCAGGAAACCCTTGATGAATCGAAAAATCCGGCATCAACCGCAGAGCTGGGTCCGCAGGATGACACCAGCAAGAAGCGGTCCGTTAAAGACATGCTGAAAAAGTTTGATAAGTAGTCACCAGCACACTACCCCTCTCTCCCTCTACGTCCCGAGGCAAGGTTGTCATCCCATTCAGTTTTCATAATCCTGACTGGATGATCACAATATTCATCATCCCCCACATGCTGCCATCCAAGGCTCACATACCACTCTGGTATCGTTGGATTGAGGGTAAACAGATACAGTTCACGATAGCCATATCCGGATGCAAGCAACTTTATTCTGTGAATCAGGTTTTCCCCAATGCCACGACCACGGAATTTCGGATCAACCACAAGGCTCCCAAGCCATGGCGTGAAAGCTGTATCAAGACCATCCGATTTTCGCAGCGATGCCATTCCCGCAGGTTTGTCATCCACAAGTGCTACAACCGTGAGCGGCAGGGTATCCGTGTTCCTGTGCTTTTGCAAAATATTCATGGCACGTTCGACAGTTGCTTCAGGATTCCACTTTCTGCTGATTTCTTCATACCAGAGCGTGGCCAGATAC
>Ga0206878_10464_pt1 | contig 11270 bp, 5 predicted proteins | sample Alteio_BWOrgCont_8_FD_152621 | JGI IMG/M metagenome (GOLD analysis project Ga0206878, IMG submission 152621) | Enriched cells from forest soil in Barre Woods Harvard Forest LTER site, Petersham, Massachusetts, United States -... | ecosystem: Environmental > Terrestrial > Soil > Temperate forest > O... | reverse complement strand
TCTCAAATCGGCAAAGACGATGACGCCCGCGCCCGTCTGGTGCAGGCTTTGCACCTGCACTTCGGCCTGGTGTCCGACGTGCGACTGGCCGTTGTTGACGACGACCATCGTGCCGTCGGGCAGATAACCGATGCCCTGTCCCTTGTCCTTGCCTTCGCGGACGATTTTCAATTGCAACATTTCGCCGGGCAGCAAAATGACTTTGAGCGCTTTAGCGATTTCGTGAAGGTTGACGTAACTGACTTTTTGCAGCTCGGCGATTTTGGAAAGGTTGTAATCGTTTGTGAAAAGGCGTGCGTTGAGATTGCGCGCGAGGTGGACGAGCTTGGTGTCCACTTCCTTTTCCTCGGGAAAATCGCCTTCGTGGATGCGGACTTCGATGTTGTTGTTGTGCTGGATGCGGTTGAGCATTTCTAGGCCGCGACGTCCGCGCGCGCGTTTGATCGGGTCGGCGGAATCGGCAATCTGCTGAATTTCCTTGAGCACGAAGCGCGGCACGATGACGAGGCCTTCGAGAAATTTCGCCTCGATCAAATCGGCGATGCGCCCGTCAATGATGACGCTCGTGTCGAGCAGCAGCAGGTTGTCGGGTTTGTTTTGCGGCGAAAACCGGACGTAAGGGATGATGAGCGAAAAATCCTCCTTGTTGCTGCGCATGGCCAGAATCATGCCGATGTAGCCGAAGCCGAGAAAAAGTCCGAGCTTGATGAGCCAGCGCTGGGGTTCGTCGGCGTTTTCAAACAGGCCGGATTTTTCGATCAGCAGCGCAACAGTCATGCCGAGCAGCAAACCGAACGTGATGGCGGAAAATGCGCGCAGCGAAAACCCCTTGAGCATTTCATCAACCGCGACCAGCAACCCGCCGAAGCCGAAGCCGATGGCCATGCCGATCAAACTGGCATGGGCAAGCCCGACAAATTCCGGCCGCACCTGGCTGATGGCGTAACCGCCCATCGTGCACAGGCTCAAAAACAAAATCCGGATGGCCCAAAGCGGTTTCATGGTTCGTTTGATGCCGACGGCGCGTTTGTGTGCAACGGCTCATGATGCCACATGAATTTCCACAGGCCGAGACGGTTCAGGTTGCTCGACGCGACGGCGAGATTGTTGGCGATGGCCTGCACGTTGGTTGAAAGTTGTTCGTTTTGCAAAATCGTCCCGGCGAATCCCTTGCCGGACTGCAAATCAGTCATCAAGTTTGTCAGAATCTCCGTCGAAGATTCAATGTTTTTTACGGCGGTTGAAATTTCCACGCCGTTCGTCGCGATGATGGCGTTGATGTCGTTGACCGTTCCCATCGCCTGTTCGGAAACCGAGCGCATATTGTTTATAGCGACGGAAAAATTCGTGAGCGTCTGCTCGTTCAAGACGACGCGGCGCAAATCCGAAACCGACGCGTCCAGTTTTTTTGCCGTCTCGTCAATGCGCTGGACGAATCCGGCGGCGGAGCGCGCGACTTCCTGCAGATTGAACGGTTCCTGGCAGGGCACGTCCGCGCCGTTTTCCAGGATCGGCAGGCTGTTCGTCGTCGGCACGATGGAAACGAATTGGTCGCCGAGAAAGCCGGATTGCTCGATGACAAAGCGCGCGTCGTGGTAAATTTTGTTGTCTTTGTAGATGTTCAGGAGGATCGTCACGCTTCGTCCGTCGTCCGCGAGCTTGATGTCCGAGACGCTGCCGACCTGCACGCCCGCGAGCAGGACGCCCGCGCGCGGCTTGAGGCCGCCGATGTTGACCGCGTGCAACCGCAACGTGTAAGTGCCGCGAAAAATGCTCGTGCCCTTGCTGAACTGGATCAGCAAAACGGCCAGCAGCGCCAGCCCGATCAAAACGAACAGGCCGACTTTTAATTCCAATCGCGATTTGTCCATCGCCGACAAAGTAACAAACGAGCAAACAATTCGCCAGTGTTCGATTTGCCAAAATAACCCCTGTCAATTTTTGCGTTTTCGATCAGCACAGATTTTCTTTTTTGTCCGCCACGCCGTCAACGAATTGCCGCACAACCGGGTCAGCCGATTTGAAAATCTCGTCCGGTGTGCCGCCCGCGTAAATCTTTTTCTCGTGCAGCATCAAAATCCGTTCGCCGACGCGACGCGCGCTTCTCATGTCGTGCGTGACGACGACGGTCGTGACTTTCAGATGCCGGTGGACGCGCGTGATCATCCTGTCAATGCTGTCGGACGCGATCGGGTCAAGCCCCGTCGTCGGCTCGTCGTAAAGCACGATTTGCGGTTCATAGACGACCGCCCGCGCCAGCCCGACGCGCTTTTTCATGCCGCCGGACAATTCCGCAGGTTTTCTGTTTTGCGTGCCGGGCAAATCCACGATTTCCAAAATGTTTGCGACGCGCCGGGCGACTTCGCCTTCCGTCAGATGTTCGTGCCGCCGCAAACCGAACGCCACGTTTTCCGCGACGGTCATTGAATCGAACAGCGCCGCGCCCTGGAACACCATGCCGAAATTCCGGCGCACGCGCAGCAACTGGCGCTCGTTCATTTGCTCGATGTTTTCGCCGTTGATCAGCACTTCGCCCGCGTCCGGTCGCAGCAATCCGATGAGGTGCTTGAGCAAGACGCTTTTGCCGCCGCCGCTGCGCCCGATGACGACGACGGACTCGCCGTTCTCGATCCGAAAGCTCACGCCGTCGAGGATTTTCTGCTCGCCGAAATTTTTTTGCAAATTGCGGACTTCGATCATATGAGTCCGACGATTTTTCCCATCACCAGCGTCAGGAAAAAATTCACGATAAGGATTGTGATCGAGGAATACACGACGGCTTCCGTCGTTGCGTGGCCGACGCCTTCCGCGCCCATGCCGCACGTCAGGCCTTTGTAACAACTGATGAGCGCGATGATGCCGCCGAAGATGAACGCCTTGATCAAGCCTTCGGCCAAGTCCACGTCGTGCGTGAAGTGGAGCATGTTCAGCCACAGGTAAGTCGGTTCGATGCCGAGCACTTGGACGCCGACGACATAACCCGCGCCGATGCCGACGATGATGGATTCAATCGTCAGCAACGGCAGCGCAATCTGCGCCGCGATTAATCGCGGCACGACGAGATAATCCACCGGATGCGTCGCCAGAGTCCGCAGCGCGTCAATCTGTTCCGTCACGCGCATCGAGCCGAGTTCGGCGGCGATGGCCGCGCCGACGCGCCCGGACACCATCAACGCCGTCAGCACCGGGCCGAGTTCGCTGCACATCGAAACGCCGACGACCGCGAGCGTGGCCGTGTCCATCTTGACTTTGTGAAACTGAAAATAAGTCTGCGCGCCCAAAACCATCCCCGTGAACGCGCCGGTCACCAGCACGACGGCCTGAGATTTGACGCCGATGAAATAAATCTGGTAAAGCAGATCGCGCCACGCGACCTTGAACGTCAGCGCCGATGCGATGACATCCTTCGTGAGCAGGGCAATCTGTCCCAATTCGGTCAGGACATATTCAACGCGCTTGTTGGACACAAAATTCATCGTTATTTGCAAAATATCAATTGCGCGGAAGTTTGACCAGCGCGGGATTTTGCGGCAATAAATGTGATGCGCCGCAAATCCGAACCGCAGATTACGCGGCATTTAAGTTTGTCAAAGGCATCACCCAAAAAAATCAGTGACAGCAACCGCGCGACTTGTTAAACCGTTCCTGTTTCAACCTTGGGAATTTGAACTGGAAATGAACGCTCAATTTTATCCGCTTTAGAAAATCATAACAGACGACATGAAAAATTCCTTGTTCAACGGCTCGCTTCCAAAAATCGGCATCCGTCCGACGATTGACGGTCGCCTCGGCGGCGTGCGCGAATCGCTCGAAAAACAGACGATGGACATGGCCAAGTCCGCCGCGAAATTGATTTCGTCCAGCCTGCGCTATCCGAACGGCAAGCGCGTTGAATGTGTCATCGCCGACACTTGCATCGGCGGCGTCGCGGAAGCTGCGGCGTGCGCGGAAAAATTTGCGCGTGAAGGTGTCGGCGTTTCGCTTACCGTCACGCCGTGCTGGTGCTACGGCAGCGAAACGATGGACATGAACCCGATGATTCCGAAAGCCGTTTGGGGTTTCAACGGCACGGAACGCCCCGGCGCGGTTTATCTCGCGGCGGTTCTTGCCGGTCACACGCAAAAGGGAATTCCCGCGTTCAGCATTTACGGACGCGATGTTCAGGACGGCGGCGACAAATCCATTCCCGCCGACGTCGCCGCAAAAATTTTGCAATTCGTCCGCGCCGGTCTTGCCGTCGCCACAATGCGTGGCAAATCGTATCTCGGCATGGGCGGCGTTTCGATGGGCATCGCCGGCTCGATTGTTGACCAGCCGTTCTTTGAAGATTATTTGGGGATGCGCGTCGAGACGATTGACATGACGGAATTTCTCCGCCGCATGGACAAGGGAATTTTCGACCAGAGCGAATACAAAAAAGCGCTCAAGTGGGTTAAAGAAAATTGCAAGGAAGGAAAAGATTACAACTCGCCGCAGACGACGCGTTCGCGCACACAACTCGACAGCGAATGGGAAAAATCCGTCAAGATGGCGCTCATCGCGCGCGATTTGATGGTCGGAAATCCGAAACTCGCCGAGATGGGTTTCGGCGAAGAAGCGCAAGGTCACAACGCGATTTGTTCCGGCTTTCAAGGCCAACGCCAATGGACGGATTATCAGCCCAACGGAGATTTTCTCGAAGCCATTCTCAACACATCGTCCGACTGGAACGGAATTCGCGCGCCATATATTGTCGCTACGGAAAACGATTGCCTCAACGGCGCTTCGATGCTTTTCAATTATCTGCTCACGAACACCGCGCAGATTTTTGCGGACGTCCGCACTTACTGGAGTCCCGACGCGGTCAAGCGCGTCACCGGCCACAAACTTTCCGGCGCGGCGGCGGGCGGCATTTTGCATCTCATCAATTCCGGTCCGGCGACGCTCGATGGCACAGGCCAGCAATCGCACGACGGCAAACCGGCGATGAAACCGTTCTGGGAAATTTCAAAAGACGAGGCACAGAAATGTTTGGGCGCGACAACGTGGCATCCGAGCATCACGGAATATTTTCCGGGCGGCGGCTGGTCAACGCGCTTCCTGACCAAAGGCGGAATGCCCGTGACCATGTGCCGTTTGAATCTGGTCAAGGGACTCGGCGTCGCGCTGCAAATCGCCGAGGGCGTGACGATTGATTTGCCGAAGAATGTCCATGACGCGCTCGACCAGCGCACGAACCCGACCTGGCCGACGACATGGTTCGCTCCGAACATCACCGGCCACGGCGCGTTCCGCGACGTTTATACCGCGATGAACAATTGGGGCGCGAACCACGGCGCGATTTCCTACGGCCACATCGGCTCGGACTTGATTACGCTCGCCTCGATGCTGCGTATTCCGGTTTATATGCACAACGTTCCGACGGAAAAAGTTTTCCGTCCGAGCACATGGGCGGCATTCGGCACGGCGGATTTGGAAAGCGCGGATTATCGCGCCTGCAAAAACTTCGGCCCGCTTTATGCCTAAATTAATTATTGCGCGGGCATAAAATTATCTCGCAAGCCGAACCGACGTGTTTTTTAGGGTGACATAAATCAGCAAGCACCCGTTTGCGCCGATTTCTAAAAAGTGCCTTTTTTTCAATGTGCGGTGCAGAAAGCGAATATTTACTTCTGAATCGCGCGTGCTAAAACAGAAGGATCCCAGCACCGGCTACATGAAAATGCCCACAATCATGTTTATTTGTGTCTCAAACACTTGGCAAACAGAGGTTTTGTTTGCGCTTCAGAACTCAAACTAAAACATCCACTAAAACTCCCTATGAAAAGAAACCTGAACCTCCTGCGAGCACTGGCCTGCCTGACCGCCGGCATTTTAGCCATCCAAAATTCCACGGCGGCGAACAGCGTCTGGAGCGGTGCCAGCGGCTCTGACATTTTCTGGGGCACGGCGGGCAATTGGTCGCCCAGCGGAGTTCCCGCCACAGCCAATGACGCGCTCTTTTTTGATCCCGGAGCGTCGAACAATAATATTTCTGCCAGCAGCATTGTGACAGGCAACATGACGGTTCACGCGCTCCGGTTTGGGCAAACCAACGGCATACAAAACTTATTCATTAATTCGGGCGTGACACTGACGGTTGCCGGCATCAACGACAACGGCTACGGGCAGCTCGGCGTGAACCCCGCTGCCGCTGCAATGACCAATGGCTTTTCAACATTAAATTCTGGCTCGTGGCCGGGTCCTGGCGTGGCGACACTCAATATAAGGATAACCAATACGATATCCGGTCCCGGCACACTGATTCTCAATAACACAAATAATGAGATGATAGTGCGTTATGCCAACGGTCAGAACACCCCTCACTTTGCCGTATTGGATATGTCCGGCTTAAGCGCTTTTACCGCCAATCTGGCGCGCATAGGTGTTGGTTACGGACAGCCCGGAGACACCGTCCGCGCCATGGGTGAACTATTATTGGCCCAGACAAACAACATCACTCTTTCAGGCACAAATTCCGCAGACATCAGTGATTTAATCGTCGGCGACAACACGGGAAACAACGATGGCAACAGCACCACGGCGCTCCTGTTTTTGGGTAATAAGAATATTCTAAATGTTGACCAAATGCTTATTAGTGGTCAAAAGACGCCGGGACAGATGCTGCTCAATCCGCTCTTTTCATCGCCGACAATTGTCATGCGCGGCAGCGATGGCGTGAGTCGCGTGTCAAAAATCCGCGTTGGGGATGAGTCGGATGCGGGTGTCACTTCAGGTCCTTCTCTGGGAACTGTCAATCTGCTCGCCGGGACATCGGATATTTTGGCGGACACGATCATTCTAGGTAAAGGTCAGAACGGAAATGGTGCTCCGGCCAACATGTCGGGCACTCTCATTCTTGGTTCGGGCACATTGGATGTCAACACGCTGCAATTGGCCGCGCAGTTTGTCAGTAACCAGGGTGGCACAGTCACTGGAATAGCCACCTTCAGCAACACGACAGTGGTGGTGAATAAATTATTGGAGTTGGGGCATAGCACAGGAGCGGCTGCCGCCCGCAACGCCACGTTGAACATCTCCGGCGGATCATTCACTGTGGTGAGCAATCTTGTCACGGGTGGAACGGCGACGATCAACGTGACCAATTCAGTGCTGGCATTAAAGGCTCATCCGTCCCTTTTGGCCAGCGTCATGAATCTGGATGGCGGCTCAATCAGCAATGCGGCGACGCTCAAAGTCACCAACACGCTGAACATTGTTGATAACGGAAATATCCTCGGCAATCCGGTATTGGACATGGGCAGCAGTCCTTCGGCGGTTTGGAATGTGTCGGGCATTCAGAACGGGGTTTTGACCATCAGCAATTTGTTTCAAGGAAGTGGAACGATTAATGGCAATTTGACACAGGCTGCGGGTGCCACCATCAGCCCGGGCGGTTCTGGTGCGGCCGGCACGCTGACTGTCAACGGAAACATGACCTTGAATGCCGGAACGCTGAAATTCGATTTGTCCAACAGTGGCGGTGGGGTTAATGATCAAATCAATGAATCGGGGGGGATCGTCACGTTGAATGGAACCAACGCAGTGAACTTGTCGTCTTTGAGTGGTGCCTTTGACACCGTCAATCCTTACACTTTGATCAGCTCCGGCGGACTGGTTGGCGGGGATCAAACCTATTTCACGCCTGCTGGCGGATTGGGGCAAAGCCGCTACACATTCACTTTCAGCACTGATGCAAGCACGGTCAAACTTTCCGTTTCCGGCGTCGGCCCGGCCAATCTCACATGGGTGGGAGATGGTTCTCTTAACAATTGGGATTTGAAAAACACGTTCAACTGGAACAATGGCGCTTCGGCCCAGTTCTTCAGTCTGGATGCAGTCACCTTTAACGACAGCGGCTCGGCTTCACCGGCAATCAACCTTGTCGGCACGCTCAATCCGGGTTCGATCACGGTGACCAATGGCGTGAAGAACTACACTTTCAGCGGAACCGGCGGTGTGATCGGCTCACCGTTGACCAAGGATGGAACTGCGTCGCTGACCTTCAACAACACCGGCGACGACAGCTTCGGCGGGCTGGTGACGATTTTGAATGGTGCCGTGAATTTTGGCAACGCTGGCCAGAACACATTTGTCGGCGGATTGACGCTTACTGGCGGCAGCGCGACATTTTCCGGCGGCAGCACCAATGTCATCACGGCTGGAAACAGCGTGGCGATTGGCACAGGCACATCGTTGATGTTGGCAAACTCAAATGCGAACACCTTCAACGGCGCGCCGATTGAAGTTGACGGCTCAATGACCGTTACTCAAGCCGTTGACTCAACCATAGACGGGGCTATTGCCGGTGCCGGGGCATTTACAAAAGCCGGCGGCGGTGCGCTGACGCTATCAGGCGTCAACAGCGGTTTGAGTTCCGTGGTTCAGATCAACGGCGGAACAATCAGAGCGGGGACGACGACCGCGCTGGGAACGGGTGGCGTCATTATCACCAACAGCGCGACATTGGACCTCAAGGGTTTTAACCTTGGTGCAATTCCAGTGACGGTGTCGGGCTCGGGCGTTGGCGGCAACGGTGCGATTGTCAGCACGACGGCAATTTTGATTTCAGGAGTTTCAGGCATCGGTTTGAATAACGTCACCATGACCGGTAACACAACGTTTGGCGGTTCCGGACCTTGGGACACCGACCCCATCCGAAACTTCGGCGCGTGGGGTATCAGTGCCGGAACTTTAAGCACGGGTGGCACTAATTATAGTTTGACCAAGGTCGGTTTGAATCAGGTTTCCTTGAACAATTCCACCGTGGACGCTGCGCTCGGCGACATTGATGTCCAGCAAGGGCTGCTGGATTTGGCAGGGTCAACCACTTCATTGGGAAATCCAACAAACACAATCACCGTCAGAGCCGGAGCGCAATTGTCCTTTAACTCCACTTCGACTCAATGGGACAAAAAATTCATCCTCTTTGGTGACGGCGCAACACCTAACCTTTTGGACTACAATGGCGCCAATACGGTCATAGGTTCGGTGACATTGAATGGCAGTTGCGTTGTGAGCACGGTTCCCGCAAATCGCGGCGCGCCGGTTTCCATCACCTTAAACAATTCAATTGGCGGGACGGGCAGTTTGATCAAATCCGGCATTGACTCGCTCATTTTAAACGGAACCAACAACTACGCAGGCACAACCACCGTGAGCGGCGGCAAACTGTTTGTTGAAGGCATCAATACGGGCACGAACAATGTGACCGTATCCGGCGGTGTTCTCGGAGGCATCGGGACAATCAACGGCCCGGTGACGGTTTCGTCCGGCGGCACCCTGTTTCCCGGCGACGCGAACACTGCGTTCGGCACATTGACCATCAGCAACAGATTGACCCTTGGCGGGACATTTTCAAACAACCTCGACAAAACGTCCGGGGTTTTCTCAAGCGGCGTAATCACAAACATCACCACGCTGGCAATTGGTGGCACGCTGCAGTTGAACATCACCGGCGACACCGCGCTGGCGGCTGGCGACAGTTTCAAACTCTTCAGTTTCGGAACCGCCACTGGCGCGTTCACTTCGATCAATCCGTCCATACCCGGGACCGGATTGATTTGGGACACGTCACATTTGACAGCCAATGGCACATTGGGAGTTATCGTGGCACCGCCTGCACAGCCGGCGATTGGGAGTGTCACACTCTCCGGGACGAGCTTGGTGCTGAACATCACGAACGGCGTCACGGGCGGGACGAATTATGTGCTGACCTCGACGAACGTGGCGACACCCATTGCCCAATGGACGCCGGTGGCGACAAACATATTTGACTCCAACGGCAATTCCCTGTGGACAAATACGGTGGTTCCGAGCAAGCCGCAACAATTCTTCCTCATACAGTTGCCGTAACAATCTGGACGTTCAAAATTTCTCCCCTTTCTCGGCTGGCGAAGAGGGGGAGAATTATTTTTGTGGGATTCTGCAGCAACATGGGTTAAAATTTTCCGCACACAAACCATGAAAATAAGATTCAACCAATCGTTCGCACTATTTCTTTCATTGTCGCTCGTCACTATTTTCACTTACGGTTGTTGCACCAAGAAATGCACGCACGCCGCGCCACCACCACCGCCAATGACGCAATTGCCGCCGCCGCTGCCTGTGCCCGCGTCGGAGGATGAAAAATTAGCCTGGTTCAAGGAGGCGAAATACGGCCTGTTCATCCATTGGGGGCTTTATTGCATTCCCGCCGGCGAGTGGCAGGGCAGGCCGATTCCGGGCATCGGCGAATGGATCATGCACAACACGCCGGTTCCGGTTAAGGATTACGAGCAGCTTGCAAAGCAGTTCAATCCGGTGGACTTCGACGCGGAAGCGTGGGTGCAAATGGCGCAGGCCGCCGGAATGAAATACATCGTCATCACAAGCAAGCATCACGACGGATTTGCGATGTATCATTCGTCGGTCAGTCCCTACAACATTTACGACGCGACGCCGTTTCACCGCGACCCGATCCGCGAACTCGCGCAGGCGTGCGCGGCGCATGGAATGAAATTCGGATTTTATTATTCGCAATCGCAGGATTGGCATGAGTCGGGCGGCATGGGCAACACAAATGATTTCGGCCCGGACGACGTGAAGGATGCAGGCGGCGCTTACGACAAATACCTGCAAACGAAAGCCGAGCCACAGGTGGCGGAGTTGCTGCAAAATTACGGGCCGATTTGCCTGATTTGGTTCGATACGGCGCGCGTGATGAACGTCAACGGTCGCGGCCAGGCCTTCATTGACCTCGTTCACAAATATCAACCGGCGTGTTTGATTGACGGGCGGCTCGGCGTCGCGGGCGATTATGTTTCCACGGGCGACAACGCGATTCCCACCAACGGACAGGCCAGCGCGACTTATTGGGAAACGCCCGCGACGGTCAACCACACTTGGGGTTTCAAAAAGGACGACACCGATTGGAAATCGCCGAGCGACATTTTGTTCAACCTCGTGGACATCACGAGCAAGGGCGGAAATTACCTGCTCAACGTCGGGCCGACTTCGCTCGGCGTGATTCCCGAACAATGCAAAGACAATCTGCTCACCGTCGGCAACTGGCTGCGCATCAATGGCGACGCGATTTACGGCGCAACCTCGTCTCCGTTCGGCGAGGAATTCGGCGACTTCAGCACAAAGTTGAAGGACCGGAATGGCAGACCGATTTATTTGTCCTTCACCGACTGGCGCTGCACGACGAAGCCGGGGAAACTTTATTTCACCGTTTTCAAAATGGGGCGCGGCGGATTTGAGCTGCCGGA
>Ga0206878_10463_pt1 | contig 11315 bp, 8 predicted proteins | sample Alteio_BWOrgCont_8_FD_152621 | JGI IMG/M metagenome (GOLD analysis project Ga0206878, IMG submission 152621) | Enriched cells from forest soil in Barre Woods Harvard Forest LTER site, Petersham, Massachusetts, United States -... | ecosystem: Environmental > Terrestrial > Soil > Temperate forest > O... | reverse complement strand
GGAAGGCCCTCGTGGTAGGTCATATCCTCAACTTGATAGAGATTACGATCGGTGGCGTTGTAGGTATCGATGAACAAGCGGCCGGGGCGGCTGCCATCGGGCGCGCCGGACTCGTAGTACGCGGGCGCGGCGGTTTTCTCAAGATAGTCGGGCACCGGGACGACTTCAAACTTGGCCTTGGGCAGAGTGCCGAAGAGTTGAGGCAATTTGGCTTGCATGGGCGTGAGGTAGCCGTTGACCGCTGCGAGGAGTGCCTCGCGCGAGGCTGGATGCAACTTGGGATTGGCCTTGAGGCTGGCGTTGAAAGTTTTCAGGTCTTGAAAGCCGAGCTTCTGCGCGATGGCCAGCATTTCGGCTTCGTCGCGCTTGACCTCGTCCAGTCCAATTTGATGAATCTGGTCGGCGGTAAGGTCAGTGGTTGTGGTGCGGCGAATGCGGAATTGATAATACTTTGCGCCGTTGGGAAGAGAGTCGATGCCGGGATTCGTGCGGCCCGCGGGAACATAAGTGACTTCAAGGAACCGGGCGAAACGCATGTAAGCCGGCAGTACCTCATTGCCGATGGCGTCGAGCATTTCTTTCCTGATGCGCTCCTGGTCGAGAGGCTTGATAGTGGCTGGGAAGCTCTTGAGCGGAAGGGCCAGAGGCGAATCTTCAGGCTTCCGGATGGCCATGGACTTGACTTGCTCGAGAGCTTTTTCCAGCAGGTACTTTGGAGGCACGCGATGGTCTTGGACGCCGATGCCCATGTTGGCAGTGACCTGGTCAAATGCCTTGGGGATCTGGTGCAGACGGGCGACCCAGTCATCGTAGTCTTTGACGGTGGTAAAGGTGAGCGACGCAACGAGCTGCGGGTAGGTAGTATGGATGCCTTCCCGCTGGTTGATGGGCATCTCCCACTCTTTGAACTCCGCGGCTTCCTGGTCCTCGGTAAGGCGGCGGAGCAAAAGCTCGCGGCTCAACTTTTCCTGGTCGGTGAGTCCAGCGGTGTCGATGTCCGCGAGGCGGAGCAGGAAAGCCTCTCCACGGGCCAGGGACTCGTTGTAAGCCTTCGCGGAGTAGTCGGAGATCTTATCGTTCCAGCGCTTGTCGGCGAGAGTGGATGCGAACTCTGGCGAGTGGGCGAGACGGTCTTCCCAGTAGTCCGCAAAGATTTGGTTGAGAACTTTGCGGTTGGTCTCAATCGTGGCTGACGAGGCTGGTGCGGAAGTTTGCGGGCGCAGGTCAGTTGATGCGACGAATAGCAGCAACAGGGCGACAGCCGGGAAAGCGTTACGCGATCTTCTCAACGGAGCGGGTCCTTCGAGTGAATTCACCACTCCGTTGAGTGTAGAGCAAATGGGCCACAGGGAGACGCCGGGATTGCGCTGCTGCTATTGCTTCGGCCGCACGATCGCCATACCGGTGGGAAAGTTGTCGAAGGTGATTTCGGAATCTGGTATTGCTGTAAGCTCGCCGGTGTTGGGACTCACGCGGAAGCCACGCACCTTATAGTCCACGGTGGTAGATGTCGGGTAAGTGGTCTGATTGAGATACACGTACTTCACGGCGGGATCGATGACCAGCGAACCTCCGCTCTGGTTGATGTCTTTGTAGACGGCGACCAAGGTAAGTTTGCCAGTGTCCTTGTTGATAGCGTAGTCGCGCACATCTCCCGGAGCGACGTGGTAAAGGAAGTTGCTATTGGGCGAGACTATCAGCCCGACTCCTGCCTGATCGGGAGTCTTCTGCGGCTCCTGGTCGATGGCAGTGAGTGAGCCGTCTGAATTCACTTTGAATCCGACGATCTCAACATCGACCGGGCCGTTGGTACCGTAATTCCGATCTGAATAGAGAAACTTTCCCGATGGTGTAATGGCCTGGTTGGTTGGCTCCAGTCCATCGTTGGTGGTGCTGACGTGCTTCAGATCTCCATCCTGCGAGTTGATGCTGAATCCAAACAAATCCGAAGGATGGGAAATTTCCGTGTTGTAATCGGTGACATATACATACTTGTCCGACGCGGCCGGAGCCGAATAACCTTCGTTCCCTCCGTATGGATAGGGCTGTCCGGGGGCAGGCGAAAGGTGGCCGTCAGAATGAACCACATACGATTGAATCTGGTTGGATCCTGAGGAGTGGCCATAGTCAGTTAAATTGCCAAAAATGAAGCGGCCCTTGGGATCGGTGGAAATAGGGCCGGTGTCGCCGCTGGTCACAAGGCTTATGCTTCCGTCGCTCAGTTTGCCTGTGGACGGATCTACCCGCATGGTTCCAAAGCCACTGTTGGGTATTTCATCGAAGTCATAGAAGAGGAACCGGCCGGCCGGGTCGGCGACAGGATTGATATACCAACCGAAGTTGCAGGTGTGCGGGGACGCGCCCGTATCGACGGAGAATGGCTGCCCGGGAACAGGCGTCAGCGCCCCTGTGCCGGCGTCGATCCGGTAAGCATACGCGACCTCTTCGGGGCTCGTGACAACGTAGAGGTATTCGGAGTCGCCTGCCCTGGATGCAATAGAATTCTGTCCCGGCGCGGCGCAGAGGCCGATGGTGAAAACAGATCCAACTAAGGCTGCAAGTGGTCTAGCTGAGAACCTGGGAATATTCATCGAGAACCGCCTGAAGGAATTTAACGACAACTTGCTGCGCGGGTTAGATTGCCAGCGAGTGCCTGAGGTTGTCGTGGGGTGGTGTGCCCGAATTGATGGCATTGAAATGACCGTGTGATCGTGTAATCGAAAATGAACGGAAAAACTAAAGGCCAGCCTCTGAGATCGGGCGGGACCAGCTCCGAACCTTGCCGCACATTGGCCTTCGATCCGGCAGGCGGCGCTCGGATATTCTTTCAAGATGGCGATCAAAATCGAATTTGATGAAGATCCTCTAGCTGTGATGGGTAAGGCCGGGGAATTTCTTGATTCGCAACCGGTTTTACACAATCTGATCCTGTCAATTCTGCATGCCCGCATTGCATGACATGAGCCTGGCCGCTAGTGAGTTGCGATGGAGCGGGACGGGGCCGTCGGCCTGGTGCTTCAGTCTCCCCTGACATTTGCTGCGACCCTTAAACCGACGGACCGGCGAATAACCACGGCTATGGTGGATGTGATCGCGGCGGCGGACGTCTTTTTGCCCAGAGCGAATGGGGACGCAGCAACTGCAGCCAGTTTCGCCGGGCATTGGAGCAAGCGGCGCAAGACCGGCGCCACGCCTTTTCAGGGTGATCTCCTCTATGAATTGTTGAAATAGGGGATGCGCCTGGCACTGAAGGCAGACTTCGGCAAGCTTTGCCTGGAGACAGGAGCCCGATGATTCATTGGGCTCAGGCGTTTCAGACCGAGATTGGTGAGCCGGCAGACGACACGGAAGTCCGCGTCGACAGGAGTCTGGCTGCCGGAGAGTTCTGGGTCTGGGAAGATGGGAGGCCAAGTCGATGGCCGTTGCTCGAAAGCCTATGGGAGGCGTGGTTCGCTTGTCCGGGGTCTACACACCCACAGAGAAGCGGAATTGTGGATATGCGGCCGCATGCGTTCACGCGCTTTCGAAGCACATGCATGAGGCCGGGTTTCGCTGCGTACTCTATACGGACCTCGCGAATCCGACTTCGAATTCCATTTACCGACGGATTGGGTATCAGGCAGTCGCAGAGGTTCTTCGCTATCGATTTGAGTGAAGTGTGATCGAGCCGGAGTGAGCGTTCGAGGGCTGCTTCGTAATCGCCCAAGAGCGGCAGAATTTATAGAGGATTGAATTCGCAGTCTGCTCAGGCGAGGGCTTGCAGGCTGTTGCGAAGTTTTCCGGGGTCGGCATCTGGAAGGAGCTGCTCGACCTGATTGTGAGTGCGCTCCCAAACCGGAAGAGCGCCGGCGAGCAGGCTTTTCCCTTTAGCTGTCAGAGCCAGGATGCGGCTGCGCCGGTCGGAGGGGTCCTGCAGAACTTTGACCAGCCCGCGCCGTTCGAGCGGCTTCAAAGCAGCGGTCAATGTAGTTCGATCCATTGCAAGAAGAGAAGCTACTGGCCCCATTGCGGGAGGCTCGGGACGATTGAGGGACATCAAGAGTGAAAACTGGCCGTTTGTAAGCTGAAAGGGCCGCAACGCTTCGTCGAAGCGTCGGCCCAGCGACCGAGCAGCGCGCTGCACATGAAGGCAAAGGCAGCAGTCCCGCACCATGAGCGTGGTTTCATACGGAAGCAATTTAGCGCTTGACACACGGGAATGTTAGTTGATATCAACGTATTCGTCAATTGATTTTCCCCGTCAGGACGTTACTTCCGATTTCGACAAGGGTGGAGGCATCTGCCCGAATGGAGGATCGATATGTCATTCCTTCGTGACTTGAGAATCGCGCTGCGGTCATTGTCGCGGGTTCGCACTTTGTGGATCACCGTGGCCCTGACATTGGCGTTGGGTATCGGCGCCAACGCTGCAATCTTCAGCGTTGTACGCGCCGTGCTGTTGCGTCCGCTCGCGAATCGCGACGAGGACCGCTTGCTTTACGTGAGGCAGAGCGCGCCTGGCCTTGGCCAGCCAAACACTGCATTCTCTGTCCCTGAGATTAAGGACATGGGCGAGGGGCTCAAGACGATTCAGGAGCTGGGGACTTTTTCGGAGATCGACTTCACCATTGTGGGTTTGGGCACGCCGCGCGAAATTCCAGCGGGCGTTGTGGACGGCAATTATTTCCATGTAATGGGGCTGCGGCCGGTGCTGGGGCGTTTGTTGACGCCGTCCGACGATGGACCGAACGCCACGGGCGCGGCTGTGCTGACGTATAAATTCTGGCGCGAGTCGCAGCATGGCGACCCTGGCGTGATCGGTAAGACGGTGCGTCTGGAGAGCGCGATGGGCGCGCGTTCAGCGGTGATCGTGGGTGTTCTGGAGCCGTCGGTGCCGTACCCAGTCTCTACGGAAATCATTGCCAATGTGGTGACGAGCCCGCATCATCTTTCCGCCACCATGGTGACGGGCCGCGAGCATCGCATGACGGAAGTGTTTGCGCGGCTGGCGCCGGGCGCAACCCTTGACGCAGCTCGAGCGGAGTTGAATACGGTGTATGCGTCGATGGTGGCCGCGCATCCGGAAACTTACAAGCCTGAGGATCATTACAAGATCGATGTAACGCGGATGCACGACCAAATTAATTTGCGCGCCAATACGATTTTGTGGGTGCTTTTCGCCGCTTCGGGTCTGCTGTTTGTGATTGCGAGCTCGAATGTGGCAAATCTGGTTCTTGCGCGGACGGTACGCCGCGAGCCGGAGCTTGCTGTGCGCGCGGCGCTGGGAGCGGGCAGGGCAGCGCTGCGCCGGTCGCTGCTGGCAGAGAGTCTTGTGCTGTGCGGCAGTGGTGCGCTGTTGGCAGTGATGATCGCGATTCCGATGGTTGAAGTGCTGGCGCGGTATGCTGCGCGCTTCTCGGTGCGAGCCGTTGGCATGACGCTCGATTTCAGCCTGGTGTGGTTTGGAATTGGGTTGGCGTTGATCGCCGCAGTGTTCCTGGCGTTTATTCCGCGGCTGCCCTCGCTCGACGTGCTGCGCGGCAACGGGATGGCCAGCGGGGGAACGCGCGTCACGGGAGGCAGCAGCAGGCGGCTGCGCGTTTTTGCCATCATGCAAATCACAGCTTCATTTCTGTTGTTGGCCGGATCTGCTGTGCTGCTGAGGACTTTATATGAGCTCGAAAAGACGCGGCCGCCGTTCGACACTACGAAAGTTCTGGCCGTAAATCTGCCCGTGATGTCGTATGGCAAGACGCCCCTGCAAGTGCAGGATTTTTATCGCGAAGTGCTGCGCCGGACGGCGGCATTGCCGGGAGTGGAGCAGGTTTCGACTGGGTTCAGCGTTCCGTGGCGCGACGAACAGGGACTCAACATCAAGTTTGCATTCACGGTGCAGGGCTCGAAACGCGAGAATGGGTTAGGGGATCGGCGGGCGGGGTTTCGCTCCGTCTCACCCGGCTTCTTTGGCACTCTGGGAGTACCAATTCTGGAGGGCCGCGATTTCAGAGAGAGTGACAAGGACGGCGCAGAACGCGTGGTGATCGTCAGTGAGAGCGTTGCAAAGTCGTTGTTCCCTGGGCAGGATGCGCTGAACCGCGATATGCAGTGGACCGACCCGGTGATGAAGTTTATTGGCATCAGTTACGAGCCGAGGCGAATCATCGGAGTGGTGCCTGACATTGATGATGAAAACATTATTCCGTCGCCGGGGATGAGCGTGTATCAGCCAGTGGATCAGGAAGGATGGCAAGGACGGCTCTTCGTCCGCGCGAAGCAGGATCCATACGCGCTGGTTCCGGCCATCAGCCGGACAGTTCATGAATTGTCGGCCGATCAGCCCGTGGAACGAGCCAGTACGCTCGAAGATATTCGCGCGGAAGTGCTGACTCCCGATCGGCTCAATGCGGTTGTGTTTGGCGGATTCGCCGCGGTGGCGCTCTTGATATCTGTGGTGGGCGTTGCGGGCGTGCTGGCGTTCTCAGTGAGTGGGCGCACGCGCGAGTTCGGAATTCGCATGGCGCTCGGCGCACAGCCTCGCAACATTCTTACCGGTGTGCTGCTGGAGGGCCTTGTGATTGCCAGCATCGGAGTGGGCACGGGCTTGGTGGTGGGCTTTGGCTTCGCGCGCGCACTGAGCAAGTATGTCGCGGAGGTGCAGCAGCCGGGTGCGCTGTCAGTCGTTGCATCCGCAATCTTGATTCTGGCCGCGGCGGTGATTGCCTCGGCTGTTCCTGCGGCGCGCGCTGCCAGAATCAACGCGGTCGAGGCGCTGCGCGCTGAGTGACGCAGTCGGGGTGTTGCGAGAATTGCTGGCTGCGGGTGTAGGCTTGATTCCGGCTCGGGCTGTACTTAAGGCATTGGGCAGAGGGAATTTTGTGACGATGTTGTTCCGCATTTGCCTTTGTCTACTTTGTTTGCAGGTAACGGTCCTCGCCCAACAAGGCGCTGTTCCGGGACATACTGCAGTGCGAGCTGAACAAATACCCGCATCTCCGACTAAAGATCCTGCGCTCGTGTTGCGCCCTGCTCAAAAGCCGGTAAACGCGGAGGGGCGCATCCAACTGGATGTCGTGGTGACCGGGAAGCGAGAGGGTCCCGTTCGCGAACTTGAACTCAAGGACTTTACGGTCCTGGATAACAAGAAGACCCAGAATATTGTCGCCTTTCGTGAGATTGACGGATACTCGAAAGCCGTTGATCAACCTGTTCAGGTTATCCTGCTCCTCGACCTCGTGAATTCGACGTTTGAGCAAGCCGGTGTAGCGCGAACCCAAATCGCGAAATTCCTGGAGCAAAACGGCGGACATCTTGCCTACCCGACTTCGATCATGGTCCTTTCCGAGGAAGGATTGCGCATTCAGCCCCGCCCGTCGACGGACGGAAATGCGCTGGTAGGGGTCCTCGGCCAGGCCAACGCCACGACGCGGTCGGCGGGTCTCGGCGCAATCGGCCGGTTTCAGCTTTCAGTCCGGGCGCTGGCTTCAATTGCTGAGAATGAAACGAAGTCGCCCGGCAGGAAGATCCTTATCTGGACAGGTCCGGGGTGGCCGATGCTGGTCGGATCGAACTTTGGTTCTTCTTCCCAGGATCGCCAGCGTGCCTTCGACACGATTGTCGAAATCTCGACAAGATTACGAGAAGCTCATATTGCGCTCTACAGCATTTCTCTCATGGGCTCTCCGAACGCAGCCACGTCAGGGATCGTTTCGCAGCCACATGGCGGGCTTATGCCGGCGGGCGAAGTACCGCAGCAGTCGGCGGCCGGCCCAATCATGAGCAACACGGCCGAAGGAGGCAGTTACAAGGATTTTGTCCGCGGTGTGAAATCAGCGCGTCAGGCGGATTCCGGAAACCTGGCACTGCAGGTATTCGCCGTGCAAAGCGGCGGACGCGTTCTGGACCCCAGCAACGACTTGGCCGCCCAGATTGCCAACTGCGTTGGGGACCTGAGCGTCTTCTACACTCTTTCATTCGATCCAGCGCACGCCGATCACCCAGACGATTATCACGATCTGAAAGTACAGATCGACAGACCGGGGCTCGAGGCGCGCACCAACACGGGATATTACAACCAGCCGTAATGCGGCGTTCGAACGCACCCTCCCGGTTTTCAAAGAGGAGATTTGGGGGCGCCCAGCATGATTCCCGAAGTGCAGCCGGGCCCTGCGGGGCGCCCACCTTCGACTCCGTTGCGCGCACAAAGCGCGGTCAACTGCGCTCAAGATGACAGCGCCTTCTCGCGAGAGGCTCGAAACAACCAAATTAGTTGGCGAGGATAGTTTGGTTGGCGAGAATGCGGTAGAGGGTGGAGCGGCTTATCTGGAGTTGCCGGGCGGCGCGGAGCTTGTTACCTCGGTTCACGTCGAGAACATACTGCACGTGGTGGCGAATGATGGCATCGAGCGAAAGATCGCCTGTATGGGCGGGCTGAGGCTCCGGCGCGAGCGCCTCGTTGGCGGTTGGCAGATTGAGATCGCAGGGGCGGATTACACCGTTGTCGGCCTCAAGTAATGCGGCTTCGAGCACGGATGCCAGTTCCCGCACATTGCCGGGCCAGGGATGTTGCAGCAGGCGGGCCAGCGCGCCGGCTCCGAGCGAAACCGGCCGCTGCTGATAGCGGTTGCAGAGCCTGTCAAGCAGGGACTGCGCGAGCGGTGCGATGTCTTCGCGGCGAAGACGCAGGGGCGGAATTGCGAAGCGGACGGCGCTGAGGCGGAAAGCGAGGTCAGGCAACAGCAGGCCCTGGCCAGCCATCTGGCGGAGCGAAATCTGCGATGAGGCCAAAAGCACGGCCCGGCCCGGAGGGCGGTCTTGCATGGCCTTGAGAACGCCCAGCAAGAGCCCCTGACCCGGGGGCGCCAACAGGTCTACGCGGTCAAGATAGGTGAATCCGGCGAGGGTGGAGGGGTCGGCATCTGTGACCAGCCATTCCCTGGCGTCGCGCCGCTGAAAGCTCGAGCCGGCCAGAGGAGAACGGCTGAACAGATAACGCGCCAGGGTCTGCTTGCCAGTGCCATGTTCGCCTTCGATGGCGGCCAACTGCACATGGGGCGCTGCCATTTCCGCCTGCATCAGGAGCTTGTGCCAGACTGCGCTTACGCCCACGAATTGCAGCGCCGGCTCCGCATCCAGATCCGCGAGCTTGATGCCGAAGGGCTGGGCCTGGGGCTGAGCGGCGCTGTGCATGATTCTCAAAGTGCCTCGCCTCCTGGACGTATGGCAGCATGATTCGGTCGAGCGGAATCCTGCCAACAGACGCCTTATCGGCTTGGCTTTGAAAACCATGAAGTTTGGTGTTTGGGAGGTTTCACTGGCTGAGGAGGGGCGCGATTTGTGGTCTCCCACCCATGCGACGACGAGAAGCAGTGTGGACGGGGCGCAGGAGATCGAGCTCGCAAGAGGTCTGCCCGTCGCGAGTTTGTTAGCTCGCTTACCGGTGTTGAAGGGGCTTTAGCGGAAGCGTTTTGAGGGAGTGTCGGAAAAGATCTGGCCATCGCGGATGTGGATGACGCGATGGGCATATTCGGCGATGTCCGGCTCATGGGTCACGAGCACGATGGTATTGCCGCCGGCGTGCAGGCTGTCGAACAGGGCCATAATCTCGACGCCGGTCTTGGAATCCAGGTTGCCTGTGGGCTCGTCGGCCAGGATGATGGAGGGCCGGTTGACCAGGGCGCGGGCGATTGCGACACGCTGGCGCTGTCCGCCGGAAAGCTCATTGGGCTTGTGGTTCATGCGCTCTTCCAGGCCCACATTGGTCAGAGATTCCTTGGCCCGCGCAATGCGAGCGGCGGCAGGCGTGCCGTTATAAATCAGCGGCAGTTCGACATTATGAAGCGAAGTGGCCCTGGCGAGAAGGTTGAAGGTCTGAAAGACGAAACCGATTTCCTTGTTGCGGATTCTTGCCAACTGATCATCGTCCAATTCGCTCACCAGCTGCCCGTTGAGCCAGTATTTGCCTTTTGAAGGGGTATCGAGGCAGCCGATCAGATTCATCAGTGTGGACTTGCCGGAGCCCGACGGACCCATGATGGCCACGTACTCATTGTGCTTGATGCTCAGCGAAATGCCGCGCAGGGCCTGGACCTGCTGCTCCATGCCCATATCGTAGGTGCGCCATAGGTCTTCGACGACGATTACGTTGCCGTCGATGGCGGCCGCTTGCGCGCGACTTTCGCTGCTGATACTTTCCAGAGCCATCCGAATCTCATCCTTTGCCGGGTGATTGCAATCCGGCCGCTTTTATTTACGGCATTGCCCATTCAGCCTTGATCATTCAGACTTGCTCAAAACGCGCCTGAATTCCTTAGTGATCGACTAAGCCCGCGCCCAACAGGCTCGATTGCTGCGTTCGCAACCTGAATTCGTGTGACCGGGATCAGGAAGACGAACTGGAGGTCGGCACAGCGGGTTTTTCAGTGTCGCGCTTAACCAGCGAACCGCTTTTCAATGCACGCAGGGTCTTGAAGGGCCCGGTGACAATCTCCTGGCCTTCACTCAGTCCGCTCAAAACTTCAATATCGGTTGCACCGGTTATGCCCGTGGTGACGGGAACGAACTTGGCGCGAAGCTTGCCGCTCTTGTCCTTGTCGAGCACGTAGACGCCCTGTATAGGAGTGCTCTTTGTGGCTGGCGATGTGGACGCGGCCTGGACCCCACCCTGACCCTTGGGCTTGTCGTCATTCGGATCGTGCATGGTCAAAGCCTGAATCGGAAGAGAGAGCACGTTGGACTTGTGAGCGGTGGTGATTTTGGCCGTTGTCGAAAGCCCGGGGCGCAACTCAGTTGTGGGATCGTCGAGCGTAACAACGACCTTGAAGTCCTTGGCCTCTTCGGTGCCTGTTGTGGATTGTGAGGTCGCCACTCCAGTAGAGCGCAACAACGCCTGATCGCCTACCAGGGTGACATGTCCCTTGAAGACCTTGCCGGGTATGGCGTCCACGGTGACATCGGCGGGTTGACCCATCTGGACGTTCACGATATCGGTCTCGTCGACTTTGACTTCAGCCGTAACCACGCTCATGTCGGCGATAGTCATAATGGTCGAGCCTTCGGTGTTCTGAATGCCTTCGACTACGGTTTCGCCCTCGCGGAGCGGCTCGTTGGTCACGATGCCGTCGTACGGCGCGATGGCCTCGGTGAGGTCGAGCAGGTTCTTATCGCCGCGGAGCATGGCCTCCTGCGTCTGCATGTGGCCGCGTGCCGACTCGGTCTGCGCCTTGGCCTGGTTCAGTTGAGCGACAGCCTGAGCTACTGAAGCCACATCGAGATCGTAGGCGGCTTTCTTGGCGTCGAAGTCCTGCTTGGCCATGATGCCGTCTTTGTAAAGTGCCTGC